>TARA_R110002003_G_scaffold702_18_pt1 | contig 25365 bp, 19 predicted proteins | sample TARA_R110002003 | Tara Oceans TARA_R110002003 (sample SAMEA4396441) | marine metagenome | biome: Westerlies Biome; feature: [SRF] surface water layer (ENVO:00010504); material: water (ENVO:00002006), including particulate matter (ENVO:01000060) such as... | depth 5 m
ACGTTCGGCACTCGAAACCATGCTGTCAAGGTATTGCGCGGATATCTCTTTCACCCCCATCATGGCTGTCACATTACCTCAAAGTCACGCCTTTTCCCATTCTATATGCTCTCTCGAGCCAAACATGGCGCCTCAAGCATCATCAGTTTGCAGCACTGACGCCCCTCATCCTCGAGATCGTCATTGCATCACAATTTCAAATCTCTTTCACCGGGGCCTTTGTTCGACAGGACAATTGAAACACCAGTCTTCCGCACGCATACTTGCTCTATATGTCTCACAAATCCGACAAGGTCTCACGTACGAAGCATCACGCCTCAAGTTCTAGTTCTTCTCCCAAATGTCCTCGTCCTTCGCGACGTGAAGCAATCCAGAATAGGGCCAGAAGTGCTGTACCCACACACCCAGCGACGACTCGTGGCCTCAACTCAAAGCACATTCCAATAGCTGCTATGTCCTTGATATTTCTTCCTGTCTCTCAATTTGGAAGTGTTTTTGCTCTTCAGCCTTAAGATGAAAGAGGGCAGCCATTCTATCCCTTCTCAAAACCTCCCGTTTCAAGAAACACTTCATCTTGAGCAAGACAGCCATACATAGTAGATTCCGAGGCCCGCGCACGTCACGAATTCCCTACTTCTCATGGATCTAGCGAAAATAGATCGTGTTCCAGACACAGTGTTTTTTTAAAGCATTATGAGTACTCGTTGGTGCTGATGAAATGGACCCCCTGGCAACTTTCTACTTTGCCATTACACAACAACCCCCTCGAGCACGTTGACACTATGCGTCCCTTCTTCTGCATCATTCAGAATCTCATTGCACCCACTCTTTTTGCCGTTCATCCAACGTCATGCCACAACCACTCTCTTGCACTCCTCTCCAGTACACCGATGTACCATATCCGAAACGAATCGTACAAACAGACATTACCACAAGAAAACAATACATGAAACATGTTACCTCCGTCGCGCGCTCGTGTTCCCCGCTCCTCGCGAAACCTCGGTTTGTAGCATTTTGTACTACGATACACAACACGGGACGTGCATGTGCGTTCGGGCATGCCGATGGCTCGTGGCTGCAATGTGCGACCGGCGTAGCAAATTGTGATGCAAGACGGCGAAGTATGCACCCCTTTGAGAACGGCGACGTGTGGAATGCGGTGCCGTGTTGCCGGTACTCATTAGTGCAGGCATGACGTCTGCGGTGGTGAAGTTTGGAATCTTGCGCGAGAAGGCCCGAGCTTTCTCACCGTTGACGCGGAGGTACTTTCAGTAGGGTAATCTCAGATGGATATACGGGGAAAGAGCGTGAGCCAGGCTTGCCAGATCGAGGGATGACTCACACTTCGTGGGCCGTTAGACATTGCTCACTGCTAAGTGAACTCTTCAAAGTCTTTCGAGAAGCATGAAAGGCCGTGGTATCAAGACTGCAAGGTAGTGTTGAGTCTTCCTTGAACCATTACATTCATGCTTGATGGTTAGCAAGAGCAGCCAAGTGGGTGCCCGCTCGCAGATCCACAGTGTTGATCTTTCCATTTCTATTTCTCCTTTTATATCTTGACCTATGAATTCTTGCGAGCATACTATCATGCCCGTTCATACCGACTTATTGAAGGCGCTGCTGCAGCCGTTAGGTCTTCAACCGATGATGGTCAGACAATGTGAGCTTCCGAGGATTGGTAGGAGTGGATTCGGTTTAATCGTCGAATTAGGCTCTTTCTTTGCGGCTACGACCGACCTTCAGTCCAAGGCTTCCCGAAACTGTCAACTAGCTTTTGTACCAGAGAACTTTGGCCCATAGCTTTGAGATAAACATATTCGCCATGGTCTCGTACGAGTTTCGTATTGTCGTTGATGATAGTCAGAATCTGTGCACATACGCCGTCGCTTCTCCAGCGTCCCTTTCATCTCCTTCCTTTCATCTCGCGTGTGTCTTAGCAACTTCGCAGAGTTGGGCTGAACCCAGACTGATTTCTGCGTTGGTGCAATGTAAAGAATTATGAGCCAGGTCGAAATACAAGGAAGAATCAAAATATGGAGGGGCTTTTGCGAAACAGCTGCAAATATTCCTATGGCCTTTATGTCTCAGATGAAGTTTCACAGTCACTCCAGTATGGTCATGGCCCGACGTGCTCGTTTTCCGGAAAGGGTCAACGTCAAATGTTGTCACCTGACCTTAATGCCTTGAGTGCCAGTACTACATCTTTCACACATGATGACCCTGCTCTACACACCAGGATTTGCTTTGTCCCGCAAGGCTGGACTTCTAGATGATGCTCTTTCGTATACACGACGAGGTGAACAGCGTCACAGGGCGGCGTCGACAGCCGACGACAGTTGGGTAAGCAAAGGACTTATTCGAGGGAGTGCGCATGCTTCGGTTGAATACACAGTCTCGTTGGTAATTGCGGGCACAATGCGAGAGATCGGAGGGCAGTCTGTAACTTTCGAGGTCTTTGAATGCGGTAGAATGCGCGCCTCGCAAGCGGAACTTGGATGAACTGTTGACAAGCGAGCCAATCAGATGAGCGTCTGTACGAAACACTACCATCTTCAGTTAGGTGGGGAGACGTCACGTCGCACCGCCCCAGAGCCTCAGAACTCGAGACCGAAACATCAGAAAAGCTACACCAACATTTATCGAAGTCCTGAACTTGTCAATAGGCGAGCACGTTGTGCAGGACCAGACTAGTTGTACCCTTCGAGTCCGCCACCACGAGCATCGAAACACTATCAAGCCAGCCGCATGTTGCCGAGGAAGGGGTGCAATGGCGACAAGAAGAGCGCACAATAAGTCACGATTAGGCTGTCATCAGTGTAAGAAGCGACGAATAAAAGTGAGTGCAACTCTTCTTATAACGAAGCATGGGTGTGTGAACAAAAGAACCTTGAAGGATCTGAGGTATACTGGAGACCTTACTGAAACGAGCCTGCGCCGCAGTATTGCATACAAACTCTTGCAGGCCTTTCCCTTGAAGCATTCAGGCAGTTTACCAAGTATGAATGCGCGGTACAGATTTGGATCGAAGTGGTTCAAGACGCAAAACTTACGAGCGATTGCAGCATCCGAGTACTCCCAGTCATACTAGATTTAGGCTCTGATGCTCCGAGATATGAAAAAGCATATGGATCAAGCGCTAATGCAGTGCTTAGTGTGACGTCAAGCAGCCGTCCTGTGCGAACTGCGACAAGAAAGGCTTGGACTGTAGCTTCCTTCTACTTGCTCCCACATCACGACTCTCGATACTCACTTCCACGTCACCAAAGACAACCCAAGCTGAAGCAACATCACTGAAGTTGGCATCACCGACCACGAACTCTTCAAGAACAGACACTACAGCTTCACCCGCTTCTACCACTTCATGCCATAGCAGCTCGGGAAGCGACGTGTCCACCCTGAATCAATCACCGCCACTTCTACCCACTGGCGAAGTACACCTCGGAGATGGAGGTTCTTATTTCTCAGACGCAACACAATTGATACCACATCGACGGATATACTACCCTGATTTCACCTTCGCACACGTCACAGTCCCACCATCACTTCGCTTCAACGATGCATGGAAAGATATTCGAACACTATTACCAACATCATTACAAGACATATTATACCACTACGAGTACACCACCAGTCTCACGCTCGCCACCGATGATCCGGCGAAAGCTGCATGGCAGGCCCATGTTCCCGAGATGGCCAACAGTCACGACTTCCTCGTCAACTGCGTGCTGTCAGTTGCATCACTCCACCTTGCCCGACTTCACGAGGGCAAAGAGGAGAAGAGCAGAATGAACGCCCTAGCCGCCGCGAGAATGAACAAGGCCTTGACCAGCTATCGCTCCGAACTGTTACACGTCACACAGTCGAATGCCGGCGCGCTATTCGCAAGCGCTACACTCACAGCCGTCTATCTTTTCCGCACCGCTGCAGTCGACATTGAAGAACTGCGCGCTTCGATACCACCGGGTACCTTCGAACCGCCACAGGACATCGTAGACAAAATCCTCTCGTGCGCACTGAGACCAATATGGGCCCTCCGCGGCCCGCTCACCGTCCTCATGAGCGGCTGGGACTGGGTCATGAGCGGGAAAATGCACCCAGTCGCGCTGCGCAAATGGTGGCCTAAAGGACGAATACCAGCCACTCCCAACGCGCTCGAAGAAGATGCGCGCCTGCAGCAGCTCGAGCCATTGTGGTCGAGTCCAGACAGAGTCTGGGAACCGCACCACGTTCATCTCTCACAGGCTTTACAGTTTCTCCGCGAAACTTTCGCTCTGGTATCGCAGCTCACGTTGCCTGAAATGTACCCGCCCGTCACGGCGGTGCCGTACTCGGTCGATGACAGTACGGTCGGCACATTGACTGATCGCGGCGCGATCTTCGTGTGGTTGGCGCGGATATCGCGCGAGTATATACAGCTGATCGAGGCGAAGGACCACGACGCGCTCGTCATCCTGGCGTACTACTCGGTACTGCCGGGCCGAGTGCGCAATGTATGGTGGCTAGAGGGTCTAGGCGCAGATATGGTTACGGCTGTTGCAATGGCGCTGGGAAGAGAACAATGGCATCTGATCGAGTGGCCTGCGAGCGTGGTAGGCGTCGATTTGCACAATCTGTTCAGCGCGAGAAAGGACACGCTGGAAGGGCAGCCGGAAGAACTGGGCATGGAAGTCATATGAAGACGGTGGGAGTACTTGTACAACAGACGCGGAAGACATGGATTGCTACTTGACACGATATCGCTAGCTGGATAGCACTGAGCTGGTACGAGCAATCGATGTGTTCATTGTATCAACACGGACCGGATGTCAAACCTCTCGCCCGCCGCACTACACGGGGCCAGTGCCCAAAATACTCGAATTCGCGCTGGCAAATCATCCATACAGAGCGTCAACGCGGATAAACAAAAAACCACGCAAAGTATCTGAAATATCTCGCATGAAGACAGTTTAGCGATGACCCTAACAAGCACAACGACGCCACTTGATCTAGCCGAGACTTCGACTTCTCTATTATGCTTGCGTGTAACGGTACATTCTAGCGAAATCTACGAACAAAGTAAAAAATTGGGGGTATACCACACACACCACTACAACACCACTGCACTTCATTTCACACTGCCCATGTCATCATACCCACCAGCTTCACGCCCACCCTATCTCCTCCCCTCCCCCACCATCCTCTTCACAGCCCTCATTTCCCTCACCGTGCCCGCCCTTCCTTCCTCGCGCCCAACCTCAACAACAATCATTCGTACAAAGTCCTTACTAAGCCAATAGCTACTATGCGCGCCGAGCATAGTTAGATACTGAATCTCGAGCGGCCCGCCGCCGTATTTCATAAAGTAGTCGATCTGGCCGTTATCATTGAGCAAGTAGGCGCGCTTCTCGGCGATTTCTTCGCGGGAGAAGTTGTGCGTTTCGAGCTCGACATTGGAGGGGAGGCGGGAGGTGGAGGGCTTGGATGTGCGCTCGGGCGCGTTGGCGGAAAGGGTGCTGCGGAAGGGGTTGGAGAAGGCGAAGTACGAGGTCGTTGCGCTGGGTATGGTGGCTGGTTTGAGCGTGTTGGCGTAGACAATGTCGACAGTGGCGTTGATGCGATTTGCCACGGGGTCGTACGGGTTGATGATGTTGTAGATGTTGTCGACGGCAATGCAGCCGTAGGTGCCCTGTTCGCCGCCGACACCGGGCGTGGCGTATGATTCGGCGCCAGGCTTTTCTTTGTCGCGCCGCGGAAGGAGATTGGCGTTCTTCATCATGAGGAAGAGGCCGACGGGACTGCCGCAGACGAAGAGGTCGGTGGTGTTGAAGATGAAGTGGTCGTCGGGAAGCTTGTCTTCTGGAACGGATGGATCTGCGAAGTGAGGATCGACATGGCTGGGTTGTGCGGATAGGATGTCGATGGCCATGACTGAGCCGAGCGAGTGGGCAATGAGATGGACTCGCCCGTTCTCTGAGAAGCCTGGGTTGTTTGCGCACCACAATCGGTAGATGCGGTTCGCTTCTTGTATGCAGGCAGAGACCATTTTGGGATTGTGTTGAGGCGAAAGGTAGTAGGGAATGTCCAGCATGACGTCGCTGACAATACCGCGGACGGAAGGTAGTGTCTCTGGTGTGATGTCCTTCAGAGTGTACCTGTTCGCTGAGGGATCTTCAGCTGCGTGCTCATCCGCATCACCAATCTCGAGAGACACTCGTTGTCGCCAGTTGACCTACTCATTATCAGCATGAGAAAGCTTCGCATTTTCGAAAGGACTCACGGGCAACACCATGATGCCGCCCATGTCTTTGCGCAGGTGGCGCTTGACATCTGGCGTTCCAAGTTCGACATTGACCTCTCGTCTAAAGCCATTCATCGCGTGGGTAAAGTGGAATGTCTCCATGCGTTCGGACAGCTTCTGCCCAATGCCGTGAATGACCAAGACCAGGTCAGTCACCTTTGGCCTCTCAGAGAGCGCAAGATCTGGGTCCGACTTCTGTCTCCGGTTTGGAGGCACTCCACCTTGAGATGTCGAGACCCCTTCGCGTGCTGCCTGTGCCTTTGGTGTGTTCTTGCTGGGATGCAACCTGTCCCACTTTGCCTGATCAAACCCCCGGACTACAGGAATGCCGATAGACCGCCCCTTACGAATGTAATTGGCTAATGGCCGTCTGCCGTAGTACTCAGAAGGTTGCAAAGCCGGCTTCAATATGTAGGCATCACTATCCGTCGCATAGATGACCCCAGCTTTCAGGTACGTATGTTTCTGCCCGTTGTAGCCGTACTCTGGATCACCCACTGCCTTATTATCCGGACCATCAGGACCGGTGGAAATATCAATCAGGTCGCATACGTTTTCTACGATATCTCGTCGCTCCTGCTCCGGATCCTCGTCTTCCTGTGGCATTGTGCTCTGCACCAGGCCCATGGTCTGCATCTGCTGCGACGTCGATGGCCGGCTTTCATCGGGCTTCGGTGGTCTGTCCGGCCAAAGCCTGTGCAGTATCTTCATCTCGCCGAATGCGCCCACCTCGACGGCACTGTTCAGCTCGTCTTTCCACGTCTGTGTCCATGGTCGAAGTTCGATATATCCTGCTTCAAGCATATTCGCAACATCAACCTCGACGGGCATCATCGTGTCCTTGTAGAACCACGTGCCGCGGACGATCTGGGCAACATCGCTAAGCGGCGACCAGTATATCGGCTCCATGCGTATCGACTCGGCCTCCATCACCACGTGGTGTAGTCGCGACACTCCCACCGGCACCTTTGCCGAGAGCCCGTCCTTTGGCTTGGAGGGTCTTCTCGCTGGCCCTTTGTCTTTACTGCCCGACAGAGCTGGCTCCATGTCATCGTCCCACTTATAGCTGTCATGCTCGTGCATGGTCGGGCGACTGCCGCCCTCGGCTGGTGCAGGCTTCCATGCCTTGGATAAGTTGCCACGTGACGGGGCTCGAATGAAGGGCGTGCCAGTTGTCGGATGCTCGAGCGGTGAGATATGGCCAGTGTCCTGGGCTTTGTAGGAGCCGCTCAGGGCCGGGGCTTGACTGCCGCCGCTTGAGCCAGGTCGCCTCCGCTCTGCGAGCTCGGCAGATCTCGAGTACTGCCCTCTGCTCGCTGATCTTGCGCCTGGTATCTCCCTTCCCTGGGCCGGGCCTTCCTCCGCCGAAGCACTGCTGCTCCCTCTCTTCCGCTTCAGGCGCTCGACCGCCGGATTGGTTGGTGTGCCCCGTCCATGACTGTCTTTCTCGCCAAGCTCCTCATTGTGCTTCAGAATCTTCTTGCGCAGGTCTAGCCATGCCTCGTTGATGGTATCGTTGTCATAGGCAGAAAAGGGCCGCGGTGGCTGCTTCTTGCCGGCTGCAGAGCCAGTCACCGGGGGTGGAATGGGCGAGAGAGGGTCGTCGATGGCGAGCGGGGACGTGTAAAAGTAGCGAACGTCTATCTCGGGCGGTGCCTCAGTCGTGTGGAGCACTTCGCGAATGTACTGGTTGGCATGGGCCGAGAGCGTGGGCTCGTTGTCCGCCATGACGAGGTCGGGTTTGGCGGGCCCTGTAGCTTTGAGAGAGCGACAGACGGCGCTGTGAGATTTTGCTCATATCATCCTGTTGATAACACGCGTCCTCTCCTCGACGGCGCGTGGGAGAAGCATGGCACAAGCAGAATGTTGCAGCCTGAAGCGTGCATCATCATCCGCCGCAACTGTTTTCCCAAGTCACTTGGGGCGGTGACGCACTGCTCGTCGCTAACTTGAGCTTTGGCGCCTGAGCATGTGAACTGCAGACCAGACCCCTGTCACTCATCACTCCTGCGCTGTGACTACGACGACGAGCCGGTCCGTTTCTAAGAAACGACAAACCGAGTTTGTGATTTGCTGCTGGGTTGTATGCTTGCCGACTAAATCCCTACATCCGAGACCAGCGTTCCGGAAGCCAACCTCGGGAACGAGCCATGATCGCCCGCGCGCTTCGTCTCACGGCGGCTACACCACTTGCAAATGTTATGTAGTATAATGTTTTACGTTCTTCAATTTCTCGATCTGTTCAGCTATATACAGTTCAACGAGACCTTTTACATTCCTCCCATATACTCAACGCTTAACCGAAGAGCACGTCACCAAGCCGGATGGACACAGTCTTGGTCTGGACGTAGTTGTCCAGCGCCGCCTCACCGAGCTCACGGCCGATACCAGACTCCTTGTAGCCACCGAATGGCAATGACCAGTGAAGAGCGTTGTACGTGTTGACCCAGACGGTTCCAGCGCGGAGCGCGTTGGCGACCTCGATGGCTGTGTTGAGGTTGGTGGTGTGGACAGCCGCGGCAAGACCGTATGTGCTGTTGTTGCCAATCTTGATGACATCGGCCTTGGTCTTGAACTTGGAGATTGTGCACACCGGGCCAAAGATCTCTTCTTGCTGGATCTTCATGTCCTCGGTGACATTCGAAAAGATGGTTGGCTCGATGAAGTAGCCCTTGTCGCCCTTGCGCTTACCGCCGGTCTCGACGGTAGCACCAGATTTCTTGCCATCCTCAATGTAGCTACATCATTGTCAGCGGTCATCATCGGATGGTATGTACATGCGACTCACCTCATGATACGGTCAAACTGAAGCTGTGAGACCTGAGGACCCTGGAAGGTGTCCTTTGCGAATGGGTCGCCAACAGCGTTCTGGGAAGCCCGCTCCCTGAATCGCTCGATAAACTTGTCGTAGATGGGCTCTTCGACGTAGATACGCGAACCGGCGCAGCAGCACTGTCCGTGGTTGAAGTAAATACCGAAGTTAACCCAGTTGATAGCCTCATCGATGTCCGCATCGGCGAAGACAATGTTGGGGCTCTTGCCACCGAGCTCGAGGGTAACCTTCTTCAAGTTCGATCCGGCAGCGGACTTCATGATCTGTCGGCCAACAACGGTTGAACCGGTGAACGCGATCTTGTCGACATCCATGTGTGATGATAGGGCAGCACCAGCAATCTTGCCAAAACCAGTGATGACGTTGATGACACCTGGTGGGAAGCCAGCCTCCTTGATCAGTGTGCAGGCAATGTATGCGGAGAGAGGGGTCTGCTCGGCGGTCTTGAGGACCACGGTGTTACCAGTGGCAATGGCAGGGCCAATCTTCCATGCCCACATAAGCAGGGGGAAGTTCCATGGGATGATCTGAGCGCAAACACCAATCTGGAGACATCAGCATGATCAACGAGGCAGTAATGAAGAAGAACTTACGGGCTCCTTGCGGATATAGTTGAAGGTGTCGGGAGTCGTGTCGATGACCTTGCCCTCAATCTTGTCGGCCCAACCACCATAGTACCTCAAGCAACCAGCGGCAGCGGGTACATCGACGTTCTTGGCCATGTTGAAAGCCTTGCCATTGTCCAAAGCCTCGACGGAGGCGAGGAGGTCGGCGTTCTTCTCGAAGAGATCGGCAAGCTTGACAAGGAGTCGCCCACGATTCTCGGGTGTCTCCTTCCTCCATGGGCCATTGAAGGCCTTGCGTGCGGCAGCGACTGCAAGGTCAACATCCTTTTCGGATGCCTCCTGGACGTCGCAGATGACCTCCTCGGTAGACGGGTTGATGACGTCGAAGGTCTTGCCATCGACAGACTTTACGAACTCGTTGTTGATGAACCTGTGCGGTTGTAAGTACACAAATAACCACAGCCCGAGATTATCCTCAATGAGGGGTTGCCGAGATATGTCGGATGCGCCGAGATATGACTTACAGGCCAGTGGGCTGCTCATACTCACCCGTCTGCGGGGTCTTGAGCTTGATTGAAACACCAGACATGATTGTTGTATTGCTCTGTGAAAATTGGGTATCTACAGAAAGGAACAGTTGGAAAAAACGCTGCTGTTGCCGATGAGGGGTAGAGGGACAAGGAAATCTTAAGTAGTCGCCGCCATGCCAGCATGGAGGGATGTCTCCACCGGCGAGCATCCACAGTGGACGACTACCAGCAGCCTCGGCCATGGGGAGCCCGTCTCGAGAAGCCACGGCGGCCTATCGCACGCGCGCATGGTGCAGTTCGGGTGGCGCTTGACGCAATGCTAGAGCTCCTGCCCCGCTCCTTTGGCCAGTTACGAGCTACCCCTCCCCCGCAGTGCCTGCTTTGCGCCTCGAAAGCCGCCTGCAACCTTGCCCGACGTGGTTCTTGACCCTCGAATTTGGAATAGACAGGTGCCGAGCCAGCACCGCTTGTAAATGCTGATCGTCTGCATCGAGCCCGGCCAACATGGTCGTTGCGAACATAGTTTCTCTGCCTTGTGCTCCAAAGCTCGGTGTGGGAGACAAACCGAAACACGGCCGCCCACCTCTGAGCCACTGTGCTAGCACGAAAACGGTATTCCTATCTCCCTACCCTAGCCTGCTCGGCTTCCATTCGAGCGAGCTTCCGGAGGTACCTATTCCCACCTTGAGGCGTAGAGAAGTCCACAAGTTGAGCTAGGCTGAGCATCGGAGCATATAGGATCTGACGGTACGGATCCTCAAGATAGGGATCTATGGATCAGCCCAGGGCGGGCCTATCCGACTCATTGGGCAGTGCATCGGATGAGCGCTCCCTTCCTCCATTTTGTCAGCAAACTCCTACGCTAGAGCTGGTGTGTGCCCTCAGCTGGCTAGCGTATCGCGGGGAAGTGCGTGTCAAAGTCAATACTAATCATGCTGGCGTGAGTTCTCCGCACAAATGGAGCCTCTGGGCGCGAATGAATGTTGGTTGAGTTGAGGGAGCCGCAAGCCAGGCGTAGAGACGCGTCGGCAATCGGCGGTGGTGTGACATACGTTCTCTGTAACAAAGCTAGATCTGGATTAAATTGTTCAAAATGTGCATAGCTTGGAGTGGTTGGAGCTTCGTCGCTTTGGTAAGCTGCAGTAAAATGATGTGAGAAACGCGGAGTCTTTCCGGGCGCTGCAGATAGTGATGTGGAACCGTTCCGATGCTCATGTCGGGTGCTGATGTGGCTCACGGTCATACCTGCCCCTTGCGACCATGCGTTCCTCTAGGGCCACTCTTCTCTTGGTTCGCTCTCGCGTGTGCGATGTTATAATACTCGTCCTCCAGCAAACGAGCACCTTCTTTTGCGTCGATTTTTGTTGCAGTCCGCTTGAGTGATAAGCATAAGCATGCGATCGTGAATCAAAGCATAAGTCGGACCGAAGGCCGAAGACATGTCGAAAGGTGAATCGTAGGTTGACCAAAAGAATAAGAAAGTTGCACGCAAATGGATGCTTAGTTTTGCCGTCTAAGCCCATCGTTAAATCTAGTCACCTATTAGCTAGGGAACAATTAGTCGAAGCCGAAAGAAGTCGTTCCTTGGATATTGGCCGTAGGCTGATCACAAAAATAAGAAAGTTGCACGCGAGTGGATGTTCAGTTCTGCCGTCTAAGCCCATAGTGGAATCTAGTCACCTATTAGCTAGAGAACAATTTATCGGACCCAAAAGAAGTCGTTCCTTAGATATTGGTCGTAGGTTGATCATGTAAGAATAAGAAAGTTGCACGCAAGTGGATGCTCAGTTTTGCTGTCTCAAGCTCTTCCTTGAATCTAGCTACCTATTAGCCGGAGAACAATTTGTCGAGCCCGAAAGAAGTCGTTCCTTGGATGTTGTACAGAAGTCGAACACTGTTCCGTTGCCATTTCGTCGGCAGCGGGTTAAAGTTCGTCGTGTTGTTTCCCAGAAATTAAGTCGCTTCCAAGGAAATAAAGAAGTGTCGAAATCGTGCGTCCCCAGGCGCAAACCAATCTAGAAAATGATCGGTTAAATGCCAAAAAGAGGAGATGCGTCATGTGGATGGGTGTGTGCTGCTGAAAGCTCAGAGCATTTCATCATCCATGGCCGTATCACCTCCAGCCGTCGCCTGAACGGTATCTGCGCCGTTGGTTGCCATGGCATCGTTGTTACCATCAGCAGCGGGGAAGTAGTCGGCCATCTCTGCGTCAAGCTCTTCGACTGTCTTCTTCTTGGTGCGTTCACGTCCGGCGCGTCCACCACGCTCGCGTCCACCTCGCCCACGGGTTTCGCCACGTGCACCTCGGCCACGTCCGGCGGTCGCGGGGGCTGCCTTTGCAGCAGTGGCGGGCTTCGGCTTGTCCTTCTGCTGCTTGGGCTGGCTGCGGGTTGTCAAACGAGGTCGCCTGGAAGGCTTGGTAGATACGTACGTGACGCGGTCGGCGAGAGAGGGCTGAGAAGCTGCAGCCGGGATGTTGGCCGCGCTGATAAGCATCTCAACACGCACAGGGCGGTTATCGATCTTGACGCCATTCAGAGCTGCTGTCGCCTTAACGGCCTGTAGGACCATACTGCAGCAAGACCTTCTTAGGCTTGCCAACACCAACTGCATTTGTGAAGTAATCCTATGAGGCGCATTAGTCGTCGTCACTGAATATAACATTTCGCAAAACTGCAGCAAGAGCACGAATCATTGTACGGCAGAACAGCGATCGTGTAGTTCAAGTCGCGCGGTGACGTGCCGCTCGGAAAGTGGGATCTGATGTCCAGACGGAGGGGTAATTGAACGAGACGAGAAGCGCGGCGAGCTGGTGCCAGAGTGTAGCATGAATGATGCGCGCAAGACCTGAGAGTGCGTGCCTTCGCCCGCTTGTTATGCGCAACTCTCGTAGATGGTCTGATTGGCTAGCTTTCGAGGTGCCAACTTCTGCAACGCCAATGCACTGCCGTCCTTGCGTTCACCCAGATCACGTCTTTGATGGACATCATTCTCGAGCTTTCGTCATCGCGGTACTGCGGCGTGTTCGCATACTGCTAGTCTTTTACCAGTCCTGTTTGCCTAACATGGATCGTGGCGTGACTTTGTGCAGATCGTAGCGGAACAGCCATACCGGGAAACGCGGTAACGGCGTCGATTCATGGTTCTCGCAAAATTGCGAAGCAAAACTAAGCCCAAAGACCTGTACTGGTCTAACATACCTGTAACTGCGTCTGATCTATATCGTGGGGCTGTGCCAAGTTAGCAATGATCATGTTATGCGAAGATGGGCACGTACCAAGCCGCTCACGAGGATCTTGCCTGTGGTCTCAGGAATAGTCGATCCAGACACTGCAGTCTTGGGCTGCTTATGCGGCTTCGTCGACTTGGACACGCCACCTACAGGGCCGGTAGGCGCTGGGCGGGCTGCATCAGATCGGCGGCCGGCGCGTCCTCCGCGGCGGTTCGACTGACGGCGCGTCTTGAGAATGTCGTCGAGGCTGGTGTCGAGCTTGGAAGACATGTTGATGGGCGGTGTGAGGTAGGTGTGGTCGGCGTGATGGTGAGCGAGGGCGCGCAATGAGTTCGAGCGGACTTGGTGCGGGCGGAGACTGCTCGGTTGATGCAGCTAAGGTGGGTGCGGCCTTGTGAAGGGCGCGATGTGGACAAAGGGGCGCACTGTTTGGGGCGGAGCGCGTCTAGCGGCTAGACTCACTGGGCGTAGAGTCGTGAAAGAGTTGCGCACGTGGAGAGCGTGGAAGCGCAAAGTAGAACAATCGTGGGTGTGATGGCGCACGAAAGTTGAATGGAAGTGGATGTGGTGAGTGATGAGGGAGGGAGGCAGAGGCTGAGCGGGCTTTTAGGTGAGGGAACGCGGCGCAGGAGGCAGCAGGCAATCACCGATGCACGGTCCAGGGCTAAGCCACAACGGGCACTAGCGGCTCCGGTCGCAACTGCCCCAAGCTTCGCCAGGTGACGATGGCTCCTGCCCTGGAGGAAGCAGCGAGCATGGCACGGTAGCAGCAGGATGGCAGTCACTCCGGTATGCCTTCACCACCATGGCGCGCTCCATGGCACAGCTAATCGCCGAACAGTGGCAGTTCAAGTTCTTCGACGTGTCGCAAGTCAAGCTCCCCGATGACGAGAGCTCGTTCCTGTCCGAGGTATGACGATTTGCTGGTCGCATATGCCCTTCTCACGCGACACAGATTGGGAACATAACGTCGATTATCTCTGGATCAGAAAGCATCTTCTTCGGCAGCGCTGATGGAGTCGTCCGGATTGTGTCACAGGCCTTCAAGGTCGTGCGCGCTTTCAAGGCCCACGAAGCCGGCGCAATCAGATACATGAAACAGGTCGAAGGGACATCACTTCTGGTGACGATAGCCGAGGACCTCTCGGAAGAACCGGTGCTGAAGGTGTGGGCCTTGGATAAGCTGGAGAAGAAGACGGGCATTCCGCGCTGCCAGAGCACCCTCACTGTGCACAATGGACGAAAACAGTTCCCCATATCTGCTTTCGCGGCCCTCGACGACCTTTCGCAACTTGCAGTGGGGTTCGCAAATGGTGCCGTCACTGTTGTGAGAGGCGACCTCATACACGATCGTGGTGCTAGGCAGCGAACTGTCTTCGAATCCGACGAGCCCATTACAGGCATCGAGTTCCGGGAAGGGAACATCACCACCCTGTACATCGCCACTACCGCGCGCATACTCACACTGGTCATATCTGGGAGGGGACAGGGCCAACCGGCAAAGTCACTCGACGAGTATGGCTGCGCAGTAGATTGCATGGCCGTGGACAGATCCACTCGGGACGTCGTTGTCGCAAGGAACGATGCGATATACTATTACGGTCAGCATGGCCGCGGACCTCCCTACACTTACGAAGGAGAGAAGAAAATGATTTCCGTGTACAAGGACTACGTGGCGATAGTGGCGCCCCCCAAGTCCAACGCAATGCCCAGGTCCTCCAATCCACTTAGGGCATTTGGAGTCGGTGCGACCGACGACGTCTTCAATACATCCAGCTTCACCCTTCTCAACACCGAACTCAGATTCGTAGCACATCAAGAACAGTTGACGTCCCAGGTCAAGGCTGTCATCTCAGAATGGGGCGACCTCTTCGTGTTCACAATTGATGGAAAGGTAATGCTCTTGCCCGTGTCACAATGTTCCAGACTGACCATGACTAGATCTTCCGGTACCACGAGAAGCCTTTCGCTCAGAAGTTGGACATACTATACCAGCGCAACCTCTACGTGTTGGCTATTAATCTTGCGCAGAAGGCCGGCCTAGATGCTTCACAACAGAACGTCATTCTTAGGAAATTTGGCGACTACCTGTATTCAAAGCAGGACTATGACACGGCAATGCAGCAATACTTGAAAGCCATCGATAACACGGAACCTTCGCAAGTCATTCGAAAAGCAAGTCCCAGCATGTCTTATGTATGCCATTGCTGACTGTTGTATAGTTCTTGGACACACAACGGATACACAACTTGATCGAGTACCTAGAAGAGCTGCACGAACATCATAAAGCCACCTCAGATCACACTACTTTACTCCTTAATTGCTATGCGAAGCTTAAGGACGTCGAAAAGCTAGAAGAATTCATCAAGTCACCTGGTGATCTCAAGTTTGACCTGGACACTGCTATCTCGATGTGCCGGCAGGGAGGTTACCATGATCAAGCAGCCTTCCTTGCCAGGAAACATGGCGAGCATGAATTAGTTGTAGATGTTCTCATCGAAGATTCGAAGCGATATGCCGAAGCATTAGCTTACATATGGCGGTTAGAGCCCGAGGTGGCCTACTTCAACCTCATGAAGTACGCAACTGTGCTACTGCAACACCTTCCGAACGACACCACCCAGCTTTTCATCGACTACTACACCGGCAATTTTCGGCCTAAGAAAGACGCTATTGTTGTGCCCAATGCTCCGTCCTCAGGTGGAATTGGTATGGGTCTTGGTGTAGCATCAAGCGCGGTCCAGAACCTCGCTGCTCTTCTACCGCTTCCGTACATGAACACAAATGCGGTAGCGTCTACTCCTCTGAGTGAGCAAAAGAGCACCATGAGTCAAGCTCAAATTGTCGAAACCACGTCAGATGAACCCGCACCTGAATACAAGGTGCCAAAACCACGGACCGCATTCTCGGCATTCGTGGACCACTCTCAAGAATTCATCGTCTTCCTCGAGGCATGCATTGCGTCGAATAACCTTCGCGACGATGATAAGGTGGATCTGTACACTGCGCTTTTCGAGATGTACTTACACACCGCATCTTTAAAAAAGGACGGCGAGCGGCAAGAGTGGGAAACCAAGGCCAAGAAGCTCGTCGAAGGAAAAGACATCCCCATCGATACATCAAACGTCCTGCTATTATCCCACCTTTCGAACTTCCGGGATGGAGCAATTCTAGTTCGAGAACAACAAGGCCTACACTTTGACATCTTCCGCTCATACACCGCCGCCAACGACACCCAAGGTGCTATCCGTGCATTGCGCAAATACGGTCCGGAAGAATCAGCGCTCTACCCAGCTGCACTCGCATACTTTACATCCTCACCCGATGTTCTCGCCGAAGCCGGCGACGAGCTCGATAGCGTGCTCAAGAAGATCGATGAAGACGGCCTTATGGCGCCTCTACAAGTCATACAAACCCTCTCCACCAACGGCGTCGCCACCATGGGTATGATCAAAGCCTATCTCGCCACCACCATCGAGCGGGAACGGGCCGAAATCGCCTCAAACCGCCGCACCATCGAGACATTCCGGTCTGACACTGAGACCAAGAAGAACGAGCTGCAGAACCTCAACACTAAGCCCGTTGTCTTTCAGGCATCGCGCTGCCAGGTATGCATGAAGCCGCTCGAACTCCCTGTCGTGCACTTCTTGTGCAAACACTCGTTCCATCAGAGCTGTTTGAGCACGGACGAGGATGTTGAAGACGCGGACGTTGAGTGTCCCATTTGCAGTGGGCAGAATGCTACGGTCAAGGCAATTAGACGGGCACAGGTCGAGAGCGCGGAGAGGCATGACTTGTTCCAGGATGCGCTGAAGAGAGGCAGGGATGGGTTTGCAGTCATTAGTGAGTGGTTTGGCAGAGGGGTTATGGGGGTTGCGGGAACAGATTCAGCAGTGTAACTAGAGAATCTACTATTGGAATTCTCTTCAGCCTGTAGGTTTTTTGTCAGCACCAGTGATGTTCCTGCTGACTTTTCGGAATAGTCAAGATGAACCCTTTCAATCGCCGCATTTATTCCCTAAAGCGCTCCATTCTCGAGCACAAGAAGCGCCTGTAGATGGACTACGGCGCCGTGAGAAAGTACTACGGGATGCGCGACTTGGAATTTCTTCCACAATCCTTCCCATGTATCGTGCCTTTCGGGGTTAAAGAATAGAACAGAAGATCTGGTGAGATTGTTTGAGTGTATCGCGTTGAGTCGAAGTAGATGAAGAGTTTTTTCCGGGCGGAGAACTTTCTAGAGACCACACTGTGCAGGACCTGCATGAGATGGCGCAAATCTTGGCGAAGTGGCTCTCCTAGGCTCGGAAGTGGGAAACAAAGGAGGTTTTGCGTGATAACAATCGATGCGCCTGGTGTCGTTGGGATATAATTTGACATAAGGCAAGTCTTCATTGTCTTATACTACGCTACTGCATCGTCACCTGAGTTCTTCGTTGGCGGGTATGCAACGTCTAGACCCGGTATTTAGGAAACGTTTCCCTAAACCTGGCCAAATCCGGATCATCGGCGGGATGGTACGTTCGACACACAGGCTCAACCTCCAGGCAACCTAGTCCGCCCACGACGAACAACACCTTATCTTCAAGTGTGTCAAGTCCATCAATCTCCTTGTCCCTGGCCCAGAACAAACGCCCATCCCACTCATCCCACACGTAAAAGCGATTCTTGTCATCCATTAATACGAATCTGTGGCGGCCGTCGTTCTCTCGCAAGATGGGCCGAAGACCAGCGAGATTGAAATCGCCAGCTAGGTTCGGCTGAGTTGGGTCGAAGTATGTCTGTAGCGCCAAGTCACGAGGATCATTCGACCAGCACAGCGATCCAGCGAAGTCGGATTCGAGTCGAACGTATGGGAGACCATCTATAAGTTGAGGACCTAACAAATCTTTGACTGGGGCGGTAACAGTCCCAGCTCCTTCGTCTTCTGCCTCGGAGGAGGATGAAGATGAAGGATCAGAAGGTGGCTGATAGGAGCCTTTTCTTCTTCGCTATCAGATCCTGAGCGAATCTACGGATGCGTTAGTCAAACAACCCTTCCCGTATTTACTGACGGGGCTTGACTTACTGGTGTGCCGTCGCAGTTTGCACCACTGACCATCCAGATATCAGAGTACTCTGTGTTGCTCTTGACGCTACGAGCCGTGCTCTCGGTGAGAACCTGCTTCGAACGCTCAGGTGTGGTCATGGTTGGCTGGCTATGTTAGTCTTTGTGCGGGGTGCAAAAGCATGTAGTTGGGCGACCTGGGACTCACGAGCTTTCTGTCGTTGTGTTGACTCTGCATTCTTGGAAGGTTGAGGGTGACAGGTAGGTGAGGAGAGTGTGGACAAAACGAAAGTGCAGCGGGGAAACAAGTACAGGAGGTGGGAAGCCGTGGCAACGTACTGACTCCGCGAGTGAGTGGTGATTGATGACGTAACGGCTCAAATGGCGGCTGTGAAAGTAGACTAGAGGCCCTGACATGTCTAGTTTCTCCTGTCTGGGCCAGATCTTACACGGTATGTGCCGACATGGCGGAATTCGACTGGTGCTCTGCTTGGAGAGCAGCAGCGGTCGGTTTGCATTGTGATCTCCTAAGGAGCTCGGACGTGGTGAATGTCTGAGCCTGTTTGGATTCATACTTGCCCTGTAGTGGTACAAACGCTATGAATAGCTCTCGGATCTTTTGAGCTTGGATACATTTCATTATCATTTCTACTGCTACACCTCAACCTGATGGAAGTCAACTGGGACGACTTCAAGGCGTTCAATGGTACGCTAGATGCAGATATTCTTCGTCACAGTCCGTCCGGACTCGAGAATGACGTTTTGAAGGTAACATTCGAAGATGTGTAATTGCTAATTAATGCCTACGCGTCCAACAATATCAAATGTCTTCAATGTTATAATCCAGGGATAAGTTAGGTTGTTCAGGTCTAAAGTATATGTATATTGCGAGATCGTCGGGGCTGTTGGACCAAAACAACGCAGCGGCGTAAATAGGGTCAAGACGGACGTAGGGTAGGTCGTAGTACAGTTGAAGGCTATGCACAGAACTCGCGCTGGTGCAGGTAGGCGAAGATCAGTGATGTCGATCGCGTCTGCGACGCAGTCTAACATATCCTTAGGTTTCAAGCGAGCCTAGCAGCGGCGCCGAACAGAATCCGCTCGCTACGCCTCCGGAAAGACAAGAAAAGCCTACAGAAGCTCCACGGTCGAATAAGAATGCCGCAGACACATCGTGCGTCAAGGACACTCGTACCCTGTAGAGTGATCGATTCGTGCCTTGTTGCACCATAAAAGGACCTCAAAGTGCCCGTGAATTGAACCAAAGAATATGTTCATTGCTTTGCTCGCATGGAAGGGATGTACATCTCCATAATCGCGCACATCCGTGTGCACCCAGGTCTTGCAGGAGTATCTTATCACGTGTCCCGAAACGCCGCGCTCATAGGTATATCACACAAAACCCAGATCGTATCCTGACCCATTCCGTTTTCCAAGATCACGCCTTGTCGTAGTGTGTATAGCGGTCCGTGTATCAATACGCCACCCGGTGCTCCATCATTGTCATTGTATTTTGCGAGGTGTGCCTCGTCGTCCTCTTCCGTTGTACGACGCGTATCCGGAGTCTATCGTTCCATTCTCTTTGGACGGGAGGCCTTGGAAGAGCTCTTTGCCTAAAGTGAGTATCTTAACGGTGTTGCCAAAGCCTACGGCAACGCTGCGTTTGCCAAGTTGTGTTATAGGACCGGGCGATGCAACGAAGAGATCGTCCTCAAAGGCTGCCACAGGAGTATTAAGATCATCTGGCAAGAGTGGCCGCGAGCGAAATTCACCTGTGGTTGAAAGTGTCCATGCTTCCCAAGTGTCTGCGTCGGTGGTCGATGTGTGGGTCGTGGCGCGACTGTTGAATTTGAGTAATGCATTTGGTACGCTTTGCTTTCTAGCGCGCTGCTTGAGCGCAGATGCAAGCGCAGTGGGATCGGGAACGTAGTGAGCATCATCTGCGCCCGAAGTGGTCGAGGACGGGGTCGGCGACGGGTTACTTCTCCTGATGCCTACAACAGCCAAGGCGCTCGTTGACTCCCAAACACCTGCAGGCCCAACGTAGTGCACAGCCTCTTCCGCTTCGTCAAGACCTCGGCATCTGAACTTTTCTCTGTCACATGGTTTACCTAAACAGAGCTGCGAGCTTGCTGAGTTGTTGAGGGTAAATGTCTGCATGATCATGTGGTCCGCGTCTTGCTCTGCATAAGCAACCGACAGTGAGTGGACGGAGGGCGCTCCGCAAAGACACGATCGGCGTGGTGGGTGAAGCACTCGTAATGAATGAGGCTTGACATGTCCAATCTGGAACGAGTGAATAAGCGCCCGGCTGTTGAAGTCGAATATCTCAACTTCCTCATCTCGGAGGGCAAAGATCAGTCCCAAGCTTGGTACACCTTGTATGCACTTGGTCTTTGCGGGATTGCTCCCTGGTGGTGGGCCTGGATCGAGACCAGCAACAACCTCTGAGGCTGGACTGCCGTTCCCTTGCAAGGATGATATGTGAACTTCACCGGTTCTTGTAACAAACACAAGGTTGGTGATACCCTTAGCACAGGTATAGACTGTCGCACATACAATGGCGCCGGGCGATATCCTCTTGGTGACCTGGGTGCCTGTGCGTGCATCAATTTCCGTGAGAATTCCATCTGGACCAAGAATGACGAGGTGAGGTTTTCGACATCCCCACGTGAGATTCCAGCAAATGAGAAGAGGACGGGAATCTGATCTCGAATGTCGACAGTGGGAAATTGTGAGAAGCGCGAGGTACTTATCGTCCATATACCGATCTGACCCGTTTCACCGCACAATGCAATATAATTCCCACTATCATCCATGGCTGTTGCGACAATGGGCCATACCCTGGGTTTCATCGTGGCTGTCTGTAAAGTTGTTTGAATGTAACCGCGCCGACTGTTGAGCCAGATTGAAGTAGAACGATCGAGCGAAATGCTTGCGAGATGTCCTTTAGACCCTGACACAAGATTCACGATATCCAAGGTCTGCGACGCCGGGAGAGTCTTCACTGAGAACAGCGCATCTTCGTCCTCATCCTCGTCCACGACCTCCGGAAGGCCTGTCCACAGGAGATAATTCATCAACAGAGTAACGCCAGCGATGAGGAAAACGACCATCAAAGCTGCGGGGAAAGCGTGCCCTTCAGCAAACCGTTTGAAGCCCTCACTCAACGATTGCGGTGGTTGCGGCCTGTCTCTGCCATACGCCCCTTTCGAGACAACGAGAAGTGGATCGTAGATACGAGCAATGAAGCTATGAGCACCGGGCTTGATGAAACCAAACAGTTCCCGAGCCGTATTGTGATCCTGTATCCGAAGCCAGTCGGCAGGGGTTCTGGCCTGATTGATTGGAGGCGGGATCCAGGTGACGTCGGTGCTCCTTTTGCTAGACCTAGACATGAGCTTCTGGCCAAGTGTTTGAAGCGATAATGCTTCGTCGCTGGTATCGAAGAAGTGCCAATTGATAGCCAGGATGAAGGAGATAATGGCGACGCTTCCTGCAAAGCGTGTGCTGAGTGGTAGAGTGCCCTCGCGCAGGGCTGTGAGCCATGATTGACGCTCTGATCGGGTCTTGTTCGATCTCTGGCTTATATCCACGCGCTCCAGAGAATCCGAAAGCTCCATTCTTTGCACGTCAACACTAAGAACGGCAACAAAAAATGTTATGTGATATACAAAGTCGAAAACAAGTGTGACTGCTGCGAAAATGCAGAAGTCGGCTACCCACGGAGTGACCAGCCGGGAGCAGAGGTAAATAAGGGCGAGATTCTGGAAGGCAACCGCAAGAGACAAATGCCCGACCTCTCCCAACGCATTTCCGATGCGCTGATGTGGAGGCATTTCTGGAGGAGTCTCCAAGACGACGTTAATCAAACGAAATCTTCGGATATGTCAGCTGGTGATGGCACGGCTGTTGAGGGGAACTCACATATTCCCAAGACCAAAACAAAAAACCACGCCAGGGAACCACGGCCGGGGTATGCGCGTTAAATTGATACCAAGGTATGTACACAAGGAAAAGCTAGCAATAATGCATATTGTCATCTGCGGACATTAGCATACACGCGTGCAACGAAGAAACCCTTTTGAAGCATACCTTTGCACAAATCGTGACGAGCAAGCCAAACCAACTCTTGACGGCGCGCAACTGCATCATCCTCCAAATGACATATGCTGCGGTTACAAGGTACGACGCAGCCAAGAGTAGATCGTCGGCCAAAGTCATTGACCTGAAGCGAAACTCGTACAGCCGACTAGTTGTGACCTGACCATCAGCTGGGAAGACGGTCCAGTTCGAAGAGTCCTCTTTTGCCAGGAGCCGAGATCGAGCGGCCCAGGTCTCGCCAAGGCTGGAGTTGGTCTGGTCGAACAAGGTAAGGACAAGTGCATCGGCTGCACGCAGCTTTGAATTGACAAAAGTCTTGCCTGCGAACACGGTGCTTGGTCGTAGAGTCAGGTTAAGAGCCGATTGCGCCGTGGTGCGCGAATTGATGGTTGTGAGCAGGTCTGGGTCATTCTCAAGACTGCTGAGCGTGCAGTCCCAGTACATCAAAGGCGAATGGTAGCCCCAATGCTGTCCGGCTGCAGCCGCGACACACCCTGGATTTTCGCGCGCCATACGCTGTTGGTTTGTGTATCCATTGCTCGCTTCTTCGTCGAAACCGGTTCCGATAAGAGCATCTTGGACATGCATGGCTTCGCGCAAGACAGGCAGTTCTATTGCCTTCATGTAGTCGCCATGCACCCAGACTTGGCGCACGACTACATCAGCGGGTCGGTCGCCCCCGATCTCCGTCGTCGATGTCCAGACATGTTTGGGGAGGTTGCGCAGTGAAGCAGCGGCGGGGCTATCGGTCTGAAACACGGCAGGGTAGCAGAGCAGCACGGAGATGGCGATGGTCAGGACGAGGGAGAGCAGCCAATGCTGTGCAGTTGCCGTGCCGTGCGCCTGGAAAGCCCGTCGGATGGGGTGTGAGGGCTCTAGCCGTGGCGGCTCAGTCGTACTGCGGTGTTCAATTAGCATGTGCCGCGCCTCGATGACTGCGCAAAGACGGACCCTCGTAAAAGGTACAAGCAGTACCAAATCATACGGCGCCGCGTACCCTCCTACAGGGCATGCCCGGAGTTGTAGGGGAAAAGCCACAGCGTCAATGTTCAGCTGAAGGTTTGCGACGCACTCGACGTCGGTTGCGATGGGGAGGAGCGGGGAGTGAGGTCGGGCGGCTCATACATCGGTCGAGGCAGGCGCGAGGGAGTAGCGGAAGGCGCGATTCGAGCTGCAACGGGCAGGTGGGGACGGCGCAGGTCTGGTCGCGGCGACGGGTCAGATCGTAGAGCTCGAAAGGCGGCTTCGAGACGCATGCTTGGTTATTCCGTGGCGTTCAAGACGAGCATCGTGTGCCAAGGGACGGCCACGGACGGCCCTGGTCTCACATCACATCGCTACTTTCGTGTTACACGACTCATGCACGCTCGCCAGAAGACGACATATTCGGCGACCAAAGGTGCAGGACGTTCCCGAACCAGTCACAGCTGCGAGGAGTCTCATGCGGCCGCTTCATATAGCTATGGGTTGCCCGATATACGAGTGTTGATACTTCCCCACGATCAGATGCTGAATTAAACTTCACATGCCAAAACACATCAGAGAAATATTTCCAGAGCAATGCTTCTAAGCGTGGATGCGGCTGCGCTTAAGCGTAGATCCTCTATTGGGTATCGAACAGATCCCGGTGTGGCAGCGGGTCACAGCGCTATCGACATGCAGGGACGGTGACACAGTCCACCAATCCATTGGAGATCCATGCACCGTTGACGACCCTCATGCTTGTCTCTAGTCCTCCTTCGGATTTGCTAGGCGTACTGCATATATGCCCTGCTGTCGCCCGCAGCTTGCCTGTGTCTCGGCGTGTCATAAGAATGCATGTAACTTCATTCAATTGCCCTCGGACAGAGCCTGGACATCATGTTCGGAGCTGAACGTAGCACAGCGGCAATGGAGGCTTCAGCCCCAGGGCGTGAAGTGAACGAACACCTGAGAGTAGGCAATTGGTGCTTGCCGACAGGGTTCGCCATCTCATGTTCCATCCATCTCTTCATCGTCGTCTTCGTCTTCGTCATCCTCATCTCCTGCATCTTCCCACCCATCCTCCTCCTCTTCGCCAGCTGACGGGCCCAATGTGTCGTTCAGCTCCTTCAATATCTCATCGGCGTGCTCCTTCAGCCGCTCGTCCTCATACTCGAGCATCATGTACAACTTCAGGCAGTTTTCGAGCCAGTCGCGGCTAGCACGTAGTAATGATGTAGCAGTGTCCGCCTCGCCTTGGGCTTTCTGCTTCCCAGCTAGCAGGTGTAAACACCATCCGCCAAGATACCATGCTTCAACACTGCCGTCGTTTTCGCCTACGAGTCTTTCCAAAACCTCAATGGCCTCATCTTCCAACTCTGCCTCCATCAGTAGCCTGGACAGACTGATTCTGGTAGAGTAGTCTGGCACCCCAGGATCATCGGGGTCTAGATCTTTCCATAGCTCCATACTCCGTGCAAGTGCTGCCTTTGCATCATCATGTCGCAGTTGTGATATTCGTATCGAGGCCAGTGTTTGTAATGGCTCCGGGTTGTTCGGCGCGAACAGTAGGGCTTCCGTAACAGCGGCTTCGCATCGTGTTTCGGCGTCTTCCTCCCATGATAGATCGGTCATGTATACTTCCGCGATACCACACAACGAGTTCGCGACTTTTTGTTTCTTCTCCTCTAGCAGCTCCTCGACCTCAGCTTTCTTAACCAGCTTTCCCTCGAGTTCGCCGATTTCGCGCTTGAGTACTTCCACGCCCTTTTCAAACCACCGCACGCTCTCTGCGCCTCCTTCCTCGTTCAACTGC
>TARA_R110002003_G_scaffold140_3_pt1 | contig 25312 bp, 23 predicted proteins | sample TARA_R110002003 | Tara Oceans TARA_R110002003 (sample SAMEA4396441) | marine metagenome | biome: Westerlies Biome; feature: [SRF] surface water layer (ENVO:00010504); material: water (ENVO:00002006), including particulate matter (ENVO:01000060) such as... | depth 5 m
ACACCTCTTCCTCGATCCGTATGCGCCCATGGGGTATCTTGCCTGACTCTCCTCTTGACTATGCGAACACGCGTTCGCCAAGATCAGCTCCTCTGAATCGTAGACCGCCACTGTTGAATGCTGAATCCCATCCCACCTCTTGTAAATGCCTGCTCCAGAATCTCAAATTCCAACAGCTCGAAATGGAGTGTTCCGAGCCTTATCCCGTTTCTTGACGCCGTCCGCAATGCTGTGCCTCGGTATTGTGCGCCGCCCCAAAAAGTGTTGTGTATGCAGTAGTGTTGTTGTTGTTGCTTTATTGTTGCTTTAAGCGGTTGTAGTGTGTATGTGTATGAAGGGTATACCATGAGCATTCGTTGTACTTCGTGAGTTTGAAAGAGGAAGAAGAAAACGCGCGTGATTAAATGCATGTAGTCCCAAAGAAGAGTGTGTGTCCCCAATTTAAACGTCGGATCGACGGGTTGTGACCAGCACAACCCCGCAATGTCCCAGCTCGTACTCCCACAAAGTAGAAATCTTTTACCAAGCCCGAAGGCTTTCGAATTGACCTGCAAGGCCTTCACACTGTTGGTCGGCTAGTCACTGGTAGGTTGCGCTAGGTTCGCTGGGACCGGCGCCCAATTGCGACGACGTGTAGCCGCTTTGGTGTTGTGATTGCTCCTCCTCTTCGGCAGCCTCGATGGCCTCGATCTCTTGGGCCTTGTCTCTGCATGCAGCCGGGGAAAAGCCACTTCCGACTTTTGAGGAAATGATGCGCCAACGGTCGTTCTCGTACTCCTGCATGGCGTTGCGAAGCTTTAGGACCTGTGGTGCCAATTGCGGTTAGCATGACCGAGGTTGTGGCTGGCAACGCACTACGTCGTGCGTTTCAAGATGCCGTTACAACGGGCGAACTCACCATCTCATCTGTCCAGACCGTGGTCTTTGCTTTCAGCTTCGTACAATACCGGACCTGCAGGGTCCCGGAGCTGCGCCCAGGGAAGAAGTCGGCAATTTGCTTCCACGTGAGATTTTTCTTCTCCTTCAAGTCGACTAGTAGCTGGTCGTCTTCGGGGGTAAATTTGAGCTTTGGACCCCGCGGTCGCGCTGCAGGTGGTGGCATTCCCTCCTGTCCGACGACGCTGGGAGGGCCATGATGTTGAGCGGGAGAAGGAGGCGCGCCTTCCATCGGTTGGTGTCGCTTACTGCGGTGTTGATTGGGGAGGTGATGGTGATGGGTGGGAGGTAGAGCAGATTGCGGGGGTTGCGGCGGAGGGTACTGTTGTAAGGAGTATCCCTGCCCAGGGTGTCCGAGTGAGACGCTTCCCGATGCTTGCGCATACGGATTGAGCTGTTGCTCTAAAGTCGGAAGGTCTTGCTGCAAGTGGTGCTCCTCTTGGTGACTGCGCTTGCGCGGTACGGACTGGTGCGAGGCTTGTGGGTAGCCCACGTCGTAGGAGGATGGAGACGGATGGGACATCGAGTGATGGCGTAACAGGTGGGGTTGATGTAGTGACGGGTGTGTCTCGATGTCTGTGTATGCGGGATGATGGGAACCGCCAGCATGTTGGAGCGTTTGAGACGGGTGTGGCTGCAGGAAGGAGTGGTGGTAACCGGGAGGCAGTCCGCCATGGGGATGGAGTACATTTTGATGTTCGACGTTTGACGTCGGAATGTGATGTTCTTCCCCGGCATCGCCTGGTACGCTGTAGTCGAGGAAAGGGCCTCGATAGGGACTCGCCAGTGTTGCGAATACGCATGGAGACTACCAGAGCTAGCTTGCTCTGGCAGGCCGCCGCAGTGAGACCTGAGCCAGAAAAAGAATGCCTAGTTTGAGTTGGTGTGTCGAACGAAGGTGGTTGTATCGCACGTGTTTGGGATTTGTCGAATTTTGTTATATTGACAAATGTTGGAGCAAGAAGAGCCTGGACGAACGCGCCATCGGTCGAAGTCTTATCGCGTGTGCTAAGCGTTGGGATGTGCGGATATAGCCTTGTAAAAACCAAACCAAAAAGTAGCTTCGGCTGGGTGCGCTGGATGGGATATAAGACGTTCACGCCTGACGGATGAAGGCATTAAAATTTCGGGCAGTAGGTCCCTTCAAAAAGCCCGGTCCTGTGCGATTGCCACACGGACACAGACTCCAAGCACGGTGAGCTATGGGTCATCCCCACGAGACGGTCTCTGTTCCTGAAGAGTACGGAATGAGCTTAGTAGGGAAGGCCCGAGAACGAATTCTACGTCAAGCATAATGCGGTGATCAATGACAAGGAGGGGCCCCCCGGTACAAGATCTGGATGAGCATCTAGGTCATTTACGCCAGTTCAATGCTGCGGGCTCGTGTTGTGAGTGGCTGCTGATGCAAAATGAGATGGGCATGAGGTACTTTGCCCCTGCCTCCAATGGGCCAGCAGGGCGGCGGGGAGGGTGGTGCCCCCTGCCATCATGGGCCTATTTCTAGAATGCCGCCAGAAAGATCTCCAGCGCCGTTGCAGCGTCTGCAGGACGCATCCTGGTGAAGCGTGGTGGCCAGGAGATGTGCATGAGAACACTCTGAACAGGCTAGGATAGGCGCGGCGACACGGCCAGGGCAGGATGGGCAATTGCCCAAAGCGGACGCGCCACCAGGTCTAGCAGCATGCGAGATTGATGAGCAGCTCTGGCAGACGAGGAGCCAGGACCGCGGGCAGAGCAGCTCGGTTCCTGCGCAGCGGCGATGAGGTGAGCGCGCCTGAAGGCAGGACTGCACAACACCATGGCATCTTATGGCATACAGCGCCAGGTGCCTCAGCGCGGACAGTGTTCATGCCTGGAAGAGCCTTACCCGTTGGTGGCTCTTGTGGAGCATGATGCTGCTTGCTGCTGGCGCGGTACCCGGATCAGGGCAGCGTAAATGCCGGCAGAGGAAAGCTGTCTTGCCGTAGCACCCGCCTTGTAAGCAGTGGCCCGGGCGCAGGGCGGGCCTCAATCATGGTTCTCCAACGCATAGGCATGACGGCCTCAGATTGGCTCATGCATGGGCCGTTTCAATGTATACATGAGAACCCAGCCTATACGCGGTTCGTCATCCCTAGGAGAGAGGATCGCCAGCCACAGGAATCTCCCGAGCCTGCTTGGATGACGCAGCAGCGCGCACCGCAGAGGCAGCGGGCGTACGGAGGGACCGCGCAGGCGCGGTGGCGGGAATGGATGTGCGCTGCGCAGAGCATCGCGGGTCTACCTGAGACAGTGGTGGATGCGCGTTGTGGGCGACCGAGCGCGATGCAGAGGGTGAAGTCAAGCGAGCGGCGAAGGCGCGAACGTGGCAGCAAGCGTGCGATTCAACGTGAACGCTAGCTCGGGACCCACGATAGAAGACAGCTTGGCGCCGCTAGCCACGCGCCCGTGATCCATGGATCTGCCCGCCCCCGAGCCTCGCATTCACTTCATCTCTCGACTGCAGACGCGATGCAGTCGAGAGATGAGGGCGCGTGTTGCAGGCGCCGCATTCGGCGTTGTCTGGATGGTCCTGTCCACATGCATGCCATCGCGAGCGGCAGTGCTGGCGCCGAACACGATCCTCACCAAGCGAGCCTCACGTGACTGGCACAGAATGGCGCACGATTGACCCACGGCCAGGTGTGACGCTGCAGGCCTCGCATTCGCAATGACCTCACGTCGTGAGACGTCACTTTGGAAAGCCTCGCAGCTAGCGATGCGAGTCTACCAGTCTACCAATCCTCAAGTGCTCGACCAACCTTCAGAATTAGCCTGAATGCGGCAGATGAGATAATGCGCACTCATAGGCCTGACCGGTCGTGAAGAACAGGCCATGCGCCGTTTCCATCAGCTACACTGCGCGTTTTGCCTTGTGCATCTCCAATGCTGTCTGCTCCTCCTTACTGAGCTGAGCCAAGAGGTCAAAAGTGAGCAAGAGAACAATGGCGACTGTGAAGAGCTGCCGAAGAATCGATCGTCACCGATGTGCCACGCTTTCAGCGACATCTTAGCAACGTCTAGCCCGTTTCAAGTCGCGACTGCGCCCATAGAGCTGGTTCGGCACAGCAGCCGGATGGTTCGTCTGGAAACTTCGCCGTTGCACGAGGAACTCTGGACTAAGATGCGCTAAAGAGCGCAGATCGCCCGAGGAAAGCGTCGATCTTTCCTTCCAACGTGCCGCGCTCTAGTTCCAGACTCGCTACACCAACGGCAGGCCGCCTGCAAGTGCCACGAGAAGACGCTGCTCGCCGAAGTCGATATGCGGACGGGAACATGGAGCAGACAATTGTTGGAGGTGGCGATCTGATGAAACATCTGGTATGAACGACTGCCGACACCCGAAACAGAGGCGTCAAACGAAGACATGCCCAGATCAACCAATGAAGTCATGGATTCCATGTTCGTCAAGAATGTACGTGTCATGGGTGCGTTGCCGGATCTGGTTGTGTTAGGATAGTCCATATTACTCCCACGATGGGCTTCGCGCACGCCGATACTATATTACCGCAGATACAAAGTCGATAGGCATTTGCCATCCAGCTGAAACACTAGGAAACCCTGCCAGCATGATCAATAACTCAAGCCTTTTTAACGAACTTCATCCCGCACATGCCTTGTGAGCCGTACTCCGCCGCCGAGAGCCATGGCCGAGAACTCCAAGAGGGACGAACGGATGCCAGCAGGGGGGCTGCAATGCTCGACCGAGAAAGGAAATGTGGTATCATAAAGCGGGTCACCGCGCTAAAACCGGACAGATGCAGGTCGTGGTCATAAATCGTTCAGTACTTCCCACCGAAATGTTCCTTCGCATACTGCTCGCATGCCTGGTGCTCGTCAGCTCGAAGTCATCGACGATCCTGCAATACCTTTGCAACCCAGAGTCGTGCTGAGACGTACTTTTGCAGGCTTGCCAACCTTTTGGCCAATGACCTTCCATTTGTTGGCGTCATATTCTTTGATCGCAGCAAGTAGCGCTGCGCTCTTCTTACTCATCAGCAAGCGTCCACTAAAGACAACAGATACTCACTTCGTCCTCGGCAAATTCGGCATAATGCATATCCTATTTGGGTCTCTGTCAGCCAAAGCACAGTGGAACAGTTTAGATGGAGCGCCTACCTTATACCAGTGCTTCTTTACACTACCTTCCGTCCGTTGCGGAAATGTCTACAATAGCACAACTAGTCAGTAAAGGGAGTACCAAAGCTGTCAACCTCAACGTCGCCGACACGCCTCACTTCCATCTGGCCGTACCTTTGCGATCTCGCTCCAGCTGTTACCAGCATCTCTCATCTGCTTCAGTCTCAACTCCTCGGCCGGAGTCCATGGTGTATTTGTGCGACTCTTTTTGGCCTTAGGCTCCTGTGCTGGAGGATCGACTTCTGCTGGCTGCGGTGCCGCAGTACTTGCTTGCGCTTCTGCACCACCAGCAGAGCTTGCCATGTTTTCAGGTGGCTGATTTGAAGAGACAGATTTGCGCTTCCGATTTGCGGAAGGTGTTGGTGGTAGCTGAGCACTGGCGTGCGACTCTTGGCTGGCCGTGGTGACTGGCGCCGCTAGCTGCAAGCTCGGCAGCTCAGTGGGCGTAAGGTGATGGGAGTTATGTTGGAGAGGCGCTGCGTTGGGCGAAGGCTTCAAGGTGCGTTTGGCAGAGGGTGAAGAGCTGTGGAACGGCAGGTACAACGTCAGCGGGTAGGGCTAGTAGGAGCGACTTCAGGCCCAGGGCGATTTGAAGCAGACACTCCGGAGAAACTCACGACATGGTGGCGGATGCGGCGTATTTGACCTGGGCCGGGCGGGCAGCGACACAAAGCAGCTTCACTGGTAAGACTGGATGCAGGTATACAGCGTGGTGTCATGCTCGTATATTGCAGGCTTTCAGAACCGCACGCAAGAGGTACGACGGCCAGAGGAATGGCGGTAGATCATCATGATGTTCAAGTAGGCAGATCGCCTGTCGGAGCCAGTGCTGATCAAGTACAAGGGATACAAAGAGGGTCAGGTTCGCAGGCTGGCCAGCGAATGGGAGGATTGCAGCGGCACGGATGTGGAGGACGACGGACATGCTGTGAGGTTAAGCGGCCGCGTGCTAGCGGGGGTCGAGGTACCGGTACTTCGCTCGTGGTGAATTGGCTGCACAATGGCTAGCATCGTGGAGGGTGTGAAGGTACCTGGTACTTCCGGGATTTCCAGACAAGAAGCGGGGTAAACAGGCTAGTTTCAAGGTTATGGGGAAGACGAGAGGTGCAATGGACATGCAGCGCGCGTGACAGCTTCGTGCATGACTACTGAAGCTCGCATGAAAGCTGAAGATGCAGCTTCCCCGAAGTAGCTATGACGGAGGCGCGGTACCCACAAGCGTAGGGCCATGTCATGACTACAAGTGCACCGCACCCACCGGCATGTGAAGTACACCATGTCGCGATCGATATCGCGTCGACTTGGGCAGATACAATCCCGATGGTCTCAATGCGAGTCGCGATGTTGCGGCGCGTGGCGCGGTGCTGGTGTGAGGATGTTGGCGATGGCGGGGCATGTACTGACCGGGCGTGCTTTCCTTGAAGCTCGTGCCTTCCTGCCATCGCCCTTGACCGATGATGTCGGAAGTCGCGACTACCACGCCAGCCTGAAGCCCTTTGTGCTACGCAGAGTGACCACGTCGACAACATCGTCAATCTATCTCGCTATTTTTCGCCCTTCCCACCAATGACCTCACCACCGCGTAGATTGTCTCTATTTAGCCCCCTCTTGATTTGGCGGGCAGCTCGCCCATCCCTGCCTCTTCCCCGCGAAAGGCTGCAGACACGGCCGGCGGCTGACAAGTCCACCGCACAACCCGCAACTTCGAAGGTCCTTCGACAGCTGGGCGCGGGGAAGACGCCAGTTTGCAGTCATGGTTGTCGTCATGGGCACGAGAGCCTTTTCAACTCTCGGCCTTGCCAAGCGCTTCTCCCCCACTCCTCTCCTCACTGGAGCTGATGCAGCGCCAGTGTCAGGGTCAGCCTCATGCGTTTGAGCGAACCGCCCCTGCCACAGACCGCCCATTAGCGACGTCCTTGACCCGCCAAGCTCTCGGCCTGAGAAGCGCCTTATCAGGTTGATGCTCGAGGGCGGATCACGACCGTTCCGACTGTACTCGTTTCGCCCGTCTCACAGCGTCAACGATTACCTGGTCGCGCGCTGGATGTGTTGCGCGTCCTTTCACAACGTTTCCTCGATTGCGCAGCTAGCTACTGCGGCGTTACATCCGACTGTCGTTGAATTTGCGTGCTGATGGCATGCGGGTGCAATTCACTGTGGGCTGTGCTGTTTACCGAACAGGAGTAAACTGATGCACTGATCTCCCCGCAGCCTGTCACGGCGCATCACGGCGCATATCCAGTTAGCGCCCGCCGTCTCTGGAGCTCTGGGCCAAGCTTGTTTCCAGGCTCTCCAAACACTGTCAAACCTCTCGCTTCGTCAAGTCTGAGGCACGTTCCGCTCTGTGACGCCTCCAGTTTTGAAACTGGCTCCGTAGCTCCCAAAGAGGCTGCAAAACTCATGCAACCCGCTCCAGATCCCCATTGTGCCCGGCGGTCAGATCGTGTTCACATGAATGCGTCGTCCTCTTCCGGCTTAACATGTCTCGTGTCAGGGTTTTTCTAAACATTTGGCTTCGAACACCGTCGTTAACCATGGCGGCCATCATAATCCGGGCTGCAGGAATGACGGTTTGAAAACGCTGCCGACATCATGTCCTGCCACTCCAATCATCCATGCTGGGTGGCCGAGTGAACGACCCGTTTCTTGTCATTGCCCAAACTCTATAACTTGCCGGATGCCCCAAGTTTCGAGGCTTCAACCGCTCCTGTTCAATCGGCATCAGTCTTTTGTTTTCTCTTAGCAGCCTTTTAATACTTTCTTTTACTTCCCACTGGTTTGGGCTGCCATACATTCCTTAATTGACATTGCTGAGCAATTACTTGTGTATACCAACACGCAACTGATAATACATTCTTTCACGAGCCAGCCTCGAAGACTACCGACGAACATTCCAGTGAACACGATCTGACGATACTTGACGGCAACAACCCATCGAATCTCTTCAACACAACAACCATAACAATAACACGAAGCTCTCACACGAACATTCTCCAAAATGCTCCACCATCAGCCCCAAATCCTCTCGCCACTTCCGGAGATGAACTCGCACTCTTCCGACCCAGCCAGCCTTCGCGCACGGAAGATGTCCGCAGGTGGAAACAGGTCCTGGTCTGAAGAAGAGGTATGGTGAATCGATTAAGCAATGATGGACTCAGCTAATCAGCGTGTAGGAAACCTATCTCCTCCAGACCCGCATGCAGAAGATGCCCTACAAGCACATCGCCGCGCACCTCAAGAAGACGGAGCTTGCATGCCGTTTGCACTTCCACCAGCTCTCGCACGGGAGCCATCGCCGCAAGCGTACCTCATCCGTTTCTTCGTCGACCTCGTGCAGCTCCAACGGCCAGTCTCCAGCTTACGCCATGGCAATGGATCATGACGCCTACTCGCAATCCTCCCGTCACAGCTCGCCGATAAGCTACACAGGCAGCCCCCACATCCGAGCAGCTTCAGTGAATGTCTCCCCTGGACGAGCTCAGCACAAGATCCTCCTTCCCAAGCCGCGCACCCTGACCCCTCAGGGATCGCCCGAGCCCTTCAACGGACTTCGCATCAACACCGAGGTGGCCCACCAGCCCAAGGTGGTTGATACTGACCGTCTTCGCTCCATCTATGAGGCTCGGCGCAACCAGTTCTGGGCCACCATTGCCGCCGACTATGGCGCTGATGTCTCGCCCGCTCAGCTCGAGGAAATCTGGCGCCATGGCTCTGGCGCTGTCCGCCCTCCCACTCCCGACGCCTCTCCAGATGGCAGCATCATGCAAAACCCTGTGCTCAAGCCTTCGCCGTTCCTATACACATCGCCTGCTCATAGCGAGCCATCCAAGCACTACAGCCCCATGAACCCAATGAACATCAGCGCAATCTCGGCTTCGGAGCGCCTCCCATATATGCTGCCAATGCCTATTCCCTCGACCGGCCGCCAGCGCGCAGGTACCTGGAGCTCAGCGCCCCGCGACAACATGCCCATCGCTAGCCTGCTCAACGACGACAGGAGATAGATCTTAGACAGGTCTCGGCACTGCCGCACGAATTTCACTTCTCACTTTCGTTTACTCCTTTTCAACGGATGGATCTGCACTCCGGTGACAGATCATGGGATTTGCATAGTACGGATTGTCTGATGAGACATGGCATGGGATGGTACCTTGAACTTCAACGCTTTCTCACCACTCAATTTCATTATGTCAATAGGTGTACTTCTGTCACAGCCAGAATATGTCAGTACAGATGCTCATGGCGTCTACCGATAATCAAGAAAACCTTTTACGCAAGCGAGTTTGCTTTGATCCTCTCATTTCTGCTGAATACTCATGTGTTTGAAGTCACGATTCGGTCCTTCTTGTCTGGGAGATCTGCACTAAGCGAGGCTGCTCTTCCCCCCTTGACCCTGCATGCCGCAGCTGCCCCAGTCCAGACCACACCACCACAACGACATGATTGCATTGCGGCGACAATCATCGTGTTTCCAGCTTCGACATCAAATCAATCCTTCCCTCACGCGCTGATTACCCACTCTGAGCACCACCTACCTACCTAAGCTCACGATCCTTAATCGAATATCCGTGCCACATGCCCACTTCCAACGGCGCCACCCCACTCACCACAACACTGCACGTCCAAGAGATCTCGCCAGCCGCCAACCGCACCTGCAACCAGCACGCCGGGGAACACTCCGAGTCGCACTGCGCAGCCGAGGTGTAGGCTACACCGCCACAAATCCTGAACAACTGGCCTGCAACGCGCCTTGTCTCAACTTGAAACACGCATATTCTCACCATTGAGAAGCGGGCCGGACTCCAGACTATGAATAACAGAGTGTGCAGTTGCATCGCTACGGGCTGAAGGGAAGCAGAGAGAGTGCGTCTTGGGATTGGTGCTTCATAGTGGTTGCGCTGGATGTGCTCGTATTGTGCGAAATGATGTTGATGTTGATGTTTGGGACGGAGAGGAACTACCGTAGCGGCGTGTTTCAGACGACGCCAGCGATTAACCTGGGCCAAAGGCGGAAAAGAGGATGGAGAAAGAAGTGAACCCATCACATGTGCGCTGCGCAAACCTGCCAACAACGACGAAAGCATCCAGGAGGGGATTGGAGCCATGTTTCACCACGCCACGCTCCCACCGCCCGGCTTGACCACGACCCTGCGTCCGACTTCTCACCCAGCGCCGCCATCCAACACGCAACATGACGTTACTGTACCCTCGTGATTCATCTGCAATCAATCCCGTCGATCAGCCATTGCAGCCGGGCTAACAGCGCATCTCCCGTCCCGCGAATCCCGCGAGCCAACACGCCCTACGCTCGCATTTCGTATCTAATTTCTCGCCTTCATGCTGGATACTGCTCGACCAAAACGCCCCCCTGTCAGGCTTGTTCGCCCAAACACGCTTACCCTGCTCGCATCGTCAGCAATCCATGCGTTGGCAGGCTCATATGCCGAGCGTTATGCGATCCGGGCTGCGGCACTTGGTGTTGGCTGAGGTCCTGGGAATCCTGCGAGAAGGGAGGGTAGACGTTGCGAGAGGAGTCATCGCCTCGAGGCACAGGCCTTGCGATTCCTTCGCTTTGGTGCCGTGCGTTTGTTGTACGGTGTTCGCCGACTGACGTGCGGCGTTGTAGCCTTACGGGGCTTGGCGTGGGAGTGCGAGGGATGGGAACCGGGGTAGGCATAAAGGAGGTATGACGTGTTGGTCCACCGATCAGCATGCAAGTCATGACTGCATGTGTCTTCTGGATGCTCGTCCGACGACCGCCGGGGTGTGCATATGGCGACGAGGGAGAGTTGTTTTCGCCTTATGCGGGTAGGGAGGCGGATCCTTTGGTGACCGGCGTGGACGGCGAAGTCGACATGTTTGGATCAGCGGCGCATGTGAAGAAGGCATGTGCGGTGGGTACTGGAGTCCACGGACAAGCGAGTCGACTAACCGTGGAGGCATACACGACACTGCAGCAGCAGCTCGTTCCTCGGTCGCCGTTCAATCCGCTCGTGCAGACGCTTTGGCTTGATTCATCTCATCTCCACTCGCCGTTCGCACGACTTTTCTTCGCTCGGGATCCTGCTCGCCCAGCGCAGTCCCAATGCCCGCTGTGCCACTCTGCTGAATGTTCTCTCTCAGCTCTTGGGCCTCCTCGGTCGAGAATATGCCCTGCTCGCTGTACTCCTGATCCATGCGGTGCATCAGCTCTTCCCCAGGGAGCAATATGCTCCTATCAATCGCGAGTGGAAGGCCACGGTGCCGACCTCGCACCATAACGAATAGCATGACGACTTTACTGAGGCTGGCGAATGAGCCACAGAGACTGTAATTCTGGCCCGGTATACCTGTGCTTAGACCGACGGTACCGTATGCCGACGTGACTTCAAACAAGATGGCGAACTCGGTGAACCCGGGGTCTTGTTTGAGTATGTGGCCACGCTCAATAATGCAGACGAGGAAGAACGCTAGGAACTGGAACCAGATATCATATGCTAGTTGTTTCTGGAGATGTGACGCAATCCCGGCTGCGCTACTGTCGTGCTTTTGCAGACCAATGGATCGTTCTTCGTACGTGTTTGTTTTTCGCAGCGTTAGTACCATCGGATAAGACGAAATATACATGATGATCACATATGCGACCAGACATGCGGGTGCAAGCGAGCTGAGTGAGATGATGGAAGCTCCACTCGTCCTTAGGCCAGTTGCTTGGAAAAGACCATCGAGGATCCTCGTGCCTGTTGGAAGGGCTTCGACGTCAGGCATGCCAATATTGAGGATTTCGAAGCATAGCCATGCAGTGATATCGATGGTAATCTGTATGAACAGCAGATACCACGTCTCTCGGCTGGGAAAGAGGTATAAGAAGCATCGTCTGGGATGCTGTAGCAAGAAGTCCAATGTGTTGCGGAAGCGCGATCCTTGGGGACACATTTTCTTCATGATCCAGATGGTCAGTCGAAGGAAGATGGGGAACTGTGTCTGTCCCAAGAATGCCAAACAGCCAGCAGTGATCAAGACGAATGGCTTGCCGCTAAATGGTGAGAAGTTGGAATTGACAACGTTCAACCCTCCGTTGCAGAACTCTGTAACAGTCGCGAAGAATGCCCACCACCCAGGGTTGACTCCGCCCGGCTGTGCCTCGCGTAGTATAGCCTTGGTTGCGCCGCGGTATGAATATGGCACTAGAAATATCGTACCGATGGTATACCAGAAGACTTGATACCCAACGAGAATGAAGAGCAGAGCTTGCAGTGCTCGATACTCTACGCCGCCAAGTTCCAGTCGATCATGCTCGCTGAGCTCCAAAAAGCGACCCTTGGAGTCCAGACGAGGCTTGAAGCTCAAGTAACCATGGTTTTCAGGCTTCAGCTCGCTCGTAAGTCGATCGACTATCCGCGAGAAGAAGCTTCGCGCCAGCTTCGTTTCCCATGGAGTCGGGACGAAGCCGAAGCCAGTCTGGTGGTGGAAGGTGCGTCGCTTTGACAGTGGTTGCATCTTTGGTGACCTGTCCCTGCGCTTCTTCTTGCATCTTGTTGTTTGGCCGTTTTCTCCCGCTGGCGCTGGGCTAGCGCTGCTTGTACTTGCAGCAACATCTCGATGATGGCTTTGCTCGATATCCTGTACGAGTCTTCGCATCGTGCGTGAGTGCTTGACCACATCCGTCATCTTCTTTCGGAACAGCGTTCGTCGAATCAGGACCACCCACGCTGATACGAATGGTATACTGCCCAAGATCATAAGGACACACAATACTGCTTGTTGGAATCCACCCAGGTCGCCTAAATCCACGGGATTGAGGCCTAGATTTTTGTTAGTACTGCAATCCCATCCTATTTGTGCTGGTTGCATACCAGTAGTCGTCATAGCACTGGTGCACAGAAACAATGCGTCGATGTAGGTAAGATGGTCATCGCGATACTCCTTGGGTCCGCGCGCAATGCCCACTCCATACAGAATGACAGACGAGATGATGATAACAATGATGAAGTACAGCATGTGCGCTCGGTAGAAATTGAGCGTGAAGACCTCATGGCGGAGGTACTTGAGGAAGTCGTCTTTTGCTTTCCGAGGGCTCCGCAGTTCATCAATAGGGTCGGGCATGTTGTAGGTCGACTGCGATTCACCCTCACTCACGGAGGTGCACCGGCGCGCCTTGGGGATTGTAAAGAAGCCGTCTTCGCTGGCAATGCCATTTTTCAAGATACCGGAATGGCATGGAAGTGACATCCCAGACGTTGAAGGCGATGTCGAGGCAGTGCAACTATGCCAATGCTCCGCGGTGTCTGGGCAGAATGACATCATTGGTTGTTCCGAGGTTGAAAGGAAATCCGGCATTCACTAAGAACGAATCGGCGCTTAGCGTGGTCGATTTTCAGGTCCACGTGGATTGTGATTGGCCAATCGATCTTCGTTTCTATCCATGTTGCTTGTTCCTTATCGCGAGTGGCACAGCCTCAACTTCGGCCCTTCTTGAAAGACATGGAAGATTTACAGCTGATAGCGCCAACGCATGCACGCGGTGTCAATGTTGTACTTACTTCGTGACTTCCAGCCACTGTGCACGACCCGCCTCGGTGCCTATCATGCGACAATGCATCTCACTAACGAAGATACACACAATGATTGTGTGCAGGACAGCTCTTTGCCTGTGTCGCTCATAGGAGTGACCTATGTGTGGTCGCAACCCCCGACGCCCAAGGCCAACGTGTATTTCCCATGTTTATATCTGTTCGCTGCGTGAACGCATGGTTGTGCTCCCGCCACCAACTTTCTTTTCGTGGTGGTTGGACATCTCTCAGCAGTTATCAGCGCACTTGGATTTTGTCGTCCGGCTGCCCTCCATGTTTGACATGGACGCTTTCCTCTTCTTCGCTGATTTCACCTACTGCTCAGCCATCAGTCGTGCCATGACAGTGCATCTAGAATCCGTCGCCATTGCCTCATTGTATCTCTTCATGCCGCGTACCTCCTCGCATGCGAAGTGGAACATAATTCTGACCAATGTAACGCAAGCACACGTAGTTATCCAGGGCTCCCTCGAGTGCCGAGTTCTTGCTACCATGAACTACATATTGCTTTCGGGCGACAACAACAAGCAGCATGTCTTTCAATTCCGCCAGGTCAGGGTCGTGGGCAACCGTTATGTTCATTGCTTCCCAAGCATTCTTTAGGATCTGCTCTTTAGGCTCCTTCCCTTTGTTCTGACTGTGATAAATTGGTCAGTCGAAATGTGCGAGGTATTCTGGATGCTCGGCAAATTCACGTCAGCCGTGGGTTCGTGATCTGGATCGCCGTAACAATCGTTCTAAGTCTTGATACAGCCTTCGAAGTTCTCGATCGGCGATGGTGGGAACGAGCTCTTTTTCCCCAAAGATACGTCGCCACAGCTTGATCGAATGCCGGGTTGAAAGCTTGGTCATACCAGAGCCTAAGAAGTCGTAGAGCTGGACGTATATGCCGGAAAAGGTGCGAAATATGATGCAATAGACTGTGGTTGGACCTTCAAAGACCATTCATCGGGCGTCTACACCTAGCCTTGGAGACTCTGGCTAGGTGATCGTAGAAACGTCCCCTTTTCACCGCCGCCAGGGTCACCAAAAACGGTCAAATACTGGAGCGTAAACGATGCTGTGCCGGATTATGAGAGCTGGCATATCTTCGCGCAACTAGATGCAATCAAGCCATGACCGCCATGTTAACCGACCACCACAAGCCAGCACTCTAGTTACGGTAGGGAAAACATGCCCAACTCAGCATTGAGAGTCCAATTCGATCTTCAATCGGAAAATTCGCCGGACCTGTTCTTCGGTTCTACATCTGATTCGAGCTCGCTGACTGTGCGGCATTGCCACTCGTTGCTTCTCTACTGCATACAGAGGCGCGCTGCTGCGTCGAAGGACGACGAAGCTATCCTTCGAGGCCCAACAGCGAGAGCATGCTAACCAGGAGTGCCGTCAAAAGCCAGAGTCACTGGATCGTTTCCGATTCCCGAACATGACCGGACGCTGTTGTCCAGCGTCGTGTACGTCGACCATATTGCTTCTGTGGAACGGCGGACTCGTTCTTGAATGTTCCCCTGGCGGGTGATGCTTGCGTAAATATCACGACCGTGCTGACCGAGAGCGCTGTTTCTCCCGTGAAACCACAGATAGCTATGTGACACATGGTCACACCTACACATCCGATCGAGCTGTCTTTCGGACAGATTCCTGAGAGGCTACTTGAGCTGTGCGGTACGCTGCTCTCGTCTAGTAGTAGCGCGGTTCCTAACAATCTGCATACTCACTCGCTGAGTTGGTGAGCCGTAACCTGCAGATGGATCTGTCGACGGGGCTCCAGATGGACTAGTCTTGGTGCAATGCACTGGCACATGTGGGATAACGTCTTGGAGAGCCCGTAGTGGTATTCGGACTGTGCAGAAGCTACCGCCGTGCGGTATCACGTGGAAGCCATGTACGTCGACGAATGCCCACGGCATTCGCCCACGTGCTTGCTTTTCATTCAGAGTGAGTGTAGACTCTAGTCTCTCGCGTGGGTTGTACAATCGATTGTTGCTCCAATCCTGCGAGCCATTATCGTCGGCCTGGGGCGCCACCCAAAGCGGTGCATGCTTCACGATCAAAGCCTGCTCTCGCTCTGTCAGGTCTGGGGATATAGTTTTCAACGAAAAGGTGTTTTTAGCCTTCCAGTAAGGACCAACATGTTGTATGTAGCGGCAAGGCATGATTTTTGCCATGAGTTGTGTAAAAGAGCTACACGGCCAAGTGTGGTCATAGCGGGCAACGACATCGTCTATCACAATGGAAGACGTCAGCTTCAACTCGCTGACGAGATACATCCCTCCGTCCAGAATGATGCCCGAAGGAGGCCGGAAAGTGAGCCCTGGGATCTTTATTTCGAGAGAGGAGTGCAGAACAGCGTCAGCAACTTCTTTTAGCGCAAGCTCTTCCTCTAGTTGAAGGGACTGCGCGATCAGACCCGGCGAGCAGATGCAAGCTGTCGAATTGAGGTGAACCAAGATGTCGAGCCATATCTCAAACACTGGTGAACTATAGTCGACCTTGATATTAGGTCCTTCGGAGCTCATGGAGAGCAAAGAGAAGATACGGTCACGGGGAATCTCGCATCTCTTGTCCCGGAAGTTCAACAGGAGATATTTCAAGCCTGCACCTTGATACAATGTTTTCGCTTCTACAAATTTTGAAGTCAGTCGCTTGGTATCTGGTGTCCCCTTTGTGTGCAGCTTGAACTGTGCGATTGGCTTGTCTTTCCAGGCCAGATAGAAGTAGTCAATTGTCCAATGCAGGTGTTCGAACAGCAAAGGTTCTGCATCAGCCCAAACAATGACACTTTTGGCAAGAAAGATCTCCTGTATTACCCACGCCCGCTCCCAGTACTGGTTACCGCAGATGTAACCTTCAAGCGCAGTGCGGTTAGTGCCGATAAGCGCCCAGTCCTGGGGAGTGGCAGCCTCAGGGTCCTGCAAGATTCGCAATGTTGGCGCCAAAGTAGCATTCGCGCCGAGCCAGAGATATACGCGGATTGCGCGTGAGAATATGTCGCCCATCTGCGCCACCTGATGAACTCTCTCCGCGGGATTCGCCTGATCGATACACAACGCGTCAACCCAGTAGGTGCACAAAGCCTTCTCATTCCCGCGAGCCATGTGAAGAAAGTCCAGTAAGTTCTGGCGTACAGTGAAGAGCCTGCCGTTGATGAGGATGGTCCCACTTGGTGATGGGGCACCCCATCTGTATGATAAGCATGTGTACTCGGCGTCAACGGTGCTGTGTGTGATGGTGCATTGGATGAGGCCGTCCAATGACAGGTCCGGCAGGAGCTGTATGAGCCGAATGGCAGCCTTGCTGTAATCGAGTGGACTGTGCTGGAAGCTGTCACTCGACATCTCATTGTTCGAGTGCATGATGAGTGTGGGACAGCAAGAACCGCTACGACACTGAATCCTGCCGAAGTGGTGATGATGGTGTCAGGTGTGGAGAAGGAAGGAAGCATCAAAGCGCCCGTGCGGATTCTGGTGGGGGCTTACAACTTAGTAAAAACGGGCGACTTCGTACCACCAATAGGCAATCCCATACCAAGATCTGCGAACACTAATACCTTGCTTACCTTTCAAAGCTTACTCCTTTAACAACAAATTGTAATCGATGTTACCAACTATCAGAGAAAACCCCGCTATCGTACGCATATTTCGCAGCCCATGATATATCTATTTCGACTTAATAGCAGGCTGCCACCTAATCTGTCCTGCAACGCGCAGCAAGGCAAAGAACACCTGATCTCGCTCACACAGTGCTAGGAACCTGCTCCATGATCGTATGCACAGCTCAAAACCCGCATAAATATACAGGTCAAAAAGGGGTATGTCGGGCCCGTATAAACAAGCGAAGCCAAACGTTCACGCCAGACGTTGCAATCCAAGCCCGAAAAATCCTTCCCAGATCATCGCAAGTTCCCTGTTCCAGTCTATACTTCGCCACCAATTGCTACCGTCCTTGCTCACGGCTTGGGGTTCGAAGGGAGTTCAGACGTGCCGGTATAGGGCGCGGAACCAGCGGGTTGTCTTGAGTCGCCTCCCAATTCCGCGGCCTGGTGAGTCGGCGAAGCCTGAGCAGCAGGCGCGGAACCACTCGATCCGCCGAGTTCTGCAGCGCCATCTGCCGGGCCGACATATGCGCGCTTCACGTCGTTGCCGTAGTACTCTTGCCCGGGCGGCGGGCTGCCGGGGGCGTTGTAGGGAACACCAGCAGCATTGTACTGGGGCGCAGGCGAGGTCGGCGCATCTGAGTAACTTTGATGTTGTTGCGCAGCGAAAGCACCTTGGTTGGCATACGGGTCCTGGTTGAACGCGGGCTGCTGCTGTGGCACGAATTGGGGCTTGGCGTCTGTGTATCCGCCGACGCCAGGGGGCGGCTGAGTCGGATTGGTCGACGCCATGGCGGCACCGCCTTGTGCGGGCGCGAGCTTCTTGGTTTTCCTGCGGCGGAGGAAGAACCAGACGAGGGCGCCGATCAGAGCGAGTCCAAGAATGGGGCCAACAACGGCACCGGCGATCCAGGCCTTGGAGCCTCCACCACCATTGTTTTTGGTGACATTGGGTGAGGTGAGCGCAGTGGATACTGGCTGCGGTATCGAGGTTGCTGGGAGGTTGTTAGTTACAGCACTCTGCTTGCAAGGTGATGAGCTTACGAGGTGCGGACGAGGCTGCGGTAACCGTAGCGTCGAGCTTGCGGTAGTATGACCAATTGACACTGGACTCGCCACAAACGATGTCCGTCTTGGGGTTGGAATCCTGCATGTTCTCGAATATGAAAGCAGTGTTGCAAATGGAGTATGCCGAATTGTCGTAGTTTTCAGTGCTTGTAGAAAGTTAGAAGGCAACAAGTTGGCTAGAACGGCTTAAGACGTACCAAGCGATTGTCCTTGTGGTTGATCGATCTGAGTAGGGGTAGATCAAGGAACCAGACACGCAAGCAGTGGGAGCATAACACGATGGGAGAGTTGCCGGGCAGCATTGTCCGTATTTTCCATCTTGATACCAGGTAAGGCCAACATTGCACGTCTCGGAGTACCCTAACCGTCGATTAGTAGACTGAAGATGGAAACGAGCGAAACTACTCACAACTACCGCTGAACTCGACGAATCCAATGAAGCGGTCGTTGTTCTGACGTTTAGGAAGGACCGCTGGAGCGGTAATGGTCGGATCGGCAGGCACGGCGGCTGTCGCGAACGCGGTGAATGCGACAGCGGAGAGAGCCGAAATGGCGATTCTTGGAGACATGTTGACGATGTTGTTTGGTTAGGGGTTCTCCTAGGGGCGCTCAAGCGACACGGCGAAGGGAGCGGCCGCGTAGTTTAAGTAGAAGCACCTGTGCTGGACGCCGAATCTCCACTTGCAAAGCCTCCCTCCTCCCTCATCTTAGCCGCACTGAGCTCGTGTTGTCCAGGGTGGACTGTCCCAGACAAGGCTTAGGCTGCCTTTCATCTGAGGTGGAGCGGTACCGGTCAGTGGCATCAAGTACAGAACTAGCCACATGAAGGCTAGCGCTCAGACCCTCACGTATTTCGGCCATCCATCGCTCCTCAGCTGGGCTGGCTGTCACTGAGCGTGGGCATCGGGCTGCCAAAAAGGGCTGGTAGGGCGTCTTGATGTGCAGCACCATCCCGGGACGTTGGTGAAGTGGCGCTCTAGCGCCAAAGCTGATGGGACGTCCTACCGAGAGCTGAAGACGCGCCTTTTATCGAGCCACCTTTACGGGCAAGTCGACGCTTGTATTGGGATGCGATAGGTCGGTTGGCTGAGTCAAGCTTTATGGAATGCGACGGATGAGTGTTTACCTGGCGTCAAAATGCAACACAAGCGTTAAGACTTGTACCGGTGCTCGGTACTGGACGGTCGAAGCTCTCGGACAGGGCGGTAAGCGGTTCTGGCATGGGTAAGCGATCTCTGTTGATCAACATCTAATAATAAGATGAAGCCTCGGCTTGGCTTTCACGACCGCCAATGTGTCGATATGCCTTGTGAGCGAAGTACTGAAGGCACGGCGATCACGACACTTTCTCTGTTGCTGCTTCGCTCATTGTTGGTGTAGACGGTGCGATGGTGGTTGGGGGGCTGAGCTCGAGGACCCGCGAATTTGGACCCCACGCTGACGGCCCGCCGCTAGTCATTCGATAACGAAAGCCTCCGAGGTCAAGGTGCGGGTCAGGCACGTGCCGAATTCCGATTCTTTCAAGCACGGCATGAGACGTTCTGCTCTTGAGTCCAAAGCCGTAGCAAGGCCTTTGTGGCTTTAATGACACTCGGGCGAAGCATGACAGACGTAACGCACAAGTTCCCGCGCCGTTGCTTTTCCCGGCCGTGCAGCATCGTCTGAAACCAGGCTGGGATCCGAGGCTCAGGCCAGCGTCCGAATCTCCTCCCGCAAGTCGCTCTTCGCGATGCCATCGCTCGGCCGTCGCAAGCAGCCGCAACAGTCGGTCGCACTCGGCTCGGTGCTTGACCTCCCGGATGACATTCTCATCCTCATCTGCGCGCAATGCCGCATTGACGAGCTGTTCGCATTGCGACTAACAAGCGCAAAGACGCGGAACATCATCGACGAGTACATTACTACCATTGCGCCGTCTGTTGCCCGCTCCACCTTCCCGCACAGCGACCACCTCCTCGAACGCTACGTAAACATCCTGCCAACCCTAGCATTTCGGTTTCTGAAAGACCTCATACCTGAGCAATTGGCCGCGATACTAGTGGACAGGCATCGCGTTGCGGACGAGTGGCTACAGAGCCGCTATGGGATACCCGCAGAGGACGGCTTTGGCGATGCGTTGCGCGACCGGGTCGCTGGTGGCTGGCGCATCCTCGGCCAGCTGTCCAATATCTCTCGCACAGAACATGCCCTCGCTGCAAAGCAGACGTCCAAAACACCGACCGATCTGGCAAACAAACTATTCCGCCCTGCCCATTTCAAGCTCGAAGCCCTAAAGCATGTAGAGGATGTAATACTACAAAAGCGACTGGCGCACATCGCCCGTCTGAGGCACGAAGAGGCGCAGGACTACAAGCTCCTGCTCACACTGCTCTCTTCCGCCTTCAGCACCTCCATCTCCAACATTGGCGACGCTTTCGAGCCTTGGCCATTCGATTTTGGCAGCGGAATCGACGGGCAAAGGGCGCTTAGGAAAGGCAAGACTTGGTTGTCATGGTACATACTGGCGGAAGGGCCGCATCTGTTCTGGCACCAATGGTGGAGTCTACCCCACGATGCTCCCCGCACGCGCAACTACATTCGTGATCGTTCCATCGAGGCATTTAACAACACGCCAGAGAAGCTGTCTAATCACCAGCGATCGCTGGCGCGTACTCTGCAAGAAGCTGTCAACGACAAGGCTGCCATGGATTTTGACTTCAGCGAGTGGAGTCCCGTCCGACACTTCGCGCGGTATGCAAAGCATAGGCTGCAGAGGAGAGAAGCGGGATTACCGCCAGCCAGAGAGATACTGGGACATGTCCCCTTCTTGATCAATTTCAGGTGTCCGGCGGAGATTGTGAGTAGATATGAGGCTCTGGAGGAGGAGAGGAACGCTAGTAGAGCCAGTCAGCCATTACCTCGGTGATATCTATAGATACACCAACCAACGTCAGAACCTGGTCTAAATCCATACGCGCTATACGAGCAACCAGTTCCCCAAGTACCTTAGAATACGATTTCGTGGTCGCGGTGCTTTTGTCATCTCTTCTTAAGCCGTGACTGTAGTCGTATCTCGCACCGAAGGACTTCGGACGCGGGTTCTGAGAGAGTCGGTCGGTACATGTGCTGGGTAGCAAGCCCCCGAACATCGTTCGCATGCAAGAATCACTATTCCCGGAGTTCGCGAACATGCTGCTTCCGACCGCGAGGCCAACTCGTCTTAGTGGAGATGACAACTCATGCAACTTCTCAATGTCACTATCTCAACGCTGCAGGGTGGAAATTGAAGGCCAAGGCGATGCGCCTTCGCTGCACGCAGATAAGTCCTCCGGAATGCTGCGCCGCCTCGAGTAACTGTGCCATCCTATCAAAACACATCAACCTTCCCAAAAGGTATGAAGTGTGAGCAAACGTTTTGCCACGCGTTTCGAACGATGCAGGGATATTGGCATCTGCGCGTCCGAGGGGTTTCGATCTACCTGCTATTCGTCTAGACTACCCGAAGAAACGGACGGGGCAAGTGCTCAGCCTCGAGGGGTGCAGGTGCGGTTTGGGATTGATCGCAGCACTGCGCGAGAAGCAGCAACTGTGGCAGCAGAACAGATGTGCAACTTGTAAAGCCAGTGAAGAAGCAGTAATTGATAGATGATGGTCGAATACGGGGAAGGTGGATTACACGTGATGACAAGGGGTCTATATATAGTTGGAGATCTGCGTTAGCGGCAAATTGGGCGGACGGTCCTCCAGATGCAACGCAACGCATGTCGCCAGATGCCACCTCCCTCACTCACATTCTGCCACACAACACATCTACACACACCTCTTAATGCCATGTGTTCGCGCTTCCAACACAAGCGTCGACCCGCCTCCCCACCGCGATAACGACGCCTTGTAGACGGTCCGAGTGCAAACACCAAGGGATAAGCATGGTGGGAACCGACCAAACACACCACCTGGCTATACGCACCGATGTCAGAGGCAAAGGCGTGACGTTCGACAGGAATGCAGCGAGTGCAGCCACAGCACCGGCTTCGCGCTCGCGCAACAGCTCCGCGAGCGACGACGAGCAGGTCCACACGCACCTCTCGGCCTCGTCGATAGGCAATACCGACACCGTTTCCTCGTCGGGCTTCTCGGGCTATTCGACGGCCATGACGTCTGCGACCACGTACGACGACCGACCGGGCGCTTCGGGCGCAACAGCCACGTCGACGCATGCGCATCCTTGCCTGACGCTGTTGGAACTGGTGTCGAATACGGCGTCGAGCTCTGCGCTGCCGGATAGCTTCGACTTCAATGTCTCACGCAAGGGCAACTTTGTCGCAGTCTACTCGGCAAGCAATATCTGGCTGATCAAGACAGTGCAGTTGCCTAGGCTGTGGGCGCGGACGCTGCAGGTCAAGCGGAAGCCAGTCGCCATCGATATCACCGAAGACGGATTCCTACTGGCTGTGCTGTCGAGGCCGTCGCAGGTCGACTTGTACGAGATTCATGGCGACGGCGATAATCAGATCAAGAAGAGACGGACGGTTATGCTGGTGCACGAGGCCACGTCGATCGTCATATCGCCTGATGCGCGCATCTTGATTACAGGAAACAAGTTCGGCATAGAAGTCATGGCGATTGGGCCCGAAGCACCTGAGACGGCGCGACGCACACTTTCGGGACCGGCTGGCGATGCGCTTGAGTTTTCCGACGACGGACGCACGCTGCTTATAACAGGGTATGCACGCAAGTCAGACGGATCAGCCTTGTTTGTGCTTCCTGGGCTATACGACGGCCCGTTGACAGAGGAGGGCGAACCAATACCTCAACCGCCGGAAGCTGCCTGGACAGGCTCAGTGCTGTTTCCTGAGACGGCAAGGATAGCACGACAAGCAACGCTGCTGCCAGATGCAGACACTGGGACTTTCAACGAGCTGTTTGCGTTCAACGCCGAGGAGGACTCGTGGGGCATATACGACATTGCGTGTCAGCGCTTCACGCAGCGGAAGATGTTTCTGCCGGATCACCAGCGATGGACGCGCTCAGAGTTCGTGGATGATGCTATGCCAGCCGTGTCGCCGAATGCTGACCTAGCTGCTGTTGCACTGCGGATGCGTGGTACGACCAATCTCTGGATCTATGAAGTGCCGGGCTGGGAGTACAAGCCGAGCGAGAAGGCGCAGATGCAGGCACCGATTCAGCCATGTTTCTGCATACCCATTCCGAATGATGGTCCAGACACATTGCAAGAGATATGCTTCCTACGATGGGTCAAGCTGGATGCAAACACTCAGCGACTTTTAGCGGTGGGCAATTCGAGCATCGTGCCGGACGAGAGTGATGTGCCTGGGGTGCCGCTTGGCTCTAAGGGTGTGGTTGTCATCCTCGACTTCGACAAGAGGAGAGGTGTCAGTGACGCCGCGCCAATGCCGACGAAGCAAGAGTATGACTTGGACCCCCTGTGCCCAGGTGAAATGCTCCCAGAAGGCTCGATTGACTTTGAACGGGAAGTGGAACTGGTGCGGACAAGAACAAGGGTTCAGCGACAAGCGCAAGATCGACGAGACGCGAATACATCGCGACGAAATTCAAGGCTTGGAACCACGGCTGTTCAGCGCGCGAGGACTACTGCGAACCGCGCACCTGTTCCATCACCGCCTGTCGCTGACGAAGAGGAAGAATTGACCGCCGAGGAGGCTCAAGCAGCGTTCGAAGCGCCTTATGATAATCAACAACCCAGATCACAGATGTCTTTGGCACGAGCAGCTACTGTAGCAGCTGTATCTCCTGCGAACCGACGGCATCTGCGTGCGCTACCTTTCAGACCACTGGAGTATCGCCGTGCTGACGGACATCGCGAACTCCCTCACGAAAGCGACGCTGACAACTGGGTACCTCCGCCTCCTGCATACACGGCCACTGCAGCCGCAGCTGGCAGTGTCAGTCTTAGTCACCCAGTCGCGCCACCTGTTCCTCGACGACCTGTACCGCCGCCGTCCTCGATCCCTCCAGTACCAGCTTTACCAGCATCAATGAACCGCTCCCGATTGACTCCCTCTGCGCCGTACCAAAGCAGAGGCCAAAGTATATCCTCAATCGACCTCTCCACTCCTCCACAACAGGAAAGCGATCGCAGACCATCCCTCCTCCATCCTTCTACATACCCGAGTCCACAATCCTCCGGCTCAATCCGACGACGCAGCTCAACAGCTCGCTCACCACCCCAGGACATGGCTGCATCCCAGCATACAAATCGACCACCTCTCGCCCATCAAAACATCTCCAGCTCGTCAATGAACCCGCTCCGTCGCCCATCTCTGCGTGCCCGCCGCGCGGTCGAAAGCACAGTCGACTTGCGTCCGCCACCCTTGCATGATCCAAATGCTGCACGCAGAGGCTCGGCACCAAATGTGCCGCTGCCAACTCAAGGGCGAAGACCGATCTTCACGAGTCCGTTGGATCGGGTGAACACGGCTGAATTGGCGAGCTTTGTACCTGCATCATCTCAGCCGCGTAGAAGAGGCTTGTTACCGCGTCTTGTTCCACCTGAACCGGGTATGGCGCAAGGACAGCGCTTCCCGGTCAGTGCGCCGCCGAGGACGGAGCCAATGCCTTTTGCAAACCCGACGCAGCACCAGCCGGGCATGTACGCGCCACATGCACAGGTGCAACCGCAGCAGCCATTCTATGCGCCAGGGCCGGTGCGGGAGGCTGTGAATCCGGCTGCAAGTGGGCGGATGAGCCGCTTGACGGGCCGAGACGGGACGAGAACACCTGGCCCCGGGGAGGAGAAGAGGAGGAGGAAGATGGGATGTGTTGTTATGTGAGCAACGATGAAGTGAGTGAAATGTAGGACGGGCAAAGAGGTTTCTTTTGTTGAACGGATTTAGCGAACAATCGTATCTGGAGTCTTCTGGTTAGATATACCCACGACGGCGTTCAGGCAGTGCAGTGCAGTGTAGTGTCCATTTTCGGCTCCTACGGTCGGTAGTTGAGCACGCTGGGATGAAGGGTATATACACACATATATATATATATA
>TARA_R110002003_G_scaffold184_10_pt1 | contig 25262 bp, 24 predicted proteins | sample TARA_R110002003 | Tara Oceans TARA_R110002003 (sample SAMEA4396441) | marine metagenome | biome: Westerlies Biome; feature: [SRF] surface water layer (ENVO:00010504); material: water (ENVO:00002006), including particulate matter (ENVO:01000060) such as... | depth 5 m
GCGCTTCACCGTGTACACTATCGAGACTGCACGGATGTTGCTGAGGCCGCCAATCGATACTGCCGTACGTACCCACTTCCCTACCACTACCAAGCGCAGCACTGATTTGCTATGATAGACAATCGTCTTCGACATGACCGACTTCTCCATGGCCAACATGGACTACACGCCCGTAAAATTCATGATCAAATGCTTCGAAGCAAACTACCCCGAATCCCTCGGCACCGTCCTCGTCTACAAAGCCCCCTGGGTCTTCAACGCCATCTGGAGCATCATCCGCGGCTGGCTCGACCCCGTCGTCGCCGGTAAAGTGCACTTCGCCAAATCCATCGACGAGCTCGCGAACTTCGTCCCACGCAGCCAGATACCTACGGAACTCGGCGGCGACGAGAAATGGACGTACGAGTACCCGGAACCCGTGCCAGGCGAGAACGACACGATGGGAGAGGAGAAGGCGCGAGAGGCGCTGGAGGAGGAAAGAGCGGGATTGGTGAGGCGGTACGAGAATGTCGTGTCGGGATGGATCCATGAGGGTTCCAGCGGCGAGAGTCTGGATCAAAGGAGAAAAGAACGCGACCAGGTGGCTGAGGAAATGCGCCAGAATTACTGGAAGTTGGATCCGTATGTCCGCGCCAGGTCGTTGTACGATCGCATGGGCGTGCTGAATCAGGGCGGACAATTGGCATTTTATCCGCAGAAGACGGAGACTGCGGTGGCGGCGGGAAAGAAGGCGGTGGAGACGAGCGCGGATGATTTGGATTAGAGGAGAGAGAAGAGCATTGGTTTTGTTTGCATGAATTGCATTGGAAGCGAGAGGGTGGCTTTCACAACTCTGTTTTTCCGCTGGTAGTAATTCAGACTATTTTTGGGAAGTATGTTGGCTCAGATGTGATGCTTCTTGTGATGCTATACATTTTTTTACATCAGTGCTACACGCCATCGTCGATCCCTACGAAGATGCCTTGAGTTCCCGTCCACCCTTGACCCGATGATCTTCGCGATTATTCACCTCGTCCAGCTTCTCGGCCAACTCATCCGTATCAATGATGTCCTCGTTAGCAGCGGGCTCCATCGCGGCGTCCCTCCTGGAACTCCTACTGTCGCTCTTCGCTGAGTTCGTCGCTGTCTCTGCATCTTCCTCGGCCTCTGGAAGCACGAGCCCATGTGCTGGTCGGTAGGTGATGTTGCCCTTGGCGGCCGCTGCGAGACGCTGTTTCTGGCCTGCCTCGCCGGCTCGTCCGAGAACGCCGGCAATGACTTGTATGCAGCGGAGACTGCTATATGTTAGCGTTGAACACGACACTAGTCTAGCGGGTTACTGACCTATCGTCGTTCGCTGGGATAGGGTAGGTGACCCACGTCGGATCAGCGTTCGTGTCAATGACACCTATTGTGGGAATGTTGTTGAGCGCACATTCGTGCAGCAGGACATAGTTTTCAAGCGGGTTGAGGCAGACGACCAAGTCTGGTCGCAGCACCGGTCGGTCGAAGAGCTGTTCCTCGAAGCCGGGAACGTCTTCATCCAGCTCGTTGACCACCTTCGTCTTACACCTGCCCAAGATCTGCTGTCCGTTGGTGATGCTCCCCGGGATCCAGCGCTCGAACAGATGATAGCCCTTGGCAAGTTCGGCAGCCCGAGCCACGGCCCTGTCTTGCCCGTCGCGCGTCCCCACGAAGAGAACCATGCCGCCTCTTCTGCATACCTCCTGCACGACTTTGGCGGCTCGCCGCAAGTGGGCCGCTGTGACTTCTAGTGAGATGATGTGGACGCCCTGTCTTATGCCGTGGATGTAGCGGGCGTTTGCGGGATTCCATAGCGAAGTAACATGGCCCTGATGGGCTTCGGATGCAAGGAGGAGTTCGAGGGTGACGTCGGCGGGCGAGGGAGGGTGGTTCAGGAGGGTGTGTGGTTTGTAGTGTGGCTCAATATCGCTTCCCAATGTTCTCAGCCGCTGCTCTGGTGTGTGTTAGCTGATGGCCGTGAACGGCGGAACAGCCAGAACTTGCCCTGCTGTTTGAAGAGGTGGTACTGCTCAGCAACATTGTCGTTTGCAGAGGCTGATGTTCCGTGTGTTTCCGGGTTGACGGCAGGCACAGATCGGTCTCCCTCGGCATTGAGTTGTGCGTGTATTGATTGCAGCTGCTTCAGGCTGTTCTGTGCTGATGATTCGATCGACTCGACTTCAGTAGAAATTGACCGTCGTAGTGGCCGTGACGTGCTTCGCGCAGTCGCCCTCGCGCCGGCCCAGATGGCTCTCCGCAGTATCATGGTCGTCTCAGGGTTCATCGGTCCAGTCGCATCACGTCCAAGGCGGCGCGCAGCATCGGTCGTCCAGCATCAAAATGGCAGAGGCCCATGCATCTCCACTCCGCCAAGCGTCGCGTGGGCGCTAGGCCCATTTGGGATATCCCCAAAAGGTTGCATGATGACGATGACTTGATGGACCCCTGGAGCCGCGGATTCTCGCAGGGTCCATCAGACAATGAAAGAAAGATTGCGTGGAGCGTCGCGGTATATGTGTGGCGTCAGTTCAGGCGGTCCCCTGTCGTTCCTTCGCGCCCGGCACATGCAGCTCTGTAGAATGCCATACCCCCTTCAAAATTCGATAGGTCGCATCATGCCCCCACCCTGCTGAGCTAAGGTTCGTGTCTCTCCGAGCGTACGCATGCGGGTGGCTGCTGTGCCTTCGCACCCTCTCAAGACAAGTCACCATAGCAATACCGGTAGCGCCGAGGGGCCTTCGAGTGCTACTGCTCTTGGCCTAGTCGTCCATCGCATCGCCGACTGCACCCCTCGCGGCTGCCCCAGCCCACGACAGACCTCATCGACACGCACCGCCACCTGAACCAATACCGACGCGAGGGCTCTGGAGTCGCCTTCTGTGGCCCTTGGAATCTGCTACCGACCCTGCACTCGTCGCTAGCTGCTCGTCGCCCACTGACACCTGCCACGGCTGTCCTGCCATGCGACGACACAACTTGTAGCTGCCGCCGCGCCGACCTGTCTGCCATACTGAGAAGGACTCGCTACCAATGCGCCCGCCATGAACGGCAACAATTATCCCTACCCCGTGCGGGGCTACCCACCAAATGGTGCCGCCATGATGGGAAATATGGGGAGTGGCATCCACAACTCGGCCATGACGCTGGACGACATCGTGAGCCAAAATGATAAGATGGAAAGCGCTCGGCGGCGGAGCATGCCCGTGTACGCGAACACGCGCACCCAGCAGATACAGATGGGCTCGCCCGAAAACAGACGGCTGTCCATGCTCAACTTTGGCGATCCAAGCGGTGTGGAAGATTTCCAGTTCGACATGCAAGCGCCCGGCATGGAGGACATGATGCGCAACAACCCCAGCTTTCCCCGCACGACGCGCGAGATGCAACACGAAAGGAATGGCACCGCAGACCTGGCGATAAATACACAATTCCAAGGCCAGCACTCGCCGTTTTCCACCATGGCTGCACCCGGGTCCGCATATGCTTCGCCCATGCACCCGAGCGCATCCCTCGACATGGACATGAGCCCGTACCCGAATGGCATGAGCATGTCCATGGATATGGACGGCTCGCTCACAATGATGCAAACCGACATAAACCTCTTCCCCAACAACCAGTTCAACACACAAATGATGGACTCACCCGTCAACCAAGAATTTATAGGACCCATGCCCGCACCCAATCAAGATGGCACCATGCCCGCACTGCAATCGCAAGACCTCTTCAAGCCGCCATCGATGAGCAACACACCAGAGGCACGGCCGGGTGCCTCAGGTATACCCAGCCGCACCAGCAGCCAGGACCAAAACAGCATGCGATCCAACTCCAGGCCTCACAGTGAACAGCACTCCTCTTCAAAAGGCTCTACTACACCTACACAAATGAGTCTCACTTCGCTCAAGAACCAGCAGCCCATTCAACAAGAAACCGGCCTGGATCTGCCCAAGGAACAGATGAATCAAATCAACGACTTCAAGCTGCCGTGGAACCCGCCAAGTGGCGGCTTCCCATCAACCATGCACTCGAACCCCCACATGAAGACTCAGTTCAAGAATGCATATTCCTCAACCGGGTTCGACATGTTGGGCGTACTCATGCGGGTGGCTACGAGACCTGATCCTCAAATTGACATCGGCTCTGTAGACCTGTCATGTGCCTTCGTTGTGTGCGACGCTGAGATGGACGACATTCCCATTGTCTACTGCTCAGAGAATTTCGAGCGTCTCACCGGCTACACCCGACACATGATCCTTGGAAGAAATTGCCGCTTTCTACAATCGCCCGACGGCAAAGTAGAGGCCGGTGTTAAGCGCAAATATGTCGACGACGATTCCGTATTATACCTCAAGAACATGATCTCATCCAGGGCAGAGGCACAGATCAGTTTGATCAATTATCGGAGGGGTGGACAACCATTCATGAATCTGCTTACCATGATTCCAATTGCGTGGGAGCCAGGCGGTCCGACAAAGTTCTTTGTTGGATTTCAAGTTGACCTTGTAGAGCAGCCCGGGGCCATGACGAACAAGAACAATGGTGAGCTTGACTATCTCCGGCCATTCTGTTAATTAGACTAACATCACACAGACGGGTCATTTAGAGTCAACTACCAACGAGGCATGTCCATGCCCACCTACGTGTTCAATGATGCACAGAGGCCGCAGCCTGAACTGGGCCAGACTATCTCCAAGGACGAGGTTTCCAACGTGCTTGCTACATATAGTGGTTCTGGAGACTCCGAAATTACAAGAAGAATTTGGGATAAGGTCCTTCTTGAGAACGCTGACGACGTCGTCCACGTCTTGTCGCTGAAAGGGCTGTTTTTGTACCTGTCACCATCTAGCAACAGAATACTGGAGTACGACCCGAGCGAGCTGATTGGTACAGCTCTGTCGTCAGTATGTCACCCGAGTGACATTGTACCAGTGACCAGGGAGTTGAAAGAGACAACAAATGGTGGTTCGGTCAATGTGGTGTTCAGGATACGGCGGAAAAAGAGCGGTTACATGTGGTTCGAGGGCCATGGCTCACTGCATACCGAGCCGGGCAAGGGCCGCAAATGCATCATTCTGGTCGGCCGAGAACGTCCAGTGTATACGCTCAGCAAAGCTATCGTTCGTGAGAGTGGAGGTGTTGGTGATAACGAGCTGTGGACCAAAATGTCTACCTCCGGGATGTTTCTGTTCGTATCGTCGAACGTACGGCAACTATTGGACAGGCAGCCAGAGGACCTTGTTGGAACCAGTATCCAGTCGCTTATGCGCCAGGAGTCGAAGATCAACTTCGGTCGCATCCTCGAACTCGCAAGAGCCGGAAGAAAGGGCGAAGTGAAGCACGAGATGATCAACAAAAGGGGTCAGGTTCTTCAGGCTTTCACCACAATCTACCCTGGAGACGCTACCGAGGGTCAGAAACCCACATTCGTTGTGGCGCAGACGCGATTACTCAAATACTCGAGGAACAATATACCTAATCGACCCTCCATGTACCAAAATAAGGAACGGCACTCTGGTGACTCCTCTCATTCAGTACCGATGCAGTATACCATGACCTCGCCGTACCACGCGTCTGCGTCCGAAACTCCTGGTGCAAACACTCCAGTCAGCCAGTCCTCCGACCCTCGCTTCATTGCCACCGAGGAGTCGGCAACGACGTACGCGGGACACAACGGCTTACAGCTTGGGCATCAAGATCAAAGTTTGGCGTCAGATGACAACGTGTTCGACGAGCTGAAAACTACACGAAGCACAAGCTGGCAATATGAGCTAAGGCAGATGGAGAAGCGAAATCGATACTTGGCAGAAGAGGTGCAGACTTTACTTGCGGCCAAGAAGAAGAGAAAGCGGAGAAAGGGTGCCGGCCAACTGCAGAAAGATTGTGCGAATTGCCATACCCGAACAACGCCCGAGTGGCGGCGAGGGCCATCTGGCAATCGAGATCTGTGCAACTCCTGTGGACTGCGATGGGCCAAGCAGGTAAGTCTCTTCCCAGTCTCTCTGCAACCATCCAATTACATACTGACTGTCATTCTTCTGTAGCAAGGTCGCGTGTCACCCCGAACATCTTCTGCAGCAAGCGATAAAAGCAAGAAGAGCGCTTCACCACGCCATCAAAGCCACCATCAAAGTCATCATCCAGGCCATCATACCATTCTGCCCAATACCGGTCCCGAGACAGGGAAAGACTCGTCCAACCCTTCGACAAGGGCCCTTTATACCAAGAGATCGCCGAGTCATGGCGCCGCTGACGAATCGCACGGGGCCAAGTCAGCTCGGATAGAGCCAGGTGCGCCACAAGGGTTCGTCCCACCTCCCAGCATCGACGAAGTTACGGAGCCAGACTCCTAGCAGCAATTTGCAACTTTCTGTTTCTTCTCTTTCATTCTGTCCTTGGCCTGGCCGGACGCCCAGTATGAACGATACCCCATGAAATTTTTCTAGACCATTCTTTCCACATACGATCGTTGGGCCGAACGTCTCAACTCTCACACTATGAGCGACATCAGATAGATGCTGGATGTTACCTCTGGCTGTTGTTGAACAAATCGACCACGCACGCTTCCGCGTTGGCTCTACTTGTTGACCTTTCCTTGGGAGGTGAGCAACATTTTCTGGATCTGGCAGCACATATTATGATGTGGTCTCTCATGGCATCTGCAGGTCCAAAGTCCCCGTTCGGAAGGCGTGGAGGACTGCGCAAGGCAATATCGCGTGCAAATTTTCTGTATATATATCTACTACTTTGAAACGGTACCGATCCCCATGTCTCGGCAGTTTTCCCAATTCTCTACTCTTGCACCCAATACACTTCCGGATGCCGCGTCGCATGTGCAACATGCTCGCTGTCACTTAAACTCGCCTTCCCTAGCACGTCAAATCTCTCCGCCTCGGCGTCCACCACGCGCGTCGAAACTTGCTCAAATCCAAACATCTCACCCGCCTCACTGTAGATATACACACGCCCTGTCTCAAGTTCATGAGCAGCGCTACTGTGCGCTCGACGCCAGATGGCTATCGCCTCGTCTATGCAAATGACGCGATGAGGCACCAGTATAAGCCGACAAGGTGGACGAAGCGTGATAAGAGCTGCATGAGCACGCGGCATGGCGCTGAGGGGCTGTTGGGAACGTCTGCCGCTCCCAAGCCTCGAGATTGGCGAATTGATAGTGTGTTAGAAATTCAGCCAGAACGTCGATAGCAGCAGCCTATCTCTTCACTTCTTCGACCACGCCTTGAATACAGTAGCGACTCTTGGAAATCTGCTAGGTCAATTCTATCCCGTTGGCGGCGACCTGGGGAAGTGTATCCCCGATTCGTGTCTCTGGCTGGCTGAGTCTGGGCGAGCGTGGCAGTGTCCCTCCGATCGAACTGTATGGTACTGTTCCGTCGTCTTGTTATCGGTTCTCCCAGCGCATTGAGTACTCTGCACTCCATTACTAACACAAAGCGCAACTGACCGATAGCTTAAAGGACGTTGGAATAGGGTAGAACTCTAGGAATCAGGCCTCAATTCCTCGACCTACTTCTCGTCCCAGGCTGCGGTTGTGCTCGGCAATCTCAGGGCGGTGGGCTCGACTTACGAAGGCGTTGGGGATGGCATCACCACCTATTCTTCCACAATCTCAGGAGCATGAATAGGCGTGGTAGATCGCTTACAACAACATTATACTGACAGTCGGGTTCGCCTACACGTTCGCTTCACTCTTTAAGAGACCGAGGCTCGGCACCGTTGATAAGGCATGTGGCGCGCGGGAAGCTGCATGGTGATTCGACGGGGTAGTGACGAGGCGCTGGGACGCTGCATAGAGCATCCTTCTTAAGGACAATCAGGCATGGTTCGTGGGAAGCAGGCTGCAGGCTCCCGGCCGCACGAGCCGTTGATGATGAGCGCACGGGCTAGTCGATGCGGAGCCGGGAGATGCAATCGCAATTAGGCTCGAGAAAATGCAGTGTTGTGTTGCTCTGTGTTTACGAGCGTGTATATGTTCAAATCATGGAAGATTGACTTGTTTAACCAAGACAATTCGGGACAACAGAGCATGCTCGAGGCACGTGTTGAGCGCATGGATCGAGATTACACGTGTGGGGCCGCTTCTCCGCGCGCGGACAAGTGTACCGGGGGTTTTCTGGAACAGAATGGCGTCGTTGGTCTGAGCGTTGGGTTCAGCAGGAGCAGACCTCGTAAGACGGGCGACCCTTGTGCAGAGTCCAGACACAAGGCGATCGACACTCATTTCTTTCCCTTCTGTTCCTTGCTAGAGATACACACTCACTTTCTCACATCGCTGCTTCCATTTGTTCACCAGCGCAAGGAGCTAAAGTTTGGCGCGAAACGAGTCGAGTCGGGCATTAGCAACACGAAACCACGAATCCGCGACTCGGACACGATCGTTGGGCTGCAGAACCACTTTGCGCCTGCAATTGAGCGCATTTGGTGGGAATGGATGAGAACAACAGGATCACTATCACGGTGTGCGGCGACGGAGGATGCGGTATGCGCGGCCATTCGCTCTCGACCAGGCCACAGCTGAACCACGGCAGGAAAAAGCTCAATCACATTGCGCCTGGTGCGCAGCCAATGGACCTCGGACTACGACCCAACAATAGGTGCGCGCAATCGCCATCGCAGGCTCGTCGCTACGACTAACCCACGCTCTTAGAGGACTCGTACTCCGTAACACGCACCGTAGACGGCATACCCTACTACCTCATGCTGACCGACACGGCGGGGCAAGAAGAATACCGCGGGCTCTGGGCGGCTTCAAATCTCAAATCGGATGCGTTCCTCCTCGTGTACGACATCACGGCGCCAAACTCACTCGATGCGCTCGAGTTCTTCATGGAGATGATTGACATGGAGGAAGAGGGCAGAATGGACAGCGGAAAGACAGCGCCAGTCAAGATCGTGGCTGGCAATAAATGTGATCTGCAAGGGCAGCGGCAGATCAAGGCGAAAGACGGGCTCGAATGGGCGAGGAAACACAGGTGTGGCTTCATGGAGACAAGTGCTAGGGAGATGGTGAACATCGAGGAGACGTTTGCTCGTACGTTCGCACGCGCTGCAGCGGGTTGATGAGAGACTGACGGTGATAGTGCTGGTACGTCGCGTAGTCGAAGCACGACGAATTGCTGCTGGCGATGGGTTTGGAGCACAACCTTATCGAACCGCCGCTCTCCCACCACCGAAAGCGAACGAGGCATCGGCCTTTAGCCCAAACGAGAAGAACGACGACGAGGCGAAGGAGGGCTTCTGGAGGAAGCTCAAGTGCTGGTAGTCGGCGCACTAATCGCCCAAGCAGAGAGTTCACATAGACTCCCTTGGTATGCGGCCAGATGCGGAGAGCATTGTGTAAGATATGGTGTTGCGATGGTTATACGGCCAGATTTGGAGCTTGTTTGCTCACGTTGGTTGCCTCGGAGTTTCGTGTATGTCTCCGAGCCCTTTGTTGTTAAGAAGACTTCGGTCACCGTCTGCGAGGACCTGTACAAAACCACATTCGTTGTTCATTGTCAGATATTAGCGCAGTTGGCGCTTTCGGAGTAGCACGATGGAGATACAGACTCTTATTTATCTAAGGGCGGAACTCGTGTACATATAATCAAAGCATTCCGATCGTTAACTCTATACATTCTGATGTCATGCGTACAATGACCGTTTCAGGGCATGCGATGCAGCTAACTGTCGCTACCGCGCTAGTGTCTGTGCGCAAGCACGCCATTGGATTTCTTTACTGCGACTTTTGGTGCGTTGAAAACAAACATCATTTTCAAGAGCCATTGACTACATTGAAGAAATATTTGGGAGTTTGTGTATAAATCTGGTGGTCATCAGGAAACAACTGGAACTGCTCGAGAATTTACACAGCCCCGCGTTTGGGCTCGTGCGCGCGATTGATAACATTCCTGCAAAACCATTGGAGCACATTGAGCGTCGAAAGAGAAGGGAAGCAAAATGTCAAAAGCAGACCACGAGCTGGAGCTCCCAGACCAAGGCTTCAAGCGAACATTAAAGGACCTCTTCGCCGGTGCCGTCGGCGGCGTAGCCCAAGTCCTCCTCGGTCAACCCTTTGACATTGTCAAAGTGCGATTACAAACAACATCCCAATACACCGGCGCCCTCGATGCCGCAACATCAATCTACAAGAACGAAGGCGCCACCGCCTTCTACAAAGGCACACTAACACCCCTCATCGGCATCGGCGCGTGCGTGTCCGTCCAATTCGGCGGCTTCCACTACGCACGACGGCAATTCGAAGCCCGAAACACAGAGACACACGGCTCACCACAGCTTTCCTACTCGCAGTACTACGCCGCCGGAGCGTTTGCCGGAATCGCAAACACGGTCCTCTCCAGCCCCATCGAGCACATCCGCATCCGTCTGCAAACCCAACCCCACGGCGCCAACCGCCTCTACGCCGGCCCCATTGACTGCGTGCGCAAACTCTCCGCGCACCAAGGCGTCCTGAAGGGCGTGTACCGCGGCACAGCAGTCACTTTTCTCCGCGAAGCACAGGCCTACGGCGTCTGGTTCACCACCTTCGAGTACCTGATGAACGCCGATGCCGCGCGGAACCACATCCCCCGCGAGCAAATCAGCACGTTGAAAGTCGCGCTGTATGGCGGCTTGGCTGGCGAGATGCTCTGGATTAGTAGTTATCCGTTTGACGTGGTTAAGAGTAAGATGCAGAGTGATGGGTTTGGCAAGGAGCAGAAGTACAAGAGCATGACGGATTGCTTTGCGAAGACGTGGAGGGCCGAGGGCGCGAGGGGTTTTTGGAAGGGGATTGGGCCGACGCTGTTGAGGGCGATGCCGGTCAGTGCGGGTACGTTTGCGACGGTCGAGGTTACGATGAGGATGATTAGTTGAGTGCTGGGTGCTGGGTGGGGAGAAGTTGGGTTAGAGGTTTGGGGTGGGTTTGGGGTTAGTTGGGAGACTATATATACGACGAACGCGACGCACGAGGCAAGCGCCTCTATGAGCCTGAAACATAGTTTCTATTAATACAGGAACCATTATCAAGATGAATGTACCAGGCATATGTAAATAGTGGTTGAAGGAGAAATGGCAGGCCTCTAGGGACAGCTGAGAAGTGAAGTGGGGTGGCGGGGTTTCCACGACGCATCGGCTGCCCCCCATGCCAGCCAGACCGGGCATAGCTGCGGAGAAATCGCAGCTGAGAAGAAATCGCTGCTGAAACCATGGTGACCTTGTAGGACAGCCATCAATCAGTCAATCAATCCATGGATGCTCTCTTGTCAGGCTCGACTGAGGTTCACTCACCGCAACAACCTCAAAGCTACTGAAGACCGCAAAAACGTATCGATATCCTCACCCAAAGGCAATATCAGAAGTCTCCGGGGACTCTACCATCTTGTGAGTCGTCGCAAGCGGGAGGACGAAATGTCCGACACACCAGAGACTCTTTGCCAGACTTGCAAGGGCTTGGAACTTGAGACGGGCTTCAACTGGAGACTATCCAAAGAACAGGCAAGCAGCTTAGGCGCGAATTTCCACGATGCCTACGATGAAAATAATCGTCGGCTGATTATTGCCGATGTGCTACACAACCTTCTGCAGACCATGGAGAATTGCCCTTTCTGCCTTCTCGTCATCACCGCGATTCAGGAGCAATACAAAGCTAAAGGCAAAGAAATGTGGGCGCGCGATCCATACTGCTTACGTTGGCTCTATGTGAGTAAGAAGGTCAGCTGGCACCACGAGTTTGATGGAGAATTTGTTCGCTACATTGAGGTCCTTTCTTCTGCGAATTGCGATGCGAAAGATCTTCAAGAAGGCCAGTTTCACTTCGAATTTGAGACGACCAAAGCATCAGTAAGAAGCTTGATTGCGCCTGTTGTGCCTATTGGAGTCGAAGCCGCGCCGACTCTCTGGGCGCGATTTGTGCCGCCTCGAGTCGACCCCTCTCGAGTGAAGCAATGGATGAAATCCTGCGAGGAATGGCACGGAAGCAAATGCGGAGAGGGCAGTGACGGATTGGAAAAAGAGCTGCCAAGCACGTCTTTTTCCATCATTGACGTCGAAAATTTGTGCATTGTATCTCCGTCCAAACCTTGTCGATACATCACATTGAGCTACACTTGGGGCAGCAATGGGGAGAACTCCTTCCTGGCATTGCAAAAAAACATCGCCGAGTTGCGAGCACCTCGTGGTCTAGAGAAGCACATGCATTCTCTCCCAACAACAATTCAGGACGCAATAGCCTTCACAAAGGCGCTCGACGTACGGTACCTGTGGGTCGATAGTCTCTGCATCATACAAGACGACGACAAGAACAAAGAAGCCAACATAGCTAGTATGGGCAGGGTCTATGAAAATGCCACCCTCACTCTTATTGCGGCAACCGGAGACCATGCAAATGCTGGTCTGCCAGGCGTACGGGAATCTTCACGGAACTGGACACAGCGGGCGTGCCGTGGCGATAAAGCAGTGTTTGCAGTCGTGGATGACCTTGAGATGGCTCTTCACAAGTCTGCCTGGATCACACGTGGATGGACGTAAGTAGAATTCTTGATATTATACGACTCTCGGACTAACCGCTTGGCACAGCTACCAGGAATGGTTTTTCTCTGACAGATGCTTGATTTTTGTTGGTGGACAAGTCATCTTCAGCTGTCGCGCAGCTACCTGGAGAGAAAACATCGTGGCGGAGCGAGAACCGACCGGGGAGTTATATCCCCTCAATGCCATCGACCTCAGCTACGTGAGCATTGATTACGAGCTCAGGCCGGGTCGCCAGTACGGCATAAAGTTTGATCCGACGATGGATTTCAACATGGTATTCACGCACACGTTGCGAGACTACCTTTGTCGCCGACTGACGTATGACACGGACATCCTGAATGCGTTCAGTGGTGTCTTGGACTCATTCAGTCAGTCCCTGGAGTCTACCGTCGTGATGGGTTCGATTACACGCCTTCTTGACTGGTCACTTGGCTTCGAAATCAGCAGGGGCGACGGCCGGAGGAAGGAATTTCCCAGCTGGACTTGGTGTGGCTGGGAAGGGGCACCACTGTGGGCTGGTGCCAATGAAGGACTTTTTGAATGGACAAGAGACAGTACCTGGATACTTTGGCATCACCGTGGAACAGAGCCTGAAACCATAACGGAGATTCCAAGAGAGAAGCACATCGAGTGGGACGATTCCGTCGAGGCACAAGTCGCAAGACTAGATATTTCAGAAGCTGAAGACGATACGATGCCATTTGCCACACGAATGCTCTATCATCAGTTCAAATTCAAGAGGCCAATCAAAGCGACCCCGTTTCGACTTCCCAAAAGCTCTCTGGGGCATCCAAGTATAGCCAGAAATCGAGGCTATCTTCAATTTTGGACAATGGGCGCTTCTTTGAAGTTCGATTACCCCACAAAAAGAGGCGAACTCAGTCTTCTCGATGGCGACGGTGATGAGTGCGGCACTGTTCACGTAGACAGTCCACTTGATGCCTCAGGCCCCCGTCGTGACTGCGAGATCATTCTTCTATCGCAACATAACTGGGCTCTCGGCGTTCAAACCTACCTTGCTACAAAGCGTCGCAAGGACAAGGGAAAAGGGAAAAGCTTATCGTCTAAAGCTGAACCCAGAGCCGATCAAACTGTGGAAAAGACTGGCGAAATGGGGAGAGCACGAGAGGTCGTCGACGGAATGTTGCACGTCATGCTGATTGCCTGGGACTCTGGAATGGCTGAACGACTCGGAATAGGAACAATATGGACCGAAAGCGTCCATTACTTGGAAAGCCCTGGATTGGAATGGAAAGAATTTGTTCTTGCGTAGCATAGGACAGCTCCACGTCAGATGGGAGTGCCTAGAAGAGGAGTCAATTGAGTTGATATGCGTAATGTGGGAGAAAAGCCTGTGGTTTCTCGTTCTGGCGGAAAGGTAATAGACGCGAAGAAGGGGTTGGATTTACGACGGCAAGTTTGATTGAAGGTGAGTTCGGTAGAGCTCGATAAGAGAGGCGACTGGGGGTTCGGGTGCTTGTAAAACAGGAACAAAACCTCTCATGCTCAGGCACGATGAGGAGAGTGCTTCCAAGGTTCTTGCCATGGCAAATTTACAACGTTATCGTCTCATGGTATTGCGAGTCGCTTGCAAGATTCCATTAAAGTTGAAAGCTGAATCGAAGTGAGATGCAAAGCCAGCAGTTTCATGATCGGCGATGCATGTTCGGAGATGTTCGTCAGCCCTGAAGTTGCCCACTTGGCACCATTCCACCACGCGCATCATACCTAGATAGCGAGCGTTTCACAATGATAGCAAGAACCATCAAAGATCATTATAGTCCTTATCCGGAAAACAAAGCGCAACATGCCTATTTGCCACTCAGGCCATTTTGCGGGGCCCAAGAAAAAACATGCAGAAGCTCGGTTACAGTGCTACCATGGCGCTGGGCGATCCACGATGTCCGAGTGGAAGTTGGGGGATACATCCGCCAGTCAAACCGTGGCCGCGGAGCAGGTGGCGAACGATGGCCAACGGCTTTGCCCAATCAGGGCGGAACCGTGGTTCGCATCGCGATGCCAGCTTCCTCGGGCAAGGTGGGCTTCCTCGGGCAAGGTGGCTTCCTCTGGATGGTCACATTTGCGCTGCTAACGGAAGAATGGGAGATTACTTCGATCTTGCATGTAGTTGGGATCTCGTGTTTGGGGTGGCATCGAGGCTGTGGCGATGCAGCACCTGATCGCATCACTTCTAGGCCTGCACTGAGAATCCAAAAAGAGGGTCTGGAAGCCGGGAGGGGTCTTGCGGTGGTAGTGCAGATGTAGGTCCTATCAATGTCGGCGGTATGTATGGCGAGGTTTCTTATACGAACTTGCTGGCACCTGTACTGGCATGTCTTTCGGATCGCAGATGCGTATCACAAATCTTGCTTGTGTTTACATTAGGATGCTTGGTCTCTAATCACAGCTAATTTCATGTTCGGCGCTTATATCAGAGTATTCAACTTTTGCTCTGTGTGGCAAATCGCGCACTCACACCTCCGGTAAGACTTCTTTCCCGCCACGTTCCAGATATCTTCGTGGACCAGCTCTAACAATTCATTAGGCTGCTCGAAGCGTTCTTTGCTTCCTCTCATTCGAAAATTGCTCGTACACGTACACTAGCGGGTCTCGAATGGAGCTAGAAATACCCTGTGTCGTGACTCTGTTTCTGCGGAGAGGACACCGCTGCAGGCGTGTGACAACACGGTTGGGGTATGTGACAATACATGCCACTTCCGTTTTGCGCGCTTGAACGAAATCTCCATGAGAGAAGTGGCCTTGCAACGTGGTAGCCGGTGCTGACGAGTCTTAGTCAATGAGCTGCCACTGAGGGCGTATACTGCAAGGCTCTCGCAAATCCCGCGTTTCACCAGTATAGCCACTCTCCGTGTCCGTGTTCCGTTTGCTCCACAATTCTCCCCGATGGAAAGTTGTTCGATTGTTGTCATCGAGAAGGGCTTGTCGTGGCCGCTGGAAGCTCCGTGGATGTACCGTGAAGGGTCGCCCGAGGGTATCGCGCACGCTGATCAACCGCTGGTAACTCGCGCCTGCCAGATTCAACAACGCACTCGGTTCCCTAGCTATGCTCGGTTATCCCACACTGCTCACGTGTGCGATGCATTCGTGTGCACGAAGCGTTCCTGGATGTTTATTAAAAGAAAAAGACGTTCGAAACCATACGCAGAACTCGCGACTCTGTGTTCATCGTTACCTCGATTTTACCAAATTTGCGTCGATGTACCTGTCCTTTCCCTCAGGCATCAGACTACTTCTTGGTCCTAGGACAGCTCGGTCGTCCACCACCATAACCATGCGATTGGTTCTAGGGATGCCGCAGCATACCGGGTTGAACAGCGCGGCGACTGTCAATCGCACTGCCTGAAGCAACCCGCGGTACGCTCCTTGTGTTGTTCCCTTCCGGAACACACTCCATCTCGTTTGTAGGGGTGCAGACTGTTGGCGGTTGTCGTCGGAGTTTCTCGTCGGTGTACGACTCCTATTCAGCATGGATATCCTCGAGACGTAAGGTGCCTCGAGGGCCATGAGGGAGCACTGGAGCGGCGCACGGGATCCCATCAGTTGCAAGTCTTACACGGAGTGTAAGTGCCATTTGCAGCAGCCGCTCGGGAGCGTACGGATCCTTAAAGCGACGAGACAGACTAACGTGAGCCCAAGAAGAGACTGTTCGTCGACAAGAATTGCGGGTGGCGAAACTAGACATGCAGGTACGAGATGGTCAAGATGTGCTTATTTCCTAAGAGAATGATTGAAAGAGACGTGGGCAATCATGACAATTGACTTGATTGGGTCCTCGAAACGAGTCGGCTATCGTAGCCTGAATAGACGTTCGGCATCACCCTCGGCGAAGACATACCTCGCGATTGCCCCGTCACCTCTAGTCTGATTGTGTTTATATCAAATCAACCTCTGGAAAGAATCTCAAGCTCTACGTATTGAGAAACTTGAGAACTCTCGAGGGCGACGAACACTCGAGGACTCGAAGGCTTGAGGAGATGTCCCAATCGAGACCTCGTTACGACATGGTTCCGCAAAGTGGAACTTTGGGCTCGCAACCCCATCAGTCGAACAGGGCCCAAGATCCGCATTTGGTCGATCTTCCACGTGCGGAGTCCCCTCTCTCGCCTTACAGGATATGAGGTTCTTGTTCGCTTCCCGAGAAACATGCGCCAAACGAATCATGACGCACTTCGGTAATTCGTGCCGAATTTGTCTCGACATCTGTGGAGAACGTTGGACATGCGAAGTACTCTGCACCATGGCGTGGCCAATGGCGAGACTACGGAGGGGAGTTGCGGTCGCAAGTGACTTGCTTTCCCCGACATGCCGGTAGGCGCGTGGCAGCGCAAAGTCTCGTTCTTCGCACCTTGGACATAGAGGCCGACACGAATAGGCTCTTAACGAGGGCTTACTGTCGATACGCACTACTGCTTAAAGACGATTGGTTGGTAAGAGTGACGACGGGGAAAAAGTTGGACAGCTGTGGGAAGCACCCATGCGTCCCTCATAACGAGCGCTGCCACATGCATATTTCGGTCCACTCCGTCCGAGCACCCCGACGTAAACCTTACATATCTCGACTCGAGAAAGCTTTAGAGAACCGAACATGGGCAATTATCGCTCTAGAAGCGGTTGGTACGTGTTGCCACTGCGCTTCAGGCACCGTGGCTGACCTTGTACAGTCTTACCTGTCGAGCCCGCCGCGTCAAATGTGAGTCTCGCCCTAACTCGCCACTTCACTCTTCCTGTCGCTAAATATATCAGGCGACGAAGCACGACCAACTTGCAAGGCGTGCAGCAAGAAGAATCGTCCTTGCCAGTGGGAAGCGCCCCAGAACAAATTCAAGAGCTACCAGCCTGATGGCATGTCCAGCAAGTCTGGAACAAACGAAACAGATAGCGAAGCGATGGAGGTTGACGGCAGTGAAGAAGGGCACGCCGGTCGGGTTATTTCACCGAACGACTACGAGGCCCGGAGAAACAGTCGGACCGAGAGCCGCTCGGATGCTCCTTCCGTCAGTATGTCCTCACCCGCCCAGCGTTCTCCGGGCTCTCCATTTCTCGCACAAGGTTCACGAAGCCACTCCATCGGGAGTGTGCCAGTCGCTAGCCTGTTGCGGCCCCAAATACCGGATGGGACCCGGCCGTTCTCCAAGACGCCAATAGCTCTGTCCCACGACGAAGCCGTATTAGTTCATCATTACACAGAACATCTTGGTCGCTGGCTTGACTGCACCGATGCAACCCGCCAGTTTACATTGGGAGTACCGGAAAAAGTCAAACTCTGCCCCGTACTGTGCCACGCCGTCTTGTCCTTCGCCGCCCGCCATCGCAGGGAAGATGCCATAGCCCAAGCAGCTTACCAGCGCTGCATAGCGCTACTCATCGACCGGCTCAATGAAGATACGGCGAGTCATGATGAAACGCTTCTGTGCGCCATAGTCATATTACGCTTCTATGAACAGCTAAACGGTAAGCCATCTCGCAGCCCTCTCCGCACTCGGACTGACTGCTTTAGTTCCATCTACCACGGGCTCTGACGACGAGCAGCATCTGGCAGGCACGTCCGCTATCCTAAGAGCTTCGCAGGGACATCATTATGTAGATCCCTCGGCACCCACGCTTCGGGAAGCAGCTTTCTGGGTATATGTGCGCCAATGTCTTTACAACGCAACCATCAACCAGCAGCCGCCTGACATTGACTTCTCTCTGCAGCTCCATCCGACACCCGACTCTATGCAGGATTCTCACCCATTGGCTCGGCTAAGGTTAGAAACTGCTTGGGCCAATCAGATGACCTGGAATCTCGCACACGTGGTAAACTACTGCTTCGAAGGTGGCGAACAACACGGTGAGCGGACATACAAGGGCCGGCGATGGCAAGAACTCTGGGACCAGGTCCAAAAATGGTCTAACGAGAGGCCCGAAGGATTCAGTCCGATATGGCAAGGTGAGCCAGGGCAGAACGGCCCCTTCCCTGAAATATGGTTCACGACCGATTGGCATGGTAAGTGCATGTATCTCCACCTTGTCCAACACCACTTACCAATGCTTGCAGTTGTATCCTTCGGATTCTACCACTTCGCCTGTATCCTTCTGCTCACTTATAAGCCCGGACCAAAGTTTGCGATCCGTAACGTCACCAGCCTTTCGGATACAAACGTGAATAACACCCCATTACTCTGTTCTTTGCCTTACTGATATTGAGCAGATGCAGATCCTGGAGCACGCGCGTATCATATGCGGCGCATGCAAAAGCTCACCAGAGACTGTGCCACTGTCAATAACTGTTTGTCATACCATTTTCATATGGGGCCCGCTGGTTTCCGACTTGAAGGAGCGAGCTGCAGTGGTTCAGCTCCTTATCAACTTCGAGGAGAACCATCTTTGGCCGACAACCTGGATTATCAATGCGCTAAAAAAAGAGTGGGGAACGGATTGAAATCATGCAGAGCGAGGTGACCACTGCATACTGCACATTTCACAATATTACGAAAGATGTAATAGCGCAAGAGGATATCTGCATGCAGTGTCAGACGTCTTGGGCCATGGATGTGTTGTTCGGGAAATGTGTGCCGTGACCTATCAGCGGCTCGGATTCGGCCGTTACAGCCTTTGCCGCAAGAAGGACGGAAAAACTGCACCTGATACGCAGGAACAGAGAGCCGGCAGTCGTATCCGCTCCGAGTTCGTTAGGAACAGGCTTACATGCTTAAGCGAGCTCAAGCACATTGCCTTTGCTGGTTGTCCCCGTTGTAATTGTGCCTTGCTCTACATATTGTGGCACATGGGAAAAGGCCAAGTATTGGACCTTCCACGGACAAGTTTGCCGACGATAAGTGGCTTCCGCTGCCTCCGCGCGTTCAAGGCCAAGGTTCCGCGCCTTCGGTCGACCGTGGCGACTCTCCGACTGCCTCGTTCCCCGCACGATAGCCCAAGACAATCATACTCGTCGTCGGTACTCCGTAATCTTACGACAATTCGACCTTTCGTCATCCAGATTGAGCAAGATGACTCATTCTGAGGTATGTCAAGAAAACAGTTCCCTGACTCGGCCAAGCGTGCCGTCAGAGTGGGAATGTAGTGTACGAATGGCTTTCACTGCGTTTCAATCCCGCGACAGACGATCAACGACGTTGAAAACGTCGATCTCATTCATGGGAAGTCATAGCCGAGCATCGTGACACGTGGTCATAGCTTGCCGGTATCGAAGCGGATCTGCATACGTCCAGTGGACACGGCTCGTCCCTTCTCCATACACAAGATGCAGCCTAGCACGCCCCTTCTGCATTACCGAATGCAGGGTCATACTGCTCTACACACAATATGCATGAGCTGCAGACGCCGACACTTATTCACGACTACAGGCCCTTGAGCCTCATCGCTAGCGGCTGACACATGTCCTTGTGCTCGTACATGGAGTGACTGAACCGCTTGCCATTGGCAGCCCGGACGGATCTAGTAAGGATCGTTGCGCCTTCCCTGCATACCTACGTGGTTGGCGTGACTGTCGTCCAGAGCATTCTAACGCCATAACATTACGCTCAACCCGCTCACTCCAGCTCGTCTATAGCTTGTTGGATCCGAATGGGCATGTGGATACCCGTTTGGTACGTTAGCTTGACACACTGCGAGATGGCGGGTCCAGCCTATGCTCCTTTGCGTAAATCGTATCGAGGTTCTACGTCCGGGCTACACGTGATCGTATCGTAGGCTTCGTGCATCGGTGGGCCAGGAACACGGATCAAGTCACCGAGCGGGAAGCCTCAACCCTTACACAATTGCCTTATGGCATGCAGCCCGAGCTGTAAGATCACCGTATGGGGGTTTCTTCCTCGAACCCTCCTATATAAGCTACGCTGCGGCTCTCCCGGGTCACCATGACCTCCTCCACTGCACTGCAAATGCAAGCAACTCCGAGGTAACGATCCAACTCTCCTTCAAGATGCGCCGCACCGACTCAGCAATGGATACCAGTGAACTCTCTCGTGCGTCGATAATTCCACACGAGCGAATTGTCAAGGATGCGCTCGACCTTCGCGTCTTGAGTGTGCGGAGTGGCAGCGGCCTGAACGAACTCAACTTTGCACTCGTCCGCTACCGTCAAGACTCGCCAGACGCTCCTCTTCGCGTCGAGCTGCGCAAGGTACGCTCAACCATCCCTTAGGAAGTGCTTGTGCTGATTGCTTGCAGCATGACGAAATTGCGGTGACTCCTGCGACCAGGACTCGTATTCTAAATCTGCTACGCGAAGCCCAAAGCAAGCCCGCCCTCGTTACCCGCATAAACGCACAAGTCGGCCACATGTTCTCCAGCAGTATAAGAACGTTCTGCCAGAAGCACGACATTGAAATCGCATCCATCGACTTTGTTGGTACCCACACTCCACCCTTGGGACGAGTCTATCATCCTCCGGCGGCGAAGGCAGAACACCACCCTTTGGGCTGGAATACCATCGTCAAATTGGATACTGGTCTAACTACCGTATTTGACTTCACCATAATCGAGCTTGCTGTTGTTCGAGCACACATTTCGCCGGTGGCTTTCGTGGATCGGCTATATCTCAGACATCCAGACAAGTTCCGCGCCTGCATCAACATTGACGAGCTAGTCAACATCAGCTTCGTTTCTCCTGCATCAGAAGACGGAGTTCGAGCGACAATAGCTCGGGATTGTGGTCCTGGGAGCCTTCTAATAGACTATGCCATGCGTTACTGCACTTCGAATGCCCACGGCGAAGATCATGAAGGCAAATTTTCAGCAAGTGGCAAAGTCAACCAAGCCATCGTAGATCGTTTCCTCGACTCGCACGACTATCTGCGCGTAGCACCACCTCTAAACATTGCTCGAGAAATGTTCGGCGATCACGAAGCACAAAGACTAGTAGATGAATGCCTCTTCAGTAGCATGTGCGAAGCAGACACGGTCGCCACGATCACGCGAATAACAGCGCAGAACATACTCAAGCAATACCGAAGACTACTCGATCTCTTTTTTCCCCGAGGCCGGAAGGTCGACGAACTGTTTATTTGCGGCCCCAGCGCGCAGAATCCAAACATCATAGACTATCTAGAGGATGAGCTCCCCGAGAGCGTAATTACAAAGCCACTGGACGACATAGGCATCCCAGGGGACGCCAACGAAGTAGTATGCTACGCACACTTAGCGCTAGAAGCAGTCCTTGGACAAGTGACTCAGCCGTCAAACCCTTCGGTACCGACAACTCGACAGCCACTCGACGACGCAGTCCGCGCAAGGATTGTGCGCGGCGAGAATTGGCAGTCGTTGGTGGATCGTGTACAGCGTTTTAGTCAAGGGAAGCCGCTACATGTCACGAAAGATGTTCAAGTGACAGGGAATTTAACAAGAGGTATCGGACAGCTAGACTTGCAATGACAGATAGTGCATACTAAACATGAACAGGGCTGTAATGGAAGGACAACTACATGACATGATATATATACCCCCATGAAGATTGGTAGGCGTTTGTTTTTTTGAAAATGAGCATTCGAACGGATGGGTAGCTGATTCTCTCTTCTCTGGGGGCGAGTAGGATGGCTACAAGCGAGATTGGCGCAAGGAATTATGTGTAATCGAACGGTTCACCAAGTGTGACTCCTTCTCGATTCCTCGTTTCGTCTCATGATTTTTCCATGACGTCGAGAAGTTCTTCGTAACGAGTTGTGAAGATTCTCGCACCATCGTACGATGATTTCGGGTAAGGTGACGAATTTCATATGGCTACATGACTTTGTTCTAGAACAGCTCCATTCGGGACGCGTCGAACCTCCTCGGGCAATGGCAAGTTACGCCGCAGCGGTGTACATACCCCCGTTGCCTTGAACAATCTCGGCCATGATTCGGCTCTTCTTTTGCTCTTCCGCTTCGCTGCTGATGTCTTTGAAGACCTCGTCCATCTCCTCGAGCGTTTTGCCTGCAGTTTCAGGCACAAAGAAAAACGTGAAGGCGAAGGCAAGCAGACAGAAGACGGCGAAGAAGATGTACGCGCCAGCACCAGTGTTCTGAATGAGAGGCGGTGTGATGAGCCCCTGTTGTGCGTTAGTCCATCGCCTTGGACGTTTGATGAATGTAGTGACTTACTATAATGAAGTTGTTGAACCAGTTAGAGCATGTCGACAATGCGACACCCTTCGCGCGCAGTGAGCTTGGGAAGATCTCGGATGGCATAGCCCATGGCACAGGTCCCCACGTCGCTCCGAAGCTGAACATGTAAAAGAATAGAAACGCAACAGCAACCCAGCCTTCTACCGCAAATTGTGCCCATCGACCTCCGAACTTGCCAACCAAGACCGCGATAATGAGATGGCAGATGAACATGAGGCCGGCTCCGACGAGGAGGAGAGGGCGACGTCCGAAGCGGTCCATAGTCCACAAACTGGTCACGACTCCGACAAGCTGGGTGCAGTTGATAATACCGGAGAGAAGGAGCTGCATCTCATAATCCTGACCCAGCGTCTTGAAGAGAGACGGAGAGTAGTAGATAAGGGCATTGATACCGATGAATTGTTGAAAGAACATAATGCCTACCCCAACGAGGGTACGTTTCCAGCATCCGTTCCTGAAGCAATCCATCCACGATGCGACCTCTAGCTTGAATCTATTCGACCGTGTTGGAGCTTGGAGCTGCGGATGCCTTTCGCGGTTGATCTCCTGTTTGAAAGCCACCTCAGCCCGGATCTCGCACCACTCTTGGAATATCCTGGGGTCGTTGGTCGGGAGTCGACGCAGCTTGCCAAGGACTTCGAGGGCTTCGTCGTCACGCCCTTTGCTTGACAGCCAACGGGGCGAGAACGGGAGGAAAGAAATACCGCCACCAAGGACGAAACCTGGGCTCATCTGGATCAGGAAAGGCAGGCGCCAGGACCATTCTCCAGCCATGAAGCGTGTTCCGTAGGTTGTCCAGAACGCAACGACGATGCCGAGGACAATGCTGAATTCCTGCAGGACGAGGAGAGCACCACGGATTTCTGGAGGCGCAATTTCGGAAATGTACAGTGGAGCAATGGTCGCAAGACTATATCCCATCAGTACTAGGAATTCTCAAGACAAGTGCATTACTTACGCTCCGATACCCATACCTCCAATCAAGCGTCCAACAGTCAACATAGCATACTCAACCGCCGCCGTCTGCAAAATACTCCCAACCGTGAAGACAACCACAGCAACCGCAATCGAGTACTTGCGAGACAGCTTATCAGCGAGGTACCCAGCAAATAGAGCACCAATGAGGGCACCCAGTTCCAGCATAGCAGTCATGAGACCTTTCCAGAATCCGGCGCCGGCGGCTTCGGCTGATACACGAGGAAAGCGGCCAAGGAACTGGTCCATCACGAGGGTCACACTGACAACTCCTTGGTCATAGCCGAAGAGGAGACCTCCGAGGGTGGCGAAGAGGGCACATGTTGCTACGTAGGGACTGGAGAAGAGGCCAGCGAATCCTGTGAACGATATCAGCCAATATTCTTGGCCGTCCAGACGCTTCATCAATGGTGGTGAACTTACCTGGTTTGCCATACGGCTCGCGAGTCACCGAGGTCTTGCCGTTCATGCCTGCGACTTCCTGATGGATATGCGACTGCCTTGGAGCGATGTCAATCGCGTCCTTGTTGTCGGTATTGTACTCCGACATGGCCACTCTTGAGTGAAGTGTAGTAGGGTTATCTAGCGTGGAAAAGACAACCGTCTCGAGGATGAACTGCAGTCAGGAGCGGGATTGTCAGCGTACTTATACTTCCTGCCGCTTCTAAGCTGTCTCCGCAACGGGTTTCTTTTTCTGTGGATCCCAGCACCCTAGCGCAACGACGATGATCACAGCAAGGGAACGCTCATGCTGCTTGACTCGCCATTAGATGCATGGAAATTCGCAGCGATTGGCTGGAGGCACTAGCATGGGGAGCGAACAACGTCTTGAGGCTGTTGAGAGGTCTTCAGAGGACGGTCCAAAGTCGGTTGCCTTGGGCGATCATTGACTTCTTGGACGATGCGGGTGTTCACGGATCTCCTCGTGGACGAAATGTTAGGATGTCGGATTGCGAAGAGTTTCTGCAGGCGGATTCTGTGGGCCCTGTCCGACACTGCCCGAGACGCTTCGGTGTGTATCGATCGTGCTTGACTCTTAGACTTAGTCGCAATACTTAGACAAAACCTTCAATATATCAATATCAAGTCGTGCAATGGATGTCTCGTGACTTTATGGTGGGGAAACTTATACCCTCCGCCCAGCGGTCCTCAAAGTCCCCGCCTCCTTCGTCATCACTAGCATCCTCCATTGTCAGACCAGCGAAATCTGACTCCTTTGGCCAGCCCCAAACATGCAACCCCAGCTTCCCCAGAAAACGGTCGCATTGTCCCGCGCCGCTCATTACCCCGAAGTGCAACACGTCCAATTGCTGTGGTCGAATTTGATAACATTGTGTCAGGCTGCTGGAGGTTGCGGCGGGAATTACCTGGGAACGATCAAATAAGGGATGTGGGCGACTATTAGCGCGGGAACGCTAACTATCGGTGAGGATGGGAAAGGCCCGCGCTATTCAGCTGCCACACTTAAGTATGGAGATTACTCATACACGCCTTTGGCATCGTGTCTGTGTCTATCAACATATGAGGAGTTGTGTCCAGATGTGGCAGACTGAACTACGGAAGTGGCCTAATTCTTCACTATTTGACATGCTTAATTCCTGCGCCAGTTTTCTTCATGCTGAGAACGAGCATGCAAT
>TARA_R110002003_G_scaffold645_8_pt1 | contig 25262 bp, 28 predicted proteins | sample TARA_R110002003 | Tara Oceans TARA_R110002003 (sample SAMEA4396441) | marine metagenome | biome: Westerlies Biome; feature: [SRF] surface water layer (ENVO:00010504); material: water (ENVO:00002006), including particulate matter (ENVO:01000060) such as... | depth 5 m
GGCGTTCGTGGGAGGTCGTTGCCCCTCGGTGCTCAGCGGGGCAGGTTTGCCGAGCAGTGGAGAGGGAAGTGAAGCGAGCGCCAATCAGAACTTGGTCGGAAGTATACTCTGCGCTGTGGAGACTCCACAACATTTGCACACGCGTGTAGCTCGTCACGATCGAGTGCTCGAAACAGTATCCCGAGTCTTGAGTAACGATAGTCTGCTCAATGGGTGGGCGACTGTTGGGGAAAGAGGCAGGTCATCTCTCGGGTACATTCAAGCATTGCTAGACGACAGGGGCATTTGATCCCCAGTCTTTGTAGGATCAAGTTCGTCTATCTTATCTTACTAGATGTCGCGCAGTTTGCCAACCTGTGACTCCAGTAGCGACCACGAGCAACAATGCATTGAACGCGGCCATCATGTAGAATGGCGAGCCCGGACCAGTACTGTCAAACAAGGCGCCTCCTGTTTTTGTCAATAGCAGGATGCCAAAGCCACCCAATAAACTGTATGTCCCTGCTATCGAGCCTTTAATGTGATTGTGCGAATGAACCTCCGGGTGCGAATTCAGTCTACTTCGCGGAAGCAGTGGCGCATCCTCATCCACGGGTGTAATTGGCGCGCTGGACGGCGGCGTGGCACCCGCAGATGGATGTGAAGTGCCGTTCGCTGAGTCGGAAGCGTGTGCTGGGTCCGAGAGCGCTTCATCGTTGTTAATACCACGACCAAGTAGGGCCAGAGAGCAAACGATAGCACCGATTTGACTAATGCCGAGGAGTGCCACGATGAAAAAGATGACACCGGTGCCGTCCTCACTGTGGTAATCAGGGCTCGTCAAGGACCCAAACCACGAGTAACCCGTGATCCCCGCGACTGCCGCGACCAGCAATGGGACGTTGTACTTCGGGAACCGTCCAGATAGATAGCCAAAAGCGGGAGCACACATCAGCGCAATAAGCTGGCTGATGCCAGTCAACATAGCTGCCAGCTTATATGCCCCAGGACACGCGCTTTTGATGTCAGACGGGTTTTGAGGGTCGACTGTGCATCGTCCAGTCTGAAGAAAGTAATGATTGGTGAACAGCGGGATGAAGAGCGAAATGGCCACGGATGATGCTCGTGCAACGAAGCCCCCGACATAGCCAAGTCCAATGTTGGGCGATAGGAACCCGAGGCGAACACTCTGCCAGAAGAGTCGAGGGTATATCAAGACCAGATCTCGCTTCGAACGTGTCTCGGCTGCTTTGTCTTCGTCTTTCCCAGCAAGGCGTTTCCAGCCTTTGCCTTCTTCGCCAGGCAAGCTTCGTAGGCCGAAGAAACAACCGAATGCGACTAGTATAGCGATAGCACCCACGACGTAGAATGCGTCCGCCACAGCCCTCGCTGGAGTCTCACCAGCGTCCTGAAACCGCGTCGGAAGTGGGAGGAATACCAGAAGTGCAACAAGTGCGCCACAGCCCGTGAACATGCCCACGAGTCCTGCAAGCTGGGAAGTAGACGCTCCTGTGTCCTTCTTCTCCGGCGCATCGGTGGTCGGTTCTCTCGAGCTCGATCGGAAGCGTGCGGGGGTGATGGTGATTTCGGATGATATGGAAGGTGCCATCGCATGGGACCTGCCATTCGCGCGTCGCGTGGGGGATCGAGGATCGTGTGCCACTTTGACGAAAGTCATGGCTGGTAGTACTGCCGTGACCATGGTCGCGCTGTATACATCAGCAATGAATCTAGGACAATTAATTCCAATTGTACATACGTCGCACTTCCTCCCAGGCTGAACAGTATCCTCGCCAGTAGCAGCTCGGGATACACGTTCTTCGCCTGCACAAGAATCCACAACGCAACTCCAACAATGCTATACCCCATCACCGCAACGCTTTTCACGCCCACCCGGTCACTCAGCAATCCCCAAGCCGGACACGCCACCAGCGCCACTAACTCATCCACAAATCCCAACGTCCCCACTGCATCGCCGACATTGCGCGACTGTCCTATGCGCTGCGTGATCACGAACGATATGGAGCTGTTGAGGAACACCAGGAAGCTGATGCTGAAGAGCGCGACGCCGAAGAGGTACGACGCGATCTGCGTTCTCGAGGCGGTGAATTCGAGGCCGAACATGGTGGCGGAGAGCTCGCGCGAGCTCAGGGAGACTATCGTGTGCGCATCGAGATGGGATATCTAGGAAGGGATGGAGCAGTAGGCTGAACGACAGATTGGTGATGACGTGTGGCTTGTGCGCACGTGGGCGCCTCGTTCACCAGTCTGGCTTATGTCATGCTACGAGGCTGGAACACTTCGGCTTCCTGAGTACGACCTCCAAGTGTATGGAAGTTGGGCAGACGCTGCCTGCTATCTTTTGCATGAAGACAGAATGCCGCTGCATTGCGGATTCCAGTAGGTATTGCTTGCTGCGACCGCTGTAAGAACGAACTCAATTCGCACTGTGCTGTCTCCTGGAGACCGGAAGACATGGTCTTGGGTGCATCCCCAAGACAACGCCACCTGGCTATACAAGCTCGATGAAGAATTTACGGTGCGCGGACGATCGCGAGGAATGCGGCTCTTCAGCTGACGAAGTGTGCTCGTATCGTCCGTACGGAAAGCCACGATGATTACCCACACGGGCGAGCAGCCCACGGCAATGGCGCCAGCCACGACTTCCTCACCTCAAGGGCTCAAGCCATAAAAGCGCCTCTTAACACATCCGCGAGAACGGGAGATGGAACAAGACAACGATTGCGATAATACACGCTGCACGGAATAGTTACAGATGAAAAAAGCCCAGAGCCATAATCCTCCTCTCTATCACATACCAGAAAGATAACACCACCAACACCCAAGCCATGCAACGGAACATTCAACACTCGCTATCTCGGACACACCGCAGCACAACCAGATGAGAATAAATTATGCCCAACACCCACGCTCCAGGCTCGTGCTTCCCTGCGTCTCCGGGTCCCCACGCCGGACTTTCCCAGCTGCAGGGTCGGCCGATCATCAGCATGCCTTGCCAATGTCTCACACCTTGCTCCAGCCCAACGGCTTATCCCTGCCCTGATTCGGACCCCAGTACGCGCGGCTGTCGACATAGTCGCCACGCTTGACGCCCTCGTCGAAGAGGTCGCGGATCATGTTGACGCGTTTGGGGTCGCGAGGCTGCAGGTTGAATTTGAAGGGGATGGGTTTAGCAATGAGGAGGATGGAAAAGTCGAGTGTTGGGTCTTCGGGCTTTTTTGTAATGTCCCCCCATTCCATGGGCTTGTATGCTGGTTCTGAGGGCTTTGCGGGCTTTGGCTCGGATTTGTTGGCTGGCACCGTGCCCGGGTAGGAGTACTTTGAGAGGATCTTGGCTTCCATTGTCGCGTCTTTCGACGTGTCGACGCCGGCGTTGAGCTCCTCGTTGGAGATCGAGGCCTTCTCGTTCATACCGATCTTGTGCTCCTTCGTGGACTCAGTCGCATCTGGGATCGAAGTATCCTCAGGTTTCCGTGAGATGTCGAACAGCCACGCAATCGAGCCGATTCCAATGAGAAGATCTTCATCAGTGACCGCCTGCCCTTGACACGTTCTCCTACCGTAGCCGAACTGTGTTGAGTTGATGATGGTAGGAAACTGAGTGAGTGGTTCTTGGTACGTTGGATACTCTGGCTCGATCCATCGCAGCGGATTGAATGCTTCGGGGTCTGGGAACATGTCAGGATCGCGGGAGATCGACCTGGAAGCCATTGTTAGTTGTATATGATTTCAACCAGTTTGTTTGACTTACCACTCAAGCGGGTGCATGGTGCTACCCTTGGGAATATGGTAGCCATTATATTCGTCATCCTGGATGAGGTAGTGAGGGATGCCGGTAGGCACAGGTGGCCGCCATCGAATGCACTCGCGAATGATTGCTCGGAGGAATGGCAGGTTTGGTCGGTCTTCTGATCTTGGTAGTCGGTCTCCGCACACACGATCCAGCTCTTCATGCAGCATCGGCAAGAATTGTGGATAGTAGGTCATTGCCAGACAGAAGGTCTGCATAGGCGCAGCGATGGTGAGCGCACCAGCGATACCGTGCATACCAACAGCATAGGCACCTTCGAGATCCGACTTAAAGCCCCACTTGCTCTTGCCGTCGAGGAAGATCTTCATCCAGGATGGAGGCGCCGTCTTGTTTTTGACTTCTTCAATAACCTGTGCTTGCATTGTTTGGAACCAGGTTCGTTCAGTCTTTGCACGCCTTCTCTCCCATGCTTTCGCCGGGGACAGCCAGTCAGGCAGAGCCATCAAGAAAGGCAGCTTATTTCCCATGGCACCTGTGGGGGAAACGCCAATGAGGAGCTCACGGGCTCGTTGCTTTAGCTCATCGCTGGCTTCGCTGTGGCCCCATGCCAAACGACATGTAACACGTGAGATATACGACTCGAGAGCATGGTTGTACTTGTCTGGTTCGTCTAGTAGTTCGACCAACATGCGCTTGGCCTCTAGTTCAGGATATCGATGGAACAACGCTTTCTCCGATTCACGCATGATGATGTTTGCGAACTTGCGTTGACGTGTGTGGCCATCTGGTGTTCGTCAGTGAAGCTCAACCTAGCGTTCTTCATGGACAATGCTCACCATTTCGACTCAGCAGTGGAAGGTACTGAGCACTTGTGCGGTTGTCGTCGATCAGCGCAGGAATGTGGGGTCTGTCAGAGTATATCGCCGCCTTCTTGGCCAGCAAATCCTTCGAGATCTGGTCTGACGAGATCCAAACATGATTGCTTCCTGCCAGGTCGACTTGGTAGATGGGCCCGTACTCCTTGCCCCACTCTGCAAACTTGATGAATCCATTCTTTTCAGGAACATCAGGTACAGAGCCAATGATAGGGTAACCTGATGCAAAGCATATTAGTAGGTGTCTTGTGGTTGTTAAGGGTCCACGGCGGAGACGAGCTCCTGCCAATGAGTGAGGGTGACAGACCTTTGGGGCCTGGGAGCGGTTTCAGCCCTTTGGGTATTCTATGACGACGTGATGTGTCCCAGTACTTATACAGTGCATATGCACCCAGAACAATAGCCGCCAGAAGCAAGGTGGGAAATGCCATGATGGCAAAAAATGTAAATGATTTTCTTCACTTCCAGAGTACGACAGCTACCAGAGCTTGGGAATACAACTTGATGTCCAAACCTTTTATGGGGACTGCGGGTGCGCCGCGTGCTACATATAGGATCTGCAGGACTTATAGTGGGTCGGTGACTGCCGTGGGTCTCTGGTAAGCTCGTATCAATACACCTGAGGTTTGTGCTGTGCCAGGAGTTTCGAGTACCGACTTGCCGTGCATGGCCACAGAGCGATGTGTGTCAGAGCCGACAAAGTGGGTACAGCCTCTAACATGCCGCAGAGCCTGGTGTAAGCTAGCGTGATTCGCTTGTTCGACGGCCTCACTGGTCTGTGGAAATCATGAGCTGCTCCCGACCTGCCGAGCTTGGGTTCGCAATCCAAGGTCAGGTATGAGATCGTAGTCCCCACGCCCGGACTCCGCTTGCTGCTGTTGAAATTGAAGCCAATCTCAAAAAGCAGGGTTACCCGCAGAGACGATCATAGCACCTGCCGAAGCTTAGTTTGCGTAACATCGTCGATGGCTCTGCAAATCCTATGTGTTCGCAGCCTAGGCCTCCGAATAGTAGGGGAGACTGCTCAATGCATTAGGGCAAACAAGCACACGAGGTGATAAGCTGCTAATTTCCGCTGATCAAGCTATTCTAACACAGTAAGCTGCTAACGAAGACGACCATCCGATCCGTGATGCTCTGCGCAACGCGGAGGATTGAAGCGTGCGATACGAATGGAAGCCCACCGCTTTCAGCTTAGAAAAGACCAGCCTGTGAAGCTGAAATCAAGAGTCTCGGTGCTGCAAGTCGCACTGCGTGGTGGTGAGCTGTCAAAAGTGAAGATCAATACTGATGGTGTGGCTGTCGTGTGGAGTGGACTACTCTATTTCGAGTGACATTCGGCAGCCAATCAACGACACGGAGCCCTGGAAGGGGGCTCGGTGCAGCCAATGCTTGAAACGCTGATCGTGCCTTCTCAGAAACCAGATCCTAGCCGTGTGGGTCCTTGCCTGACATCAAGCGAGTACTTATATGACTGCGGAGAGCCGATGTCAATGTCCGATGCTCACGCCAAACAGTTTCCCTCCGTTTTTCTCGTCCCTTCTTGGGCCACCTCGTTCAGTCGCTCGTGTAACGTCATCGCACCCGGAGGAACCTTAACACACTCGTGGTTCGCTGCAGCCGCCATGCAGCCACGTCGTAAATGGAACGGACACCGGTGCTCTCAAACGCCTTGATGCCGACGTCGTGATGCATGGCGATAGCACAGCTGAGGAGCTGAGTGCTAGCCATTGGGAATCACAAGCTGTCCGTCATCTGAGCAGGTTTGCGAAAGACAGGTTTCTTCGAGACTCATGAAATGAATGCTATACTGGGGGGGGGGGAAACGTTTTGCTAACACCGACCACGTCGCCTACTAGACTAGCATATCTTCCGCTCTTTTACTGTAACAACTGTTGCTACCAACTAGTGATGGCCAAGCCTCACCTGTGCACTTTCACACTCCTTGGACTCAGTCTCGCTATCCTGATCTGGGTGCGGAGCAATCGCATGATCCCATATGCCTGCAGGGCACTGTTATCTGGTTGGGCTACTGCAGCGTAATCAACGAACAATGTGGTAGAACGTTTCCCCCGTCAAGCTGACTGTCATGGTCGATATTGATTGATCCGGCTCTACGCATTGCGAGAAAGTTTTTTCTCACAGCGTCTGGATTGAGTTGATACAACAAATTGCCAATAGTGCTACGAAAGCCCTAGCAGTGGAATCATATCAACGTAATCACTGTACGAACCTGCTCAGTGCCGCGCACGTCTCGTTTTGCTGATCAACACCGTTGAAGGAATACTGCGGGCATTGCACGCTGGTGCTGATGGTGGCGATCAAGGTCGATATTTGTCTCCATGACTGTTCATACATTTCTGTCAGTGTGCTGGAGACTCGGATAGACAATCCGACTGCATGTTTTTTCAACCAAAATCTTGCTGGGGAAGTTGTGGCACGACAAGCCAGCTCAGTGGCTGGGCGCATCGCACGGCGGCGGCACATGCATTTAGATATCTGGGAACATGCCACAGTACGACCTCTCAAGCGAAAGTCTGCTTGGTGGCACCCCCGCCCTTCGTCCATTTATTGCATCCGAGCATATCCGTTCCCTATAGGTGCAGCTGGCTTTGGTTTGGGTCAAATCCTTCATACTGTACAACTATGATGCAGATTCTAGAATACAAAGGTTCTAGAGTACTTGCGGTCCATGTCCGCGTACTCTTCCCTCAGCATGCGACTCCTCAGCTTGTTCAGCCTCAGCGTAACCCCATCTTCCTCGCCTTGTAGATCTTCGGCCTCCTTATCCAGCCGTTCGGTTCCTCGGATCTTCCAGATGAGGCCCGTAAACCCTCCTTTCTTCGCAGCATCTCGCTTTTCCTTCGCGTCGGCGGCAAGATAAGTCATCATCTTGCCCCACGCTTCGAGACCGACTTCTTCGCACTGTTCGCACTTCTTGCGTAGAGTGTCATCTGCACGCATAGGGTTTAGGCTTTGTGCTAGTTTGGAAGTCGATACGCCATCTCGCACCCATGATAATCCTTGCTGTCGCTGGGCTTTGGAGGTGCCAGCAGTCGCAAATAAAATCTCTCCAATGTAAGTCTTCAGAGCGGCTTCTTCGCAGCGGTCGGATTCTTTTCGAAGTAAGGGTTCGTCACCAGAAGACGGAACTGGCGGGTAGTCTGGCTCGGCCAGAAGACTGAGTACAGTGCCTACCAAGCTCGAGTCTCTGGCCTTGGTAGTGGGTATAGTTACGGGAGCTTCGTCTGCTTCGAGTCGGGCACGGAGCAGCGATATAAAGATTGGCAGGGCGGCTGTGACTCGACCGTTGCCAGCGAGGAAAGTAGCGAGATTCGTGGTAGCGTAGACGATGTTGGGTGTTATAGCCTCTTTGGGTGCGCTGGATGAGAGGATGCCGGTCTCACGATCAATCACGGCTGAGGGGTCTGCGGTAGGTAGGCCAGCGACGGCAATGTCGAGCGCCCAGCGATACATCTCCTCTGCCGAGTCTGGTAGCTTCTTGAAGCTGAGCCAGTCGGCATACCCAAGTGCAGCGCTAAGTCGCTGGTATGTCGTGAACCCTTTCGAAGTGATGATCTTGAGATAGAAGACCTCCGGCGCGTCTGCGGCAGGCTCCCGATGCTCTTCGTCCGGTACTTCTGGCATGCCTGGCAGCACGGCCTTGGGTCGCTTGTTCGTTGGCGACGGGACAAACTCAGGTGCCCATACGTTTCTCCTCCACTTGTCCGTAACCCAGCCTTCTAAGCGCTCTGCCGCTGTAGCCATGCCCATCAACACATCATAGTACCCTTGTCGCCATTCATCGCTCTTTGCGGACACGTCGTAGCCTGCTTTACCAAGTCCCGGAACTAGAATGCCGCCTTCTTCTTGCTCCACCACATCCGCCCCGTCCTTGTCTGGGTTCTCCAGTCGGTTGAGCGCATACTGTAGCTCCGAATACACTCTTGCCCAATTCGGGAAGCCTTCATCTTCATTGTTTTCTGGCACCTGCCACCACTTGCCTCTCCTGTATCTGAACCTTGTGATCAAACTCCACTCGTGCGGCGATGGGAACGCTCGCTCTTGTTGCTCACTCAGTACGCCCAGACTGGCTATGCTGAAGCACGAGGTGATGAGGAAAATCAAGACCGAATATCGAACACTGAGCTTGGCCGTCTCTTTGATGAACTTCTTGTGGTTTGCACTAATGGAGAACAGACGGAGGAGCTGGCCATGGGAGAGGTGCTGGCCCGAGGGATAGAGAAACGGTAGCTGTGGGCGCGGGGAGCCCTGGTGCGCAACGAGGAACTGTCGAGGGTGTCTATACGAGAACTGGCGGGGACATGGCCGGTCGGGCGAGCGCGTACTCGATGGTTTTGGAGCTCCTCGAGGAAGCTGTATTCGATGGGCCGAAAGCCGCATTGTCGCTTAGGCGTCAAATAAGGCTCGGTGGACGCGGGCGCGGTGATGATGCGCTCGAGATTCGGCACGCGCTAAAATGATCGCCCCTCACCGCCGTGGCAGAACTTCAGAAAAAGTTCGGAAAGTGCGACCATCTCTCACCCACATCTCCAAAATTTCTGCCAACATGTCGCGAACAAAACAGCACGGCCTCAAGGAGGAGAAGGCAGAGAGGAAGCGCAAGCACCAGGAAGAAGACGGAGATGACGTGTCGAAGAAGTCAAAAAGTCAAAAAAGTCCGAGGTCGACCATGACGACGCAGTTGCGGACGAGCCAGTGGTAGAGAAGAAGAAGAAAACGTTTGTGGACAAGAAGGCCGAGAAGGAAGAGAAGAACAAGAAGCGGAAGGAGCGCAAAGAAAAGGCTGCTGCCGAGAATGGCGAAGCGAAGGACTCCGAGGACATTGTCCCGCTCACCGACGACGTGCCAATGTCTGACGCAATCGACGTAACTACGGAAGCCGACACGAGAAAAGAGAAGAAGAAAGAGAAAAAGGACAAGAAGGACAAGAAGTCGAAGAAGTCCAAGGACACTTCGGAAGCTGACAGCGCACCCTCAGAAGACGCTGCAACCGGCGCAGAAGAGCAGCATGATGTTGTAATGGACGATGCGCCAGCGACCAATGGTGAAGTCGAGGCGTCAAAGCCATCCAAGAAGGAGAAGATGAAGGAGATGAAGAAAGAGAAGAAGAAGGAAAAGAAAGACAAGAAAGACAAGAAAGAGAAGAAAGAGAAGAAGGAGAAAAAGTCCAAGAAGTCGAAGACAAGCGAAGACGCCGCAGTAGAGGAAGAGGCTGTCGCTGAGACCAACGGTGCTACTGTTGGGGATGACGAAGATGCCGACGCAGGTGCTGAAGCGAATGGCGACGAGACTGCAGAGTCAGGGAAGAAGGGTCGCTTCATTGTTTTCGTTGGTATGTTTCTGCACTACTGCTACCAAACTTGATCTCTGCTGACCGCGGTTTCAAGGCAACCTACCATACTCCGCGACAAAGGAGTCGATCGCGGAGCACTTCGCCAAGCTACATCCCACAGATATTCGTCTTCGAACATACAAGGGCAATGAAAAGTTCATGGGCACCTGCTTTGTCGAGTTTGACCGCTTCGACCGCATGGAGACTTGCTTGAAGAAGTATCACCACAGCGTCTTTCCTGACGGCAAGACGAAGGAAGGTCGCAAGATCAACGTCGAACTGAGGTAAGCTTCCGAATAATCCCAGTGCGCTCCTGTCCGATCAACGAACTAACGCATATGTAGTGCCGGCGGTGGTGGTAATAGTGAAGTCCGTAAATCCAAGATCGTGGCCAAGAACGACAAGCTCCACGACGAGCGCGCTCGCGACCGCGAAAAGCGGGCAGAACTTGAGATGAAGCAGGGCGAGCGGAAGGAAAAGAAGGATGCAAAGAAGAAGGGTGACAAGAAGGGCGAGGCAGGAGAAGCCGATGCTGAGGAGGCCGAGCCAGATAACGCGGGCATCCACCCTGCACGTCTTGCTATGATGGCGGGGCCGCAGCGCCCGACTCACAGGCAAAGGTTCTAAGACTCCTATGAGCCTCGATGTGGTTCGAGTTGGGGTTTCCGATCTAGGTTCTTAGTTTCTTGCTACATTTGGATAAGACGAATTGGTGGCTTGGATTCCCTTGCCAGTCCGTCTTATCTCTCGATTGCATGATACCAATCTTGTAGAATTTGATTATCTTTCGTTGTCCAACTATGCACAAAACTTGAACCTTTCGCCTGCCATATCCTTGCGCCGTTGTGCCTTTGATTTCAGTTACAATGCTGACATACAGTGGAATGACATCAGAGGCTGAAACACCCCGTCGTTCCGCTCTCATAAGGAAAACATAACTCGACCAATGATCATGGTCGCTGGCGGGGCTGTTGGGATCTTTAGTCAACATTGCAACTCTACACATCCCTATCAACACAACTACTGGTACTTTCGCTTTCAAAGCCTCGAATTTGCACTCAATTCTATGCTCAATCTGAGGTAAGCTGTCTTATGCCAGTCGCTTGAAACAAAAGTCTCTTTGAGGATGGGTGAATCCTCTATCGAGCGGCGTACTATCGTGGACGATGTCCCTTCTTCTGCTATCACAGCTGTTGTTGTGAATATTCACGCCTTTTCATTTTCCTCATCATCTCCCTACCCTTCCCGTCATTCCATCGGTCATAAACTTGAAAAGCATACTAACCACCTTCAAGCCCAAACCACTCCCACACCAAAACCTCCAACCGTCACAAGTCATAAGCACCTCCACTATCTCCCCTGCCCCTGCCCCTCACAACAAAAATGTCGACATCCGAACCCCAATCCTACACCCCCGACATCCCCACGGACCCCATTACCAAGACCACCGATACAATCCACATCGAACTCACGCCGCACGATCTCGACTCCCGCGCCGCAACGCGCTTCGTGCGCTCGCCGTCCGCGGGCGCGACTGTGCTTTTCATCGGGACAACGCGGGACTCGTTCAACGACAAAGCCGTATCATCTTTGGCGTACACGTCGTACACGCCGCTTGCGATGGCGACTTTGTACAAGATTGCTAGTAGTACGTGCCCCACCTTACCTACCTCGCCCTCCTCTCTCTCATTCCCACCTGTGCCAAGACGGCTACTCACCGTCGCAGACATACAGCAGAAACACGCGCTGGACAAGATTGCCATCGTGCACAAACTCGGCGAGTGTCCGATCGGCGAGGAAAGTATCGTGATAGCGGTGAGTGCGAAGCATCGCAAGGCGGCGTGGGTAGCGGGCGAGGAGGCGCTGGAGTTGACGAAGGAGAAGGCCGAGATATGGAAGTTGGAGCGGTTTGAAGGGGGTGAGGGGGTTTGGAGGGCGAATCGGGATGGGGCGGTGGGAGTGAGGGTTGATGAGGTGGAGGAACGGGGGTGAGAGATAATGGATAATTTAGAGAGAGTTGTGGAAATGTTGTACGGTGGTCACTACGCTTCTGAGGTGCTTATAATACATTGAAGGATTTGTACTTGATGCCGTTCGGCGTCTTGGTCTCGTTGCTTTGTACACTAATCTTACAGCCGTATTCATACACATAGGGTATCGTCATTGGGACTTTTCATTGCTCGCGTCTTTCTCCTCTTCTATTATCCGCATCTCTCCAGATGCTGCAATGAGCTCTGAGAAATTCCGTGGTATATCATCCTCAGACTTGTATATACTATCGTAGTTCAACCGTCCTCGCAAGCTCGCTTGTGCTTCCCTTAAATTCGCAATGTCAAAAGTCCACATGGCACCTCCTACAGCCATTATGCCAACACTTGCGCAGTTCATTGTCGCCAAGTTCAGAGCTTGTATGGCATCGTGGAAGGGACTGAAAAATTCGTGCGGGTTCGTGTTCGGTTCGTAGAATTTGGGTTTGACTCGAAGCTGCCGTCGCCAGACGGCTTTGCGGGTGATTGCGGTCGTTGCGAGTAGGCATGCGCCTCCCAGAAAGAATATAGAGAGTTGGCGTAGCGATCGTTGTGATGTAATTGGTGTGCCTTCATAGATAGTCTCGGGTGGAGGTTGTGGTGCAGGAGTGACGGGTGTAGCCGATGGTCGAGCCATCATTCGTAAGGTTGGAATCTATAAACCACTTCCATGGGCCGCTGAAAGCGTGTAATGGTAGAGACTGGGTGATCTGGCGCGTAGCTACAGCTTCAGTGCAGCATGCTGCGGGCAGTTGCGGACCCCCGAGCGAGTCTATGGTAATGTAGGGGATTCCTAAGAGGCCGAAACACGGATTTAAAGGATCTCTAAGTGGCTTGATCTTCTTGCCCTTGGAGTCGAGGTGTGATAGAGCGTGGTGGTAAAGTAATGCTCGCCAACATTGCAAAGTAGAGATGCTCAAAAAGTTGGGATGGAAGCCGCGTCTGGCGGCGAAACTTCGGGCCGTTCAACTTCGAGGATAGGACCCACGTTTCTACAGCCCGACCATGCCATGAGATGTTTTCAAGGCCCGATAGTTACCTTGGTGCTGACATGAGTGAAGGATGATATCAGGACGAGGTGCACGCCTTGAGCGAAGCCGTCAAAATCTCGCGGCTATGGTTAATTGGGAATGTTGGACGAACGCGTCGCTGTACTGTCCAGAACTGCCTGCATCAAGATCCAATAGATGCTTTCGATATCCCGGGCATCGAGTACGATCAGTTAATGTGCGGTGAATATTGGTTGTCGCAAGAACGCTCGCGTCTTGAATGTTGAAGATGCCGTCATAGCTCCCGCACCGTTGCTGATCCATGCAGCTCCAACACGTGTTAAGTCCGTCCCCGCCCTGGCTGTCCCACGCGTCGGAGGACCGCGACACAGTCAGATTCACGCAACCTTCAAGTGACCGAGACACCTATGTCCTTCGGCTGCTAGTAGCTCAGTTGTATCGCAACTGTTCCCTCAACTCGTACTCATTGTCGCTCGCTAGTACCCTGCGACTCCATCCACGTTCCAAGACCGACCTCGCGAACACTATTCCCTCCTTTGGCCTGCACTCAACCCTGCACATCGTCTTGGTGATCTCGGAGGACGAGACGTTGAAGCCGAAGGATGATCTGCGTGAACTCGTGACAAAGAAGGCATGATGAGTGGGGATTGGGGATATGGCGCAGTGTTTAAGGTCTTCTTATGGGGCTACCTCATCGGTGGGTTGACGTTCGTACCGACTGCTCTGGTGCTCGCATGGTTCTGGTTCACCAAACCAGTCGAATCCGACGGCCTCGAGCCACCACGCATCGGAGACGTGTCGGACCAGCGTACAAAGTCCACTGATTCGACGACCGCGAAGGACGAGGATGCAAGTCTGGGTGTAGGCCTCGACGAGGAGACCTTGAAGAAGCTCAAGAGGAGGACAGACGTTCCAGATACCTTTGCCGGCTACTTTGCCGTATGTCGCGAGTATGTCCCTGGTGGTGTCAATGGTAAACCCCCGGATCGTATGACACCCGCCGGTGCTATCGTGTCCATGGAAAGCCCGAGTGTCTATCAGTCAATGTACAGGAGCATCTTCGACAGGAACAAGACCACAAGTCCTTCGATCGACACGCCGACCGCCAGAAACAAGAAAGCGCGGAATGTCTTCTACGTGGTCTTACGGTATGTCGCATTCAACAAGTCGAATCCAGGGCTGGTTGCTAATAAATTCGTCAGGCTAGGACATCTCATGCTCTACGATACCGAAGATCAGCTCGAAGTTCGACACCACATCTCGCTCGCACACTATCGCACGGATATATACGCTGGCGGCGAGCGCATACCGGAGGGAGAGCTGTGGATCAAACGAAATTGTAGGCTTCACTTAAGCTCCCTGGCTTTTTGGAGCTGTCAGGCTGACCAGTACAGGCATTAGATTGGTCCAGAAGCACGACGGCGACACGTACGATGACGCGAAGTCGTTCTACCTCTTCTCAGACAATTGTTCCGAGAAGGAAGACTTCTTCCATGCCATGTTGCAAGCGCAGGAGCATCATGAGGACAGCAACACTCGTCATGCGCATCCGATCCCGCTCAAGTTCGATACCCCAGATCTCGTCAAATTGGTTCAACAACTACATGCTTCTGAAGAGAATATGCACACTCGGTGGATCAATGCTTTGATTGGCAGGGTCTTCCTAGGCCTATACAAGACTGCAGCGGTTAAGAACTTCATTGCGACAAAGATCACTAAGAAGATCTCACGTGTTCCCAAGCCTGCGCTCATTAGCAGTGTCACGTTACGGAGCATTGATATGGGTACTCTTCCCCCATTCCTCACGAATCCGAAGCTGAAAGAGCTCACTGTTGATGGTGACCTTGTGGTTGAAGCCGACGTCAGCTACAAAGGCAACTTTCGAATCGAGATCGCTGCAATTGCGCGCATCGAACTTGGCACTCGTTTCAAAGCTCGCGAAGTTACGCTTGTTCTTGCAACCATCCTAAAGAAGCTGGACGGACATATACTTATCAGGATCAAGCCGCCACCAAGCAATAGACTATGGATCACTTTTGAGTTGCCACCACGGATAGAGCTTTCGCTTGAGCCCATTGTCAGCTCACGGCAGATTACGTACGGAGTCATCCTCCGGGCTATCGAGAGCCGAATAAGAGAAGTCGTGAACGAAACCTTGGTGCTACCGAATTGGGATGATATGCCATTTACTGACACTCTTGCCCAAGCCGTACGAGGAGGTATTTGGCAAAATAATGCCCAAAGCAAAGAGGAGGACGCGCGAAAGACCGAAGACGACGTTGTCTTGGAGAATGCGACTATCGATGCAGCAAACCTCGACGAAAAGGCTGATTCGGCCTCTCACATGTCTATGCACACTAGTGTTGAATCCGAGGATTCGTCGATGGGCGTTTCTTCAGCCACGGATCTCCGGTCAAGTGCCGCTAGGCCACGGCCAATGCGATCAAGTTCATCAGCAGCTCCAGCAAAACTCGACTCAGCGAATGCATCTGCGGAGCTGATACGAGACCATGGAAACTTAACGCCAACAAGTGTAAGGTCTCTCCCACTGAACTCGCCTATGCGTTCGCCACTACATCCAGAAAAAGCACATTCAATAGCAGCCTTTGCGAGCACTTCGGACGAAGACGTATCGACGCTGTCTCAATCGGAGTCACCTCCTCTACCCACGATGGATGGATCACACAGCCGAGCCAAGTCAAAAGAGTTGACAGCCGAAGAGATTGCAGCGGCTGCAGCAGCCGCAGCAACAGCCGCAAGCAGCTCACAGCCAAACAAGAAGACCATGTTCAACCAGTCACTGAATACTGCCACGGCAGCTGCGCGAAATTGGCTGGTATCCAAGCAGAATGCACAAGCCGCGCGCAAGACCGCTCATCAACGAAATACGAGCACTGACGCGAGACCAACGACGTCCGAAGGTCAGCAAACCGAGGGCGACGCCCGGCCAGAGACATCAACTCGGCCAGAGCTCCAGAGCTCGATATCAAAATCACACACTGAGCCCATGGGACGTGGCCAACCACTGCCACCACTGGGAACGCCGCTCCCACCCCCGACCAAACCAGAGAAGCGCCAAACTTGGGCTATACCAGCCGCAGCATCCACGTTTGCCAACATCGCGAAGCGCAAACCCTTATCACATGCACCAACCCACCCCTCCCTATCCGAGAAGCGAAGCACAGAACATCTCCAACCACCCACGCCATCATCCTCAACCTCGCAACCACACTCACCGCTCCCCTCCGACCTCGTTTTAGACAACCAGCCCTCACACGACATGCCCCGACGTAAACCCTCCAATGCCTCGCACGAGGAAAGGCAAGTCCCGCGCCGAAAATCGTCGGCTGCTAGCTCAACTACCTCAATAGCTCCGCCGCCGCTGCCGAAGCGCAGACAGCGCCAACAGAGTCTCAATCTGAGCGGGCGCGATCACAGACACGGCCAGATATCGCAGGGTGGTGATGCAGCGGCCATGGGCGAGGGGCTGTTTGTGGTCGAGGCGCCGGTCGCAGAGGGAAGTGTACCTAGTACACCTGTTGATGATATGCCCCATGCTGGTGGGAGTGGGACAGTGTCGTTGCGATCGGATTCTGGGTCCGGAGAGGGGGAGGATAGAGTGGGGAAGGAAGAGGGAAGCGTGAAGTGAGCTGGCTGCTAGTAGGCTTGCTAAGCGTGGATTGGTGGTTGCTATGAATGGAACTCTGCTCAATGCCATGTTCTTAACTAGTAATGCGAGGTGAATTGACCCTGTTCCCTGTCTTCGCTTCTCTACGGAATCCCGTCGGCCCCACTCAATCTCTCGCAATCGTCATGTTCCCATCCCGGCCTCTGCGGATCGGTGCGAGTAGCGAAGGCAAAGCGGGTCTGTTCGGTGTCACCCTTCCATCCGACGGTTCGACTAGTGCCTCTGGGTGTGATATATCTAGCTGTGCTTCCTCTAGCTGTGCTTCCTCTGGCTGTGCTTCCGCTGGCTGTGCTTCCTCTGGCTGTGCTTCCGCTGGCTGTGCTTCCGCTGGCTGTGCTTCCTCTGGCTGTGTCTCCGCTGGCTGTGCTTCCTCTTGCCCAGCGGGCTCGAATGCACCGCGCCACCAATCAACCATGTCCACAACTTCGGTCTGCACACCCACATTCCATTGCGCTGCCTGGTGGCTCGGTGCGGTCCAATCGTACACGTTGTCCTCCGCCACGCCTGGGTCTCTTCTGTACTGTAAGGAATAGCGGTTTTCACGTGCAGACTCTGCTCGACTCCGCGACATTCGCAATGCGCATATTTCTTTAGTGAAATATCGTAGTTCTTGTCGTTGAATCGTAGATACTTGGCCTCCAAATTGAGGGTGGGAGCCTCTGTCTCCGTTGTACGCTCCCATGATTTGCTTCCAGAATTCCTCACGGCCGGCAGCGAAGCAGCTGAGTATCTCAGTAAGGTTAAAGGTGAGCGCATCATTTTGCCGTGGTCGCTGATTTGCGGCCTGCTGCTGCGCATGATGCGGTGAGGTGTTGTCACGTCGTACTGCGTCCTTCGATCTTCGAATTTCTCGCATCGCTTCTACGAGATTATCTTCTTCTACCAGGGCGTCTGCCAATGCCGTTACGTTTGCTTCTTGTTTCGTGATCTCGCGATTCGCGACCTTCAACTTCTTGAAAGCTTCGCGGAACTCATCGACGGTGAACGTTTCGTCCGAATTTGCTGCCGTCGTCTTTTCCGTTGGCCTGGACGGGTGCTGCGACGTTTCGCCCGCAAGGCTCTGTTCGGTCTGCTCGTCTTGCTGCCTTGATTCCTCACGTAGTGAGCCTGGCACTTCTATCACCTTATCTTCGGAAGTCAGATTCACGTTGGTCAACTACGGAAGGACGATACTAACCGTGTAGACCCTGAACTTTCCGCACACATACGTCCATAGGTTTCTCCAGCTGCTTGAGGTACCCTTTGACCGTGTAAGATATTGCGCCAGAGTATCGTCGATCTCGGACAGATGCTTCGAAGAGCTCGGAAAGCCGGTGAACCCGTGTGATCATCAGATCTAGCATGTGCTGAACACAGATGTGCATGTCCTCTGCCTGAAGACGACACTCGTCCTTGAGATCCTTGAGCCTGTGATCTGGCGGGGACAAAGCAGCGCCATCCAGCCTCTCCTTTTGAAGCTCCTAGTCTACTAAAAGACGTTTCATGCTGCACCTGTGCCAATCCCCAGCCCTTGGCTTGAAGAGACTCAGGGTGTTTGCAGCAGCATCCGGAAAGAGCGCGGACCAATATGCCATGTCCGCCTTCTCCATAGCTACGGACTCTCGCCATGCCACACGGAAAGCCGCTTTGCGATACTCGTCGATGATAGGCAGCCAGTGCTCGGGATGTAGTGATTCCCATTCCTTCTGTCCTTTCTTCTTCTCTGCGTACTCGTGGATGCTCAGTACTCGTTCGTTGAACTCCTCAATCGTTAGTAGAGTCTTGTCGTCATGTATTGGCCATGGACCATGGAATCGAAAGTGAAGAGGTCGTGATTTCAAGACTAATTTTTCGAACTGATCGGCATCATCTTCTCCACCCAATGGCTCTTGCGGGACGCTTGGTCGCCTTGGTCTCTTAGGGGGAGCACGATACGGTCGGTCTGTGACTGAGTCCGCTCGTTGCCTGTTGTTAGGCACTGGTTGCTTGCCTTCTCGCACCGATTGCTCGCCCTCGTCGACCAATTGCTTAGCCTTGTTGGCCTTTGTCTCCTTCTTTCTATGGTCGGGTCTCTTCGCGTACCTGCCCCTTGCCATGATACTGAAATGTGCTGTCAATGAATATAGCGAATGGTAGGCTCTGCTATGGATGATTATATGAAGCGACTGTGAGGCGTGGAGTAAGATGAACCGGGTGTGTTTTGAGCCTATACGGTTCACGCAATGGAGATTAACAAGTGCCAGGGCGTGTGAAGCAGGTGGATTCGATGTCATAGGGAGTCACGACTGGCACGTAGTGCGGAGCGGACAAGTCCAGCTCTTTGACAGAATGCACCTGCATGTGAATCGGCCTTTCCGACAGCTGCTGGGTTGTGGCACAGGCAAAGAAGGCAACGCGGCGCATCTTGATTCTGCAACTTCACCGTCTTCGTTTCGCGGTCAACATCACTTTGTCACGCACTTACTGTTTCGATTTTGCTGAGCGCCCGTTGACACTTGGAGTCCCGAGGTCCCTGCCACGGAGAGTGAAGCGTGCCAAGGCGCTAGTATCCACCTTTCTCCACCTGCGTCTTTCCTCGAGGTGCAGGAGCCCTGCAGGAGACGACTCTTCCAGTCACTGCGTCAGCAACTGGAATCATCAATATTTGTCCCGTGCGATACCGTGAGCTCTCCTCAGTCACGAGCCACTGCAATCATTGAATTTGTGGTCCTTTGGGAGCACGAGCCGCCTCCGTCATCAGAACTTTCGGGAAAGGTAACTAACTTCATGCTTAGTACGGTTGGGACGAATGTGCTGTCCCATCCGAAAGATGGTGTGACCCTTATGGCGGCCTCCCAAAGCGCTACATTCGCCAACCAAGACTGCTATTAACATATTCTCCGATGGTCGCAAGCCCCGTGTCCTTTGCATGCTTCAGGAGTACGTTTTCGGTTCATGACAAAACACCTTACAGTCCGAATATGGTCCTTATCTTCACTGCGCTGCCCAAAGAAGCAACAAACGGTCCGACGTGGGCGGCATATGCAAGTCATCCACGACGCTCTCTCCGCAATCGCACATCGAATTGACGTCACACTCATGCGGGTGTGTTCCTGGCGCGGGCCGTAGCGGTCGCTTACTCCAATCAAGAACCCCAGCAGTCATCTAGACCAATCGCACTATGCCAGCTGTACAAGCACATCACCCAACATGACAGCCATCTCGGGCACAGGTCCTAGTGGAAGGCTTGAGTTGCTGCTGGCAGAGGGTTTGTGCGAGGTCGTGGGGTCTGATCTGCTGGCTGCCTTGACGCCAGACGTGGGCTCCGCTCCCCTTAAGCTGCTAGGCACGCCTTATCGCCCGAAAGCAAGAGCGGCTTGATAACTTCGAAGCGAAAAGCAGGTACACTATGGGCATCGTTGTAAGTGTTCAAAATGAGACAGGAATACTGATGAGACAAAGGCTAACAGGCGCAGAGTCCGGCTGTAGATCCCTCCAACGTCGTGCAAGCGCTTGTCTACACGTTATTGGATGTCTTTGATGCCACCAGAGATCTGTACCAGACTCTGCAAGTCAAAGAGAAGAGAGACTACGAATTGAGCCTCAGATCGAAAGGATATCCACCATTGAGGAGGATTGAATATGTCGAGGATGAAAGCCTTGGAAAGGACGAAGACTTGATGATGGACAAGGCCGCAGTCACCCGGCAGTTCGAGATAGGCTTTCATCGAGTCGGGGCTGAGTTCGCTATTGGTGATGGTACATGACTCAAGTTGCATGCGTTCGAATCTTAGGCTAACACGACTGGTGCAGTGGCCTCACAGACTGCGCTGCAATCACAAATCATTGCACTCCAGAGTGTTTTGGTCACAACCTTTCTGTATGGGCCAACATCAACTGACTCCATCTCTCATCAGCTATCAAACCTTACTGCGGCATCACGAGTAGCTGGCACGTCAGCAGTGGATATTCTTGCAGCCCAGTTACAACGACAGCAAGCCGCGCTACCCCCACCACCCCGTTCGTCACACTCTCCCATTAGTCGTTCGAATCTCTCTCACGCCCCTCCTTACCGATCCGGCTCGTCGCCAACATCACTGGTGAGGTATCAAGAGCCTCAACGATCGCGAAGTGGCAGTCCCGTCAACACAACAGTTCTTGAGTGGCGTGGCAGACCTAAGCCAGAGAGGACAGACACCGATACTACTTCTATGACAGGACCAACGTCTTATGGTATGAAGTCAGCCCCACACAGCCTTTACTGCTTGTACTCGATCGACCTTCAACGGCATCGCTCTCAGCCACTTTCAGCAAGTATAACATCAGACCCTGTACCGTACTGTCCACACTGCAAACGCACATTGCATCTCTCTCCCGGGAAAGCTTGGGAGATATGCAAGAACGACGATGGCTGCGAAAGAGTTTTCCAAGTGTCGAATCGCTTCGTAGTGAAGTGCCATCGTGATGGACCGGATGGACAGTACTCTTGCATTCTATGCACGGATCATTCTAATATCGCTTCCGTATGCGGCGACGTCAAGGCACTAATACGGCATATCTGGGCGGATCATAGCGTGGCGCAGCTTAAACACGAGGAAGACATAACGGAGGTTGTGGAACTTGCTATCGACCGCAGGAGGGACAGCGGCATCGGCCATTCTACTTCCCGCGGCAGTAGAAGAAGTGCCAGTCTAGGGCCAAGCAGTTGGAGAAGTAAGCCTAAATTCGAGCGGGAAGTGGATACTTACGATATGAGGTCGTCGAAACGGGACTATTGAGCTTTCTCAGCGCCCCTTCACGACCATTGGGTATCCAGCTTTATTTTTGGTACTGTACCTTGCGATGGCACACCATTCCTATCACATCTGCCTCAATTCCAAAGCGTGTCACAGACTTAAGAACAAGTTCAAGCGTCACCTCACCAAAGCGCCCCGCCACCAGTCTAAGCGTCCTCAGATACATCATGCCAGCCTTGCAGCAGAACGCCGCGCGGTACTCGCCGCCTCATCCCCAAAATCCTGCGAACAGCATACCAATCCGGACAATGCTATGCCCAGCAATCAATACCAATGATCTCAACCTACCACATCTAGTAAGTCGAGAATCTCCGAAAGTGACTTTCCTCACTACCTGCGGCATACTGCACACATCAATGCACGTCGCCGCATGGACAGACGTTTCTTGCCATGACCATTCTCCGTTTTGGGACTAGCTGGCAGTCTGTTTCAGGTGTGTGAAGTGCGGAATGGCGTTTTCGGTGGATCACCCGAAAGGGACGTTGCCTTGATCTGGTGGTAAATGGCGATGGTGGTCTAGATGCATGCCTTCGTGCTTCTGGTGTGCTCGCGTCTCGACAATAATGCACTGCTGTTTAACGGAGAAAGGCGCATCGTGGCTTCTTGACTGCGGCTCTCAGCTCGGCTGTTTTCCTTGAGCGGTTGGTGTCGGTTGTAGCCGCAATGCTTCGAGGCATACCTGGTTCCCGTGAACATGAGTATGGTAAGCGCTAAGAAGCCTCAAAACTCATACACCGGTGTAACTTCTTGAACATCGTGTCGCCACCGAATTCGTGTAAGTTTAGTGTTCACCGTCCCGGAACAATAGCGGCGTTCGGAATCGGAATAGCTTCAAGTGGGGCTCATCGCCCCGTCAGCAACTCAGCATCTCCAGTTCCCGTTGACAGAGTTGCAATGTATATCTGCTGTCAACATGGAGCCTCCTATCGAAGCTCCCAAGTTGACCAAGCGCGGTTCCAGTCCAAGCTACACTCTCAACCTTCAGAAACAGTACTCGCAATCGAAGCGATACCTCCAGAGACTATCGCGAAAGCAAGCAGAAAACTCAGCACTATAATTCAGACAAAAACAACTGCCGAAGCATTGGATGCAGCGCAAGTGCGCTTTGCACAGCGTAACAGCAGGAGCTTGAGCTTGCACGAACAAGCAGCGCAGAGCCTACCCGGCGGGAACACGAGAAGCCTGCTGCACACTGCGCCGTTCCCCGTCTTTCTCAAGAGCGGTCATGGCTATCAAGTGACATCAGAAGATGGGCACACGTACACTGATTTCGTTGGAGAGATGACTGCAGGTCTTTACGGACATTCTCAGCAGCTAATACGAGCGACGCTCATCTCGACAATTCTAGACGTAGGTTTGAATCTTGGTGGTACCACTACGTTGGAGACACGGCATGCCGCGCTCATATGCGAACGCTATAAGCTTGATTTAGTCCGCTTCGCCAACTCTGGTACCGAAGCCAATCTCCACGCCATTCAAGGTGCGAGGCGCTTTACCGGCAAGCGGAAGGTCGTAGTCTTTACGGGAGGCTATCATGGTGGTTGCTTCACGTTTCCGGATGATCGACCGGCTGAGAATTGTGTTGACTTGGACGACTGGATCATCGCAGAGTATAACGACATCGAAGACACGAAGAAGAAGATCGAAGAATCTGACGATGTAGCGGCGGTGCTCATCGAAGGTATGCAAGGTCGTGGGCCTTGCATAGTGGGAACGCACGACTTCCTTCAGCAAGTACAAGCATCGGCAAAGAAAGTAGGAGCTGTCTTTATCCTCGATGAAGTACAAACAAGTCGACTTGCACCAGGCGGGCTTCAGGAGCTTGAAGGATTGAAGCCAGACATCACCACGTTGGGCAAGTTCCTGGGCGGAGGTGTTGCCTTTGGTGCATTTGGAGGACGAGAAGACATCATGCGCGTGTACGATCCAAGGGAGACGAACGCGCTAGGTCATTCCGGGACTTTCAATAACAACACCTTGGGTATGGCTGCAGGCTATGTCGGTCTTTCGCAAGTGTATACACCAGAAATCAGTCGCACCTTTAACGCGCAAGGCGACAAACTCCGTCAAGATCTTCAGGATCGTAGTCAGGGAACCAAGATGACTGTCACCGGTCTTGGATCTATCATGGGAATCCATTTCCTCCAGGACGGCAGGAAGGAGCTCAGGAGCTTCAGAGACCGAATTGAAGATACGGAGCTGAGAAGACTGTTTTGGCTTAAGATGATGGAGAGTGGGTTCTGGATCACGGAGCGAGGAAGTGTCGCACTTATACTCGGCACGCCACAGGAAGAGCTGGATAGGTTCGTGAGGTGCGTAGGAGCATTTCTGAGGAGGTATGAAGGATTGGTGAAACTTTGAGGGGTTTTCCTTGCGGAACTCATTCAGTCCAGAAAGTACGCGGTCGACATCACGCAAGATTACAAGAAGTCCCGATTTCTTCGGCCATACGGCCCATTACTTTTCTATTCTGCCTTTCTCGATAAAGCGGATATCTCGATAACAAAGCGTACGTAGACATGCCAAAGCCCTGCAGCCTGAACAGACGAAACGTCAAGAAACCTCTACCCAAACGCCCATCACCGATGCCGACAAAGGAGAAAGTGCGACAATCTGAAAAGGAGGCCCATAACGCCAAATATTATGCCACTGAACAAATACCAAAAGCTCCCGTCACAAAATCTCACTCATACCCTCCGCCATCCCGTCAACGGCCGCCACTCCTCCGTCTTGGTCCTCTTGATCTTGCGATACCGACTCCAGTTCTCGTCCTCACTCTCCCTGGCCTCATCCTTTCCCCAGAACCCGCCTTCGCCCCAGAAACTATCTCTCCGCGTTTCCCGGGACCGGGATCGCGAGCGCGACCTCGAGCGCGTCTCCCAGCCTTCATCGACCCACTTCTCCTTGCGACGGAGCACGTCGCCGGGCCAGTGGTGTGCCTCATGATGGTGGTGGTGGTGCCGATGTGGCGTTGGTGAGAGCGAGGAGCGCTGCAACGTAGCGGCGACTTTCAGTCTGAAATCGCGCTCTTCCGGGTCGGACTTGAGACAGTCGTCGTCGCTGTGGTAGCGTGACGAGCGGCGGTAGATGCGCAGCTTCTCGCGCTCGTACTCGTTGTCTTCTGAGCGGTCTTCGGACTTGTGCCGGTCGCTCCAGATGTTGTAGCGCTCGAGTTGGCTGGGTTGGTTACGGATCGTTAGGGCGCGAGACGTCTTGACGGGCCGGTGGTGGGAAGAGTAGGGGTAGTCGTCGTGTCCCTCGCCCTCGTCGTCGGACAGAGTAATCATGCGGGAGCGCTTGGTGTCGCGACGGATGAGGGGGCGGTACGGTGGTGAGGGAGAGCGTTCGCGGGTGCGAGTGCGCGAGAGGTGGAGGTAGGACATGTTGATGTTGGATGTCTCCGCAGGCGGAACTTATGTGGGATATGAAGTCGACAAGAAGTAAAGTATTCCTGTATATCTCTTTTCAAATGCGTTTGCGTTGAAGCGTGTTGGTGTATCAGTGACGGTCCCAACAGTCCCAGAATTTATACAGCACGGAATGAAGCAAGGCAAACAAATTCCCTCCGTCCCGCGCAAAAGTCACATATATACCATTCCCACTATGTCTCACTTGCCTAGTCTCCCTCCCCAACAAACCCATGATCAATCACACAAACCGCGCACCGCCTCAGGCCCACCCATGCACCCACCCGCCGAGGCGGTGCAGCCAAATGTGGCTGATATCGCGCCAACTCCGCGCGCTGATTGGCCCGCGGCGCCCTCCGCGTGCGTGAACCATGCTCACGCATGAACGCCTCAG
>TARA_R110002003_G_scaffold137_5_pt1 | contig 25186 bp, 24 predicted proteins | sample TARA_R110002003 | Tara Oceans TARA_R110002003 (sample SAMEA4396441) | marine metagenome | biome: Westerlies Biome; feature: [SRF] surface water layer (ENVO:00010504); material: water (ENVO:00002006), including particulate matter (ENVO:01000060) such as... | depth 5 m
TGCGCCAGAATCTGTTGTGCTGCACTCTTACTCAAGCGTCCCGTGGGCTTCAAGCCTAAAGCTATCCTCTCGTCCGGGGTCAGCATCAACCCTGACCCCTTCTTCTTGGCTTTGTTCACATTGTTCGGCTTCTTGGGTAGGGGTGTCGTCTCCCTCTGATCTTCGGGGTCTTCTTCATCTTGATTGGAAGTGATATCAGTCGACCCTCTATTCGCCGGGCGCCGCTCCTTCATCTTCGGCATAGGTGTCTCCGGTTTACGGTGCCCTATCTCTTCAGCAAGAGCATGATCCCATCGGGGTCCGTATTTGCGCGGACCGACGATAGCAGACCGAACGTCTGATAGCGTTGCGGTGCCATTGAAGCGGATGAAATCCTTTTGATTGATGGTAGACAAGCCCCATGAATCCAGTGCAAGACTATCTCTGCTGAGATTCTTTGCGCGTCCGTGCTTCCCATCGGCCTTGGGTGTGGGTCTGCTCACTCCTTCCCAGAGGGCTTCACCCGCATTAACGGCTTGCTGGAAGTGCTTGTATGTACGATACACGTAGTGAATGAACCTCTTCTCTGCGGTATTTCGTGTGTCGCGTACAATGGCAAGATGCCGGATGTGGGGAGGCTGCATGCGCTCCCAATCATCGGTGAGGCGAGTCAATTGTGACTCCATTGGTCGTCTCCAAAAAGGACCCACGACCCGGTCACGTAGCACGAGTGCGTCCCAGCCAACGACTCCTGCAAGCGCAGTGAACTCGTAAATGACATTGGCAAGGAGTCTATCGGGTGTCCATTGCGGTGGTATACGAGAATCTTCTTCAAGCTCGTTCGCCGCTTCATCTTCTGCACCATCATCGAGCATGTCAATCTCAAGATCTCTCATGAGAGTATCGCCATCGCCATCGTCCTGAAGAAGCTCATCGCTTGTGTCGGGGATGGCTATCTGGCGTCTGAAACCCAGATTCTCAAGGTCCTCAGGTCGTGGCTCGCGTTGTACCTGGACACATATAACCCAGGAGTCCTCTGTTCTCTTCTTGCGCACACGGAAACGTTTGATTAAGCCGCTCTGATCGAGTCGGATAAGGCACCCTTGCACAGCTCGCTTGTTCCAAGTACGGGTAGGCACACCCTTGATTGTGTCAGAAGTATTGCTGAAAATGGGAAAGGAAAGCCTACCAGCCGCTTTCTGATTTCACGTGTTGGTACAACACCGGCATCTTTCAGCTTGCTGTAAAGCAATGGTATGAAGCCTGAAGCCACGAACTTGCCCTCCTGAAATACGTCTTCCACGGCACCTGAGCTCGTAAAGTGGTTTCGGGTAACGAACTTTGAGTGTACGCAGATACTGGTCCGAGCCTTCCCGGCCTGGACGGGATTTTTGACAATATATCCTTTGCGGGCCAACTCATCGGTTCGATGAGGGACCGACCGCTTGTCTTGGCCGCTGAATTGAGTCAGTTCGGGCTGCGTGATGCCTGTAGCACCACTAGCAGCAATGAGAGATAGCAATGCAAATTCCATAGTCGGTACTTTTTTCAAATCCATGTTGTGGCCCGTCAGGGCCTGCCAGATGCGATTCTGACTCGCATATAAGCGGGGTGCGGTGACAATTGAAGACGACTCGTCGAAAACAGCTACCGGAATCTCACGACCTTCTGGCATTTGACGAGATCGACGTTGTGGGTTGCCGTGACCTGCGATGATGACTTGTTGTTCGTCCACATCTTCCCGACGCGATGACGTTGCTAGCAATGCAGGCTGAGATTGAGCTGTCAAAAGCTTGGGATTGCGTCCCTTTGATGATAGTCGCTGCCGTAGATCGACGCGTAGCCCTAGGAGACACTGGGAAGGTCGAGTCGTGCGAGTGGCTTGTGGAACAGACAGAATGCCGATGAGTTTTGCAGGTGCTATGCTGCTGGTGCCAGTCTCACGCAGTTCCGCTGCTTCGAAGTCGGAGAGCGAGTAGTGACAAGCTTGACCGCCGTGGATAATGCGAATGTCAGAGTGTGTTGTGACCCAAGTCCATAACTTCTCGTAGAAATGGCGGCCAAGTCCACCCTGCGGAAGTGGAGGCCGTAGCCTAGTACAGGCGTCCGCGGCATGGTCGTCCTCGTAGAACCCTTGTATGAAGCGCTGAAAGTCTGCGCTACCTGCTCCTTGAAGCGAAGTTAGTATATAATAATTGGAAGTGGTCAAAGGACCCAGTGGTGGCACATGTGCGACTCGAACCGGCAACGATAAGCTGTGGCACGACCCTCTTCGAAGCGAGGTTTTCCATCGCTGATCGCTGAAATGGTAAAATTCAATCACACGCGTTGTTACAACAAAAGTAAGATTTGCGAAGATTGAGAGGTTGAGAGATTCGAACTGGGGACCATTCCGAGCAGTTGCAGGCAGGGCTCACCTTGAGTGCCACAGAGAGCAATCTCTGACAGTAAATGGTCGATCAGCTCGTCAAGACCCGCCGCCATACTGGTCCGCCCGTCCCCTTGCCTCTGCCGACACGAATGCAAAAGAGGACCGAATGACTTAGGACATGGTAAAGGTGTCGCCTTGGGGGTTCGAACGTATGCTGGTGGTGGTCGTGGTCGTATTGGTGGAGAGCGAGGCGGGGTTTTGGTGCAGCTTGCGGCTTGCAGCTCGCAAAGAGATGGTGGGGGCTTGAGTGGGTCCGGCGCCAAGCTTTGCATCAGTCACGGGCATGCGTGAGGCACCGCAACCTGGGCATCTGTGAACACCTGCTTGGGACTAGATTTCGCGCGAGGCGTAGATCCGTCAACGGCTTGCAGAAGCCATTCACTGTACCGCTGCTCATATTGCGTTCTCAGACTATATCTTATCGCGCTGTCCATCCCTACGGTTATCCACACTCAAAAATGTTTCACTGCTCGGCACGATAATAATCCAGTCATGGCATTTGTCTCCCCCTTCGACTCGTCTACTTCCAAAGCCGGCCACGGAAGCATAGTTGTCGAAATCTTGCCTCCGGATACGCCTGTGCTTCGCAATATCTCATATCAGTATCCACTCAAGTTGGTGGCCCCCGATCCACTGCCTCCTCCTTGCAACGGCACGGAAGTAAACTCACCACGTCTTGTGCACACTGTGTTCCTGCTCACATATGGAGGTGGTATCGTCGCTGGTGATAGCATTGATCTGCATGTCCAAGTAGACAGCAGAACTCGGCTCATACTCCTGACGCAGGGCTCGACCAAGATCTTCAAGACACCCGATCCAGCGTTGGCCTCGCAGCAACGTATGACTGTCCAACTGAAACACGATGCAGCTTTAATATACCTTCCGGATCCCGTGCAGCCTTTTGCGCACACTGCATTTTCTCAATCGCAGATCTACAGCCTTGAGAGAGAGCAAGGCAGTCTGTGTGCTTGCGATTGGGTCACCAGTGGACGTTCTGCGCGAGGCGAGAACTGGGATATATATGAATACAGGAGCCGGAATGAAGTATGGACGACTGATGAGGCTGGAAAGAAACGGCTGCTTCTCAGAGACAACTTGATACTGGACCCGGGCGGCCGAACGGATATGGCGCTTTCTTCGCGCATGGACAACTGCTCTGTCTTCGGGACACTCATCATCCGCGGGCCCAGCTTTTCGAGCTTGGCCCAATTCTTCTTGGACGAGTTTGGGGCTCTGCCACGAATCGGCGGCAGGAACTGGGGCGACACGGCGCAGCCTGACTTGACGCCCAAGGAACAATGGCGACTTGCCCGACAGCAGAGAGAGGCTTCGGACGGGCTGATGTGGAGTGCAGCAAACGTACGAGGATTCGTGCTGGTCAAGTTTGCGAGCAGAGCGGTTGAAGGATCCAGGGAGTGGCTGAAAGACATGATTAAGCAGGATGGATCGGTGTTGCATGCTTTTGGTGAACGGGCGCTACTGTGCTTGAAGTAGGGTGATGACGAGTCGCAACAGTGCTCAGCACATGGATGTTTCAGTTGAGATCAACATGGTGTCGTGTTTGTCTGGCACACCAAGGGCAGTTTGGTGTGGCACGTGTGCGTATGCTGTGGTAGAAGCGACTACCTAGACACGCGGGATGCCTGGTGCGCCGAGATGGATGGTCCGTGCGCACAAGTGAGCTGTGACGTGCATGGCATCGTGAGACTGCACGCCCTGCACCTTTCCAACACCCTCGAGCCTCCGAATGCATGTGCGAACCCAGCGACTCCGATAACATTCCGTTGCCAATATGAGCGGCAGGCTCTTTGCGACCCGCCTGGCCACGCTCGCGCGCCGCACTCCGCTGCACACGCCACGCCTCTACACAACGAACACACTCCCCGCCGGTGGTCTCCTGCGGAACGAAGCCGGCCTCCGCCTCATAAAGCGGCGCCCGTGGCCACTCGGCAGCTACGCTCTGCACAATGTACCTGCCTCGCGCTCCATCTCCTTTGCGCGGGTCATCCCCAAGCTTGTCACAAAATTCGCGACTGCGGGCGCCGCTGCTGGCGGAGCTGTTATTGCTGGTGTCTCGTACATCCAGTACCAGGCAGGACGTACGTAATGCCAAAGACGTGTCTAGAGGTGGCTGACAGGTGGCAGAGGCGGGCACTTTTGCCGTCGATCTGTTCCACCGGACCAAGGACAGCGCAACCGAACTCGCTGGCGGCGCACTCGGCACCGTGAACGGCGTGTTTGACCAGCTAGGCAAGGGATGGAACCAGACAAAGGAAGACCTGGAGAAGGTCGAGTATCCCGAGTGGCTACAGCGACTGCTTGCCAAGGACGATTCTGGCGGCTCTGGAGGCAGCAGTGGTGGTGGTCGCGGCCCGCAAGAGCCCAAGCAGAGCGGTGCTGGCACTGCTGCGGCAGGTGCGACGACGGCAGCGGCCTTTGCATATGCTGACGAAGACGGAGAGGACAAGCACGAGGCAGAGAAGATTGCGCGAGACGAGCAGATGATGATGCTTACAAAGAAGATGATCGAGATACGAGGACTGTTGCAGACGGTGGGACAATCGGACACGCTCACCCTCCCCTCCATCGTCGTCATTGGGTCACAATCATCAGGCAAAAGCTCGGTTCTTGAGGCCATCGTGGGGCACGAGTTCTTGCCAAAGGGTCACAATATGGTCACTCGCCGCCCAATCGAACTCACCTTGGTCAACACACCGGACGCACACGCCGAGTATGGCGAGTTCCCTGCTCTAGGGCTTGGGAAAGTCACCGATTTCAACCATATACAGAAGACCTTGACCGACCTCAACTTGGCCGTGCCAGCCTCGGATTGTGTCTCAGACGACCCTATCCAGCTACGGATATACTCCCCCAACGTTCCGGACCTGCAATTAATCGATCTGCCTGGATATATACAGGTTGTTGGCCGAGACCAGCCACCGGAGCTGAAGGAGAAAATATCAGCACTGTGTGAGAGATATATACGGGCGCCAAACGTCATCCTCGCCATCTCGGCAGCGGACGTTGATCTCGCAAACAGCACGGCGCTGCGAGCGTCAAGAAAGGTCGATCCAAGAGGCGAGCGAACTATTGGTGTCATCACAAAGATGGATCTTGTCGACGCTGAACGGGGGGCCAGCCTACTCACCGACAAGAAGTACGCCTTACGACTTGGCTATGTGGGAGTCGTATGCCGGGTACCTGCGAATGCTGGTGGTAACAAGCTCTTCTCGCGCGGCAACGGCAACATCACCAACGCCATCGCCAAGAATGAAGCTGCCTTTTTCGGCGCACATGCCGAGTTCTCACCAGAATCCCACCTAGACGTGGGCACCAAGAATCTCAAAAGGAAACTCATGCACGTCCTCGAGCAGACCATGGCAGGCAGTCTCAAGACAACGAGTGAGGCTATCCAGCGCGAGCTAGCCGAAGCCACGTACGAGTTCAAGGTGCAATACAACGAGCGTCCACTGAGCGCAGAGTCTTATCTTGCGGAATCTCTCGACTCTTTTAAACACTCTTTCCGCGGCTTTTCGGAGCAATTTGGCCGCCAACAAGTTCGCGAATTACTTAAAAACGAGCTCGACCAGCAAGTGCTAAATTTGCTTGCCCAGAGGTATTGGAATCGCCCGTTTGACGATCTCAGCCTACCATTTCCTGAGACGGATCCGCTCAGTAGCCTTCCAAAAGCAGACGTGGAAGGTGAAGACGAGATCTGGAAGATCAAACTCGACAGCTCTAGCGCTGCCTTGACGAAACTTGGGGTTGGGCGTCTAGCCACAAGTGTGGTCGCCAATGCTCTACAGACGCAGATTGACCGTCTGATATCGAATTCGCGGTTCGCAGCTCATCCTTTTGCTCGACAAGCCATTACCGAAGCGTCTACCTCAATACTCAAGGATCTCTCCTATGACATTTCAGACGAGCTAGAGATCTGTATCAAACCGTACAAGTACCGCATCGAGGTTGAGGACAGCGAGTGGGCAAAAGGACGCGAAAATGTCACAACAGTCTTAAAGGACGAATTGAAGGTCTGCGAGTCCGCTGTCAAGCATCTCGAGGATCAGATGGGCGGGCGCAAGAGGGTGAGGGATGTCATGTCGTTCATTGACCGTGTAAGAAGCGGCCAGGTAGTTTTGGAGGGCGATGGCGTCGGCGGTGCAGGCGGCTTCAGTGCGGCTCTCTTGGCAAAAGGTACGTTGACCTCGGCGCAAGGCTGCATGTAAAGCTCGCAATACTAACGACGGATCAGGTCGTGAAGCTGTCTTTCTGCGCGATCGCGTGGATGTTTTGAAACTCCGACTCCTCGCGGTAAAAAGCAAACAGTGCGCCAGCAGGAAGAACAAGTACTATTGCCCGGAGGTGTTCCTAGATGCTGTTGCGGACAAGCTCACCACAACTGCTGATCTCTTCCTCGACGCCGAATTGTTGTCAAAGTTCTACTATATTGTAAGGCGATGTCAAGCTTTGCCATGGAAAGGGAAAATCCGCTAACGTGTGCTTGACAGTTTCCCCGCGAGCTCGACGCCCGCCTTGGCCGCGGTCTCACGCAAGAGGAAGTTGATCGATTTGCCAAGGAGGATCCGAAGATCAAGCGCCACCTTGATGTTGTGCGGCGCAAGGAGCTGCTGGAGCACGTGTTGAAGGAGATGGAAGGCCTGCGTCAACTCGAGCAAAGAGAAAAGCGGATGATGCCACGACGCGAGGAGCGGGCGCTGAGGGAGAAGAAGGGAGGCCGCAGAGAAGGCTGGAGTCTCTTCTAGTTGGCTGCATGAAACGGACGGACACGCTCTCCACGATGTTAAGCATAGATTGTTTGGCGCAGGGCGTTTGCGGCATGCTGTGATACCAGGACAAGGCATGAACCTTGAATAGATACTTCGCTTCTCCATTGTTTCTGTATGTTCTAAAACGAATACGAATACGAGTCACGGCACTCGGTGGCGCCGGCTCGGCCCCACCAGCCACCGGTTGCGGGATCCCTGCAACATTTTTTGCAACTTGAAACTGGCGACGATCAGGCTGCGCCAGCTTCGCGGACGCAACACACAAAAGAGCCACAATGCCCCACAAACACAAGCGCAGAGCCGACGATGATGACGCGAACCAGTACGTTTTGCCAAGTTGGGCTCGACGCCGGTCACATGGGCGGCACTGACGACGGCTGCACAGATTCAACTTGCCACCAACGTTGCATGCGACGTCCCTCCCCGTCGGCAAAGCACGCACTTTTAGTTCGGCGCCGAGAGCAAAGAAGCGCAAGACGGGACATGTCGAGGGCTATGGCGCCGACGACACACCAAAGGGCTTCGCGCGCCTTATGGCTTTTTCCCAAGGCACGGGGCCAAAGCGCTCGGGTCTCGACGACGGAGCCGTGAAGTCCAAGAAGCAGAAGAGACAAGAAGCGCAAGCGGCAAAAGACGAGGCCGGGCCGGATAGCGGGCTCAAAAGCGCGCTACAGCAGAACGCGGCGAAGGTCGAGCTGAAGATCCAGCCCGGTGAATCCATGTTCGACTTCCGCGCGCGAGTCGACCAGGCCCTGCCGCTGTCCGGCGTGTCGCGCGGCAGCAAGAAAGTCGCGGGCATAAGCGATCACAGAGTCACAAAGCACGAGCGGAAACTGAAGCGCCTGCAAAAGGGCTGGCGAGAAGAGGAGGCCCGGATACGTGACAAGGAACAGGAGGAACGTGAACTCGCCGAGGAAGATGAGGATGAGCACAAGGCCATGTGGGAAGACAAGACGGCCGACCTGCCTGAAGCAGCCACCAACGGAAAGACGGCGAAGAAGAAGGCGAAGAAGGGCAAACGGAAGCTTCTTGTGGGTGAAGTGGACAAGAACAGCGAAAATGAATGGGAGGCACTGAAGAAGAAGCGGGGGACGAGAAAAGGCCTGCATGACGTTGTTTCCGCGCCGCCGGAATTCACGCGCACCCCGAGAGAGATATTCAAAGTCAAGAATGGGGCCGGCGCAAAGGTGGGAAATGTGCCCAACGCGGTCGGTAGTCTGAGGAAGCGAGAGGAGCTCGGCGAAGAGAGGAAGACCATCATTGATACGTATCGAGAGATGATGGCTGCGAAGCGTAGGACCTAGCAGGATTTGGTGACGAACCTGTCCTGAATGCATCACCAATGTAGCCGAAGAAATGTACTGACTCGGCGTCCCAACCTTGGATTCTCTGTTTCCTTTACGCCTGAGGCTCACACGATAGAGAAGCAGCACGGGAAAGACTATAGGCTACCACCTGTCAGCAGCTGCTCTGCTGGTCTCAGAAGACAACTGGATCCTTGTTATGGTTCGACGGACAATCGTCCAATCGACCCCGACGTTGTTCCGGTGGAAGGACACTTCCGAACCCCATAATCCTCACCTACTCATGACACGAGTAATACGTACAGGTAGATCTGCCGAAGCTGAAGCATCATCCTATAGAAGACGGCCTTCCGTGGCAGCCGGACCATTGAAAAAGCTTCCCATAGTGGAAGTGTCCTTGTTGAAACCACAGCTCGGTTATCGCTGATGTATCATACACCTTGCATTTCGAGCTTTTCGCTACCAGGTCATGAGGAATCGCGGAGGTCTCACTCGCAAGGGTCAAAGTGCCTTGATGTTCTCAGTCAAGCAGCATCATGCAGGCTCGTGGTGAAATCATCTAGCACGCTAAGTATAAACGCGAACAGTAGACTTTGGGACCACCGAAATGCTGTAGATAGTCACCTATTCATGCATTTTCTGCACACATGGTTCTGACTGTATCACGGGTAGCTATCCATCACAACCACCCACCATGCTCAAAATGCATGCAAAACGCCTTGTGCACAACAGGTACTCGGTCTATCCGACCAGGCCCCAGTGCCGTCTAATGCCCCAGTCAAGTCTAGTCATACCCTTCAGGTCATCACCGTTCAAATAATCCACGCCTTCTTGGACCAGCAACTTCCAGATTCTATTTCGCAGTCCAATTGGCCACTTGGGTGCGCTCCAGTAACGCGCCTTGAGACCGCGCTCATGTGCGCCCTTGATCTGGCCGCGGACGAGATCTAACTGTTTAGGGGATAAGGTACCCCACCATACGAAGCCAATTGCTTTGCGGAAGTCGACGGAGGCATAGTACGAGTTTGTGGAATCAAAGTGTGAATTGGGAGACGTGCCGACTGTCCCCTGACCACCGCGCGTGGCGAGCTTGCTGTCATCGTACATCTGGGCCAGCGGAGCGTCGAAGAAGATGTCACGGTAGGTGGTGTTGGTGGTGATGAGGTCGAAGGGAGCATTGCCAGTCGCGACAACAGTGATGGCGCCTTCGGTCGTGGTCTCACCGTTGAAATAGGTCAAGTAGCCTTTCTCACGGAGAGAAGTGAGGTGCTGCGATACGTAAGGGAAGATATCGCGGCCATTATTCTTGAAGTCGACGAGGAGGACAAGTGTTTGTTCTGGAGCGGTGTCAAAGACGCCGTTTTTGACGCTGGAGGTGGTTGCAAAGTCGCCTAATTCGTTTTTATGGTCCAGCATCTTCATCAGTGGCTCAACATACATCGAGCGAAATGTTCGGTTCTTGGTTAGTGCGTTGGTGCTGTGGCCGACATAGAGCTCCTCGTCAAAGAGCCAGACGTCGGCTTCCACGCCTGTGCAGCCCCATCGCAAGGCATCGTAGAGTGGCACGCGCCGCCAGTAGTCGTTGTGACTGTGGCACGGGATAGGCGTAACATCGCGAGTGATGTCAAGCAGATGCGAGGCAATGTCTGAGCTCGCCTTGCCTGGTACTGCCCAGTCCAGTGAAGAAGCCGCGGGATCATCCCATAGGAGTGGAATGTACCCGAGCAAAAAATTGAGAATATGGATGAGGCCGCTGACGAGGTTAGCAAATGGTAGTCTATTGACGATAACGAACATGTCGACGAGCTCGTACGGCCATCGGGCCACAAACCTGTGCAGATCTCGCACGAATAAGATGTGCGTGGCTGCAGCGGACGGGAACGGGCGGAAGCTAGGATACGTCTGACAAGACTTACAATATGCAGATAATCAGCACCGGAAGCGCCAGGCACGACCTCTTTCTCCATCTGAGCTTTTGCGTCTTCTTCTTCATCCCCTCCCCACCGAGCCTCACACTCTCGATTCCATCTTCGTCCGCCGTGCCATGCCGCCGCCGGCGCATCGACATTCGCAACCGCCTCCAGAAGCCTGACCGACGCTGTACTCTCAGCGCCTCGACCTCGGAGCGTGAATCATCGCCATCCTCCAGCGACCACGGCGAGACGGTGAATTGATCCTTCTTGGAGATGTCGAAGTCGTGGAGAAGAGGTTGAGCCGAGCGCGACTGGGCGTGGTGGAAAGCCGGGCCTGGCATGGTGGGCTTGTCACGTGGCGAGCACGAGCCAATCCCTGTCGGTGATCTGATCTGACACTGACAGGACCCCGGGCCGGCTGGCGGGGGTTCGCTCCAGTCGATGCTATTCGTCAAATGGCGCAGAGCCTTGGCAGACTCTGCTTCTGCAGGAACAGAAACAGGAACAGGAACGTCGCCGCTGAAGGGATGGAGTGGTGTGTGTCGCGGCGGACGGGGTGTGCTGAGTCTTAAGCCCCCAGCGTGCGACACGAGGGTTGGCTTGATTGCGGCGGCCGACGCCTCTGGTCTAACAGCGATCCAGACTATCGATCCCCAGACTCGGTTTCAAGGTCCGGCGAAATGCCTGGCTAGCCCAAGTCGAATAGCCGAACGAGTAGTGGCGCTGCGTTTGTGCTTCCAGCTTCGCAAAAAAAGTCGCGCAAGTCAGGGTCCAGGTTGCGCGTCGAGTCTTGAGCCAGGACCAGCACTAATCGTTTCGGCGAGGCAGTGAATGTTACACCGTGTACTCCACAGGCCGCTGCAGGACCGGGGGGAGGTCGAGGGCGGCGGCGGGCGTGTCTTTTCACTCCTCGCCTGTCATGGTCGCATGCGGACAGGTGTTGATCGTGACGCCTCTCAAAGGACCGTCGCCCAGCCGTGGAGACCACGCTCTTCGAACGTGCGCACGGCCGAGGGGAACGCTTCTCGACTACCACCCGCCTGCAGGTAGCACGTCGCCGCGTCCATGCCTGTGATTGGCTGTGTCGTCTACAATTCTGTTGACCTTTACCACACACCATCCGACCAAACCATGGCCGTGATGGAACGTGATTTGACCCTCCTGCCGCACATGCCCCACACCACCGCAGACTTGCTACCAGTAGAGCCACGCAACAAAACACATTAGCATCAGCCACATCATCACGAGTTGCGGCATTTGCCGTGGTTTCTCTGGTAACCCTAGCTCAGTGATTTGCTATCAGTACGGTACTCGTGCGATACGAACAGTACCGCCGAAGTGACACTGGTCCAAAGCTTAGCATGCTTGTCTCGACCGCACTCTTCTCAGGCCACCCTGTTCGTATTCTACAGTGCCTCCTTCAGCTTCGCCTGCTTGCTGCACGTCTACGCAATGTAAGCATACCACCCAGCATTATCCTCCTCACGCTCCAGGAATTCCTTTTCAATCAGCCTGTCAATGTTCCTCTTAATTCCGCTCACCTCGAGCGTTCCTCTGCTCCTCGTCGCCTTGATCGTTTCTGCGACCAATTCCGCGTGACTGATCCTCTTTCGCGCCTTGAGAATTCTCACAATGGCTGCCTGCGTCTCGTAGTTTCTGTCTGCAGCCACGCGTTCATGCGTCTCCTTGTTCTCTGCGGGCGTTTCCTTGAGCTGCACCGTATTGATCTTGATACGGTATTTAGCGTCAGTGAAGTGTGTGTTGAGAGTGAATGTGTCGGTCGGAGAGATGTCGCGTGATTTAGGGTGTTTGGTCAGCGGGCGGAGCTTCGCACAAGCCAGAGATTGGAGGGTACGGTTTAGTTCCGCGGGTGCTGAGACAGTTTAGCATCAACATTACAGCATGAGAAAGAACCAGCTTACGTAGACCAGTGGCTTCTTTGAGATAATTGTAGTCAATATGCTCATCTTCCTTCAGCCCGTTGAAAAGCAGGAGAACAATGGCCTGGAAAGAAGACACTACTAGCTCTTTGTTGCCCTTGGGAAACTTCGCCTTGACTTGGCAGTGTGCGAGCGAATGCTTGAATTCGAGTTTTCGGCCCGAATGCTTCGCCTTGTAATGTGTCTCGAATTTGTCAATGGCTTGCTTGATTTGTGGTGGGATAATGACTGGAACTGTGGGATATGTAGGCCACGAGGACGCCGAGAGGATGCTGACGTTGAGATCGACCGCTAACCTTTCGTTTCTTTCTTCCGAAATATTCCTGTAGGCGGCCATCTCTTCGCGGGAGAGTTCAATGTCGCGGAACATTTGTTCGAGGTTGGCTGTGAAGCCAGCACCACATTCTGTAAGCCGTTAGCGCCCTGAGCCATACGCATTGATCGAATCTGTTACATACCAGTCTTCAACCTTGACAACATGCTCCTCTCAGCATCTGCACTCGCACTTCGTCCCATGAGCAAACGCCTGGCAAGGTCTTTCTTGTAAAAGGCTTCGAAAACCGCCTTCCCGTGAACAAACCGGAATAGATCGAGCACCTGGTCGAGCTGATTGTTAACTTCGGTATCTTCATCGAGAATTGCCTCTTCGTTGTCTTCTTCCGCGTCTGTAATTGCTGGCTTCTCCAGCCTTCGACTCAAGGAGACCGGTATAGCTTTCGCACCTCCTCTCAATAGCATGTCCACATATTTGGCGATCATCTCGCCAGTCTTAGAGTTATCCGTGCCCCAGCTTGCATTCGTCTTCTTTGTCTTGTTCATGAACAACTCAAAAGACTCGCGCAGACCATGCCCCAATTCGGAGTCTCGGTGGAACGAAACCTTCCAGACAGTATCTAGTTGCCGCTTCAGCGTGAGGAGGTGGATAACCATGCTGTCCTGCTCTTTCTCGTTGAAAACAATGGCGGTGCCTTCGTCTTCAATCCACTTTACAAAGCCCACGCGTAAGCTTGCACCCAGTTTACGTCTCTCCAAGAGTGCATATAGCTGTTCGAGATGTTCTACCGCGTGTGCCTCGAGGAGGTCGGCCAGCTCGTCTTGGGTGACCAACCTCTGCTCCTTTCTCGATATCAGGTGGTCTTCCAGGAGTGTGAGTAGATCTCTTTTTGTCGTGTTGGGCAGCCCGAATCTCGCAACTCTTGACATCTCCCGGTCCATGAGGGCTCGGGAACTCTGCACGTACTCGGGAAGCGGTTGCTCTGCATTTTCATCCGCCCATTGTGCGATGTATTCTTGGCTCAGCTCGAGCAGCCGCGGCTCGAAGTGCTTCGTGTAGACCTGCAGGTCGTGGAACATGTTGACTGCTTTGGAGAACATGTCGCTGTCCAGCTCAGCGCCTGTGCGGTCCGCAGCAACAAGATCACAGGCACCGTCGACGATGCGTGGGTTGAGCTTGGAATGGGCGAATATGTTGGTGCGGAAGAGCTCGATGGACATGTCGCGCAGAGACTCGTGGCGGGGTAGTAGATAGGCGCGGTCGAGGTAGCAGAAGATCCAGTCGAGGTATTTCTGCAGCATGTCAGTCTGTTGCTCCACATGGCATACACCACACTACGCACTACTTGCTCGTTCCATGCCGCCCACGCGTGCAGTGTCGCTCGCAGAACCTCGACATTGGCTCGTCCCACACTCTCCTTGACCTTTGCCTTCAAGCTGCCGCCCACGTATGCTTTGCACTTGGCCACGAGTCTTTCCTTGACATCCTTGGCCATGCCCTGTCTGCACACATTCTCCACGCCCCGGTACATCTCCTCGAGGCTGAAGTCAATTGCTGCCTGCGCGAAGATGGTGTCCAGCGCCTGGTCGATCTTGTGCCATGTTTGGTCGAGGAACACCCGGGGGTCGACCTGTCGCGTGGGCTTGAAGTTCTTGACGAGCAGGCGCTTTGGTCCCCCATTCGCGTGCATGTTCGGCGCCGCCTTGCGCATGCCGTTGCGCTGTCCATTCGCCTTCGCCGGGCTGTTGTCGGGGCTCGAGCTTATGTCCACCACCTCGGCGCTGCTTGCTATGTCTGCTCTCTTGCTCGGGAAACGATACATGTCCGCCGTGCTCATGTTGCCTATGGGCGCTGCCGGCGCGGCGGCCTCGGAAGCCGCTACGGGCGAGCTCTGTTGTCGGGGGCGCTTCTTGGTGGGCGACAACGGCGCTGCAGCAGCGACGTTGGGCTTGGACTGGGTGGTAAAGAGCTCCTTGATTGTCTTTCCCGAGTGCTTCCGTTTCAGCGTCCCCAAAGTGGTGGACATCGGGTCTTGGGCTTGTGCTCGTGAAGCCGCGGTGATGGCGGTTTAGATATGACGCGCTGGATTTAAGCTTCTCTGGGCACGATAGCTGCACGTTGAGATGATATCGATAACGCTGTCGGCTCCGACACTCTGCCTGCACGACGACTTCACTGAGGCCATGTCAGGCAGCATTTTTTGCGACACTACGGCGCTTTCTGAGCCGTCACCCAAGCTCTTGTGTCACATTTCACCTGGTTGACCCCTCTCACTGCCTCTTCACGTGGCTGTCACTCCGGATTTAGGCGGAAATAGTATTGCACGACATCACGCGTATCAGTAGGGCATGGCGACCTTTGGAAGAGGACATGATTGATCCTCGGTGTACACCAACTGACACTTAGATAGGTAAAGCATCCTAATCGAAGGATAATGACCATCGCTATGCTAGAAGCCCGCCCATAGCGCAGTACGAGGGCCTCGAACGCTTCACCATCAATAACGCCAAAGCGCCACTCCCGTGATGTGCGGCGGACCCATCATGATAAGCCGTCCCGTGTGCGGTCCATCAATCGTACGCAGAACGTGAGAAAGTTTGACAACAAACATGCCAGAGAACAGCGCTCAGTCCCCGATAATGCTCCCCTCTTCTGCATCCACGTCGCCGTTCTCACGGGCCTCCGCGGCGTCGTTCAATCGCTCCTCATCAGCCATGTCCTCGTCCTCTATCTCATCACCAGGAGCTTCTTCTTCATTCTCGTCGCTCTCATCGTCAACGACAATCTCCTTACTCTTGCTCGACTTGGCTATCTCCTTCAGGCGCTTTGCGCTAGTCTTTGTGCCCTTGCGCGTCTGTTTGACAGCATCAAGATGATTGACAATCTCTCTCCAAGTCGGCGTCAATCGGACCTTGTTGTGCTCAAGGCGCTTGCGAACAACACTTTGTCCTTGACCATCAAATGAGCCGGCATGGACAGCGTGCACAAGACGAGCTCCCAGGGCACACAGTGATCGCTCTGCGATGAGTGACCTGAGATGTTTGTCGTCTCGCGCTTGCTCATCGTCGGCATCGGCATCGTCATCATCGCTCTCGGGCTCATCATCAGGGTCGACAGGATCGTCGTCCACATCAGGCTCTTCCAGCTTCTTGTTCGACAGCTTGGCTAGACTATTCTCGGCTGCAGTAAGAATCTGCAACAGGACCTTCGCTGTTTTGCCATCGATGTCGCGACAGAGAGCCTCCCAATCGTCATTGATGTCACTTTGGCCTCGGCTTTGTGGCTTCTTGGGTGTCTTGGGTGTCTTGGCGATCTTGCTCTGCTTTGCTTTCTGCGATCTAAACATGTTGTATATGTCCAGTAATAGGTTTGCGGCATCCAGTCGTACATCGTCTGCGCCCTTGCGGCCTTGCATGATCTTCATGAGCGCGATCACGCAGGCATCTCGTCGCTCCACAATCGCTGTGAGTTCGTCCTCGGGTAGATTAGTGCCTTCTTCGAGGTGGAGGGCACAGTCTCGGCATTTCCACATGAAGTAGGTTAGCATGAGAGCAATAGAGTGCCGCACGAGCGCATCTTCTGCCTCGTCGGTCTCCGCATCAAGACCTTCGCCACGCACGCCTCGATCAAGAATCTCCAGCAAGGAGTCAATGGGCGGTGCATCTGGAGTCGTTCTTTTCCCCTTGCTCTTTGACTTCGTCGGCGCCGTGATACTGTCTAACACAGAGGCATTAGAGACTTTGGCCAGTTGTGCCATCTTCAGGACTACGTTAGAAACGCCCACCAAGATGTTCTGGTCCAGGTTGCCCCGTACGCTAATATCCCTGCCTCGACGCAGGGCATCGAAAGTGTTTATTATATCGTCCCACAAAACCTGAACCTTGAGCGCAACCGTTTCCTTCAACTCCTCGTTGCCTTGCGCATGTAGTATTGATCCTATTGCTTCGCTGAGAACACGTTCATTGTGGTGTGTGAGGAACTGCTTGTTGATGTCGTCAAGCAATGCGGTGAGGGCCGCATTCTGTCGCAACTCTTGGAAGACATCGAGATTGAGCTCACGCTCCAATCGAAGACACAACGCGGCCGCTTCGGGCAGTGCGCCAAACTTCTTGAGTAGCTGTGGAATGAGGAGAGAGAGGCGCCTGGCCATGTCGGCTTGGTCTTCCTTGTCACTCTCGCGTTGCGCCCTCGACTTCTTCTTGTCTTTTGGTGCTTCCGCCAGACGCTGAAGACGTAATCGGACTACCGCGTTCAGGATGTCGAGGAGGACCGTTTCATGCTTCTCCTCCAGTTGCGAATTTTGCCGAAGCATTGTCTCCGCATCATCGCTTGCGCCGTTCCGCGTGGGCTGAGAATGATCGTACAACAGGTACCCGGCCAGTACTTCCCATGACTGGATCTCGGGTATAGCATCATACAATGCCTGCGCTGCCAAAGAGAATCGCGATTCGACACCAGCTTCTACCAGACCTATCTCGGCGCCAGACGGAACAATGCGCTGAATTTGAGAGGGCAATTCCACTCCGTCTTCTGCGTAGGCTAGGAGTTGTTCGACAAGGCACTTTAACTTGAGCCACTCCAGGCGCGGATTGTGGTACTCTTCCTCTTCCTCGTCCGATGGCGCTAACGCTTCGTTGAGCGCGTCTTCACCACCCATTTCTTCTACAATAGCTTCGTACGCTGCATTGACGTTCTCAGCGAAGAAACCTACGACTGCTTTGCGCACCTTGGCGTCAGAATCGAAGATGAGCTTGCCAACGGAGTCGATGTCATCAGGCTCTAGGAATCCGGCTTCTCGCAAAATTTCCAGGAGATCAACCGCCGTAGCACGAACATGGTTCTCGGCATCATGTGTCGCAATTTCCACAATGCGTGGACGGAAACGTTCCGTGAAAGTCTTCAGCCCTGCAAGCTTGTCCTTGTCCCGGAATAGCCGGGCAAGTTGGTGGAGGACTTCAACTCGAGTGGGAGCATGAAGATCAGAGAGAACCCATCCCAAGTAGCGCAGGTGTGTGCCGTCAAAGAAGCGATCAGGATACAAGATGATCCAGTCAGCTAGCGCAATCACGCAATCGACTCTAATCCTAGGATCTACGTCGCGATATCGATGCACGTAGACGACGCTGAACCAGTCACCTAAAGCACTGTCGACAATCTGCAGCTTCTGGGTACATTCATCCACTTCTTTGGTTGCGGCGGACACACGCGCCTTGTTCACACGCGACTTCTTAGACTCAGCTTCGCTTTGGCGTTGCCTTTTTGCCGCGCTTTCCACTAGATCGCTTGCGACGGTCGCTAGAGCTGTAGTAATTGCGAGAGACGCGACCGTGCTGGTGTGGCGAAACGGCCGGTTGCCGGTGGAGGACATGGCCCCTAGCCAGACGGAGATGTTCTCGAGGAGTTCTTGGTTTTCGTAGAGGAGCCCTGACTGAGCCACAGTCTGCACCAGGGCAAGGAAGAAGCCGGCCAGCGCGTTCCGGAAAGCTTGGCCGCCGCCATCCTTTGCTTTGGCAATGAGAGGGTAGTCAGTGACTTCGTGCTACTCTATATTAGCATGCGCGCCGTATACCGGGGCTGCAGAAGCCTACCGTTTGGAACTCTTCCTGTAGCTCTGCCACGCGACTCGGCGCGTTGTCTGGGTCTGCGATGTCGTCTTCATCTATTCGAAGATCGCATCCCGCGGCACGCAGCACTAAGTTGATGACCTCGGCGACAGCTCTCGCCTCATGCTCGTTGAAGCGCGCAACCCAGCTGGCTGCAACGTCCTCGAGCCGGTCGCCGCTTGCGAAAACACCGGCTGTTGAGCGGTCAGCTTGCACGACTCTGTCGCGCTTCCATTACATACCGTACAGTCCTCCTGGCTCATCTGCCGAGACTGCGCTCTTGCGTATGGCGGCTTTGCGCGGTCTTTTGGCGAGCTTCTTGGACGCACCCGTCGCCGGCCGCATGGCTAGGCTGACAGTTGCGCCATTCGTCCTAGGCCGCTTCGAAGCAGACTTCTTGCCAGTAGCTGTGCCTTTCCGCTTGCGCTGTTGTTCTCTGAGCTCCTCGTCATCGGGCTCGCCCTCGCTGCTTCCCGGCTCCTCGTCTGACGGTTCGTCTGCCTCGACGCCGCTGTCATCGTCATCGCCGCGTTTTCGCTTCGCGCTGCCTGTTGGACTCGTGGCCGGTGCAAACTTTTCTGGCTTCTTCGAGACGCGTCCACTCCGACGGCGTGCTGCAGAGGATGCAGCTTCGCTGACCTCGGAGGTCAAAACCGCCGCGCTCATTGTCTTGTGCGCGATGTGCTGCTCCAGGTCGTGACGTTGAGGCAGCAAAAGGTGGCGCGACAATTGCGATTGATGTGTTTGGGTGGGGGGTGGCGGCGATGGGAGACGCGTCGTAGCTTCCATGTTCGTGATTTAGTGCCCTGCACGTGCCAGCAGCTACGACATTGCCCATCACTTATCTTAGGTGCTCATACGCCTCAGCCTGCCCCAAGATTTCTTCAAGCACGTCTTGCAAGCCTATGGCGTCCTGTTGGGCAGTGTAGTCTGGCAGCTTTTGGAATGGTTGTAGTGACTTTCTCTATAAAGCGAATACAGGCGCTTATAGGTAACTTTAAGTAACCACGCAAACCCCGTCCACTTCGCGTTCCTTGGTCCCACGGCAAACTCCAGCTCCAGCTTCTTCAGCTTTGGCAGAAGTATCAGTATTTCGAGGGCTCTGAAGGAGCTCAACTGATGGCCACGCTAGCTCGAGCCTGATGCAACCGCTGCCCCTCACGACTACCATTCCATACAGCAGTGGTCAGCCAGTCTACGCAATAGTCGTCTCTGCCAACAACCACGACCAAGATAAAGAGCGCGAACACGAAGACGAACATCATCGAGAAGACAGAGAGCGCCAAGATAACCACCAAGAGCGTCAAGACAACCAAGCAGGACATCAAGGAGAACATGACCAGGAACAGGAAGAGGAAGATGAGGAGAAGTCTGATAAGTACAAGTCGATGAGGGCCTGTTTGACACACCTCAAGGCACATCATCACGTCGCCCGTCAAAAGTACGATGCAGGATCTCATCAGTTCATGTCGAAGGGAGCCTGTCTGTTATACATCAAGACCGTCCAACATGGCCAACAAGGAGAACAGCACAAAAACAGCAGAATTAGAGACACAGGTTCATGCCTACGTACTGTACGGTTCAGTGTTCGTGAACAAGGTGGATTGTATGTAACCGTAGCTTACATTCTTTAGATTCTAGTTATGGACTAGACTAATGTTATTGTGCCTAACCTGAGGCCCGTACTTGCGTGCGCTGCAGGTCGAATGAACACGCTAGCATGACTTGCCGACTCATGCCGACGCCCCTTGAGCCCGATGGTGCAGGGAGCGGACCGGTGCATCCTCGCCAGCAGCGTCGCAGCTCAGAAGGGGCGGGGCATGGTGCGAATGCGTGTTGTTGCTGTCTGGAGTGCGCATGGGAGCTCCACTTTCGCAACTCTGTTTGTGCAGCGGCCAGCCTGCGACGTTTCGTGGCGGTCTGGCGTGTGTGTGTGTCTGTGTGTGTGCTTATGTGGGGGCTGCGTGTAAGACCATTTTGGCAGACACGAGGGCACGGCCCAATCGGAAGGCGCGATCCCGGGGAGTGGGTGGCCAGTGGCCAGCCTGGAAGGAGAAGCTTGATCCCGCTTGGCTCCTTCCCTTCTCCCACCCGACCCGTCACTGACCCACGACCTCGACTATCGACCGCGAGGCTATGCCGCTCACCTGAGATCCCATGGGACACGAACGCCGGACACGCGCTGCTGCTGGATCAGTATAGACACCGATGGGGGACCCGGCCCACCGCCTGGACAGGCGCGACCAGAACCCAGTGAGTACCTCCGCGACGACCGTACCGCGACGGCGGCAGCAGCGACACCAGGCACTGATACGCACGCAGCACTGCCCCTCGTACAAGCTGCCGGCGTATGGCATCATCGAGCTGGGCCCGGGCAACTTCATCAACCTCACCGCGGATGCTTTCTTCCGGCTACAGTGCACCAACGCGCAGGAAGGCCAGCTGGACGACACTTCGGGCGGCATCACGAGCATCGCCGACATCAGAGACCCCTTCCACGCTTCCATCACGCCCCAGGCATACGCGACGGGCGCTGCGACGGTCATCGCGTGGATGCTCGTCATCATGCTCATCATCACTCCGCGCACCTTCTTCGTCGGCAATGCGACAGGCCGGTCGGGCCTCATGGGGCGGCGCGGGATGATCAGCGGCGCGACGGGAGGTGGCTCCATCATAGGAGTGGGCAGCAGGCCGTGGTTGCAGAAGGTTGCAGCCCTGACCGTCGCCATCTCGTTGACGCTTGCCACAGCCGACACGTTCAAGATCGCCGGACGCCAGTACAAGGAGGGTTTCATCGACGCCATGGAGCTGCGCAACCAGGTCGTAGCTGGCATGGAGATCAAGGTCTCCCGCATCATATCTGACATATTCATCTGGCTCGCACAGGTCCAGACCCTGATACGCCTGTTCCCACGCCACAAAGAGAAGGTCATCATCAAGTGGGTCGGTTTCGCGTTGATCCTGCTCGACATCACCTTCAGCTCCCTCAACAGCTTCGGCCCGTACGAGAACAACCGTCGCCCCGCACATTTTGACACCGCCATTCCCGCCTTGAGCTACCTCTTCCAGTTGTCGCTCAGCATGTTGTATGCGGCCTGGGTCATGTACTACGCCATCACGAAACGACGATACGCCTTCTACCATTCCATGATGTGGAACATGAGTATCGTCGCCCTCCTGTCTAATATTGCCATCCTCACACCCGTTGTCTTCTTCATCACCGATATTGCCAACTACACCATTGCTGGCTGGGGCGACTACTTCAGATGGGTCGGAGCAGCCGCCGCAAGCGTGATTGTCTGGGAATGGGTAGAGCGAATAGAGGCTCTAGAAAGAGAAGAGAGAAAAGACGGTATCTTGGGAAGAGAGATTTACGACGGAGACGACATGCTTGACACCACACCTTCGTCCGACACTAGATGGCCACCGAAACGACAGAGCCAATTGTCACAGGACGAGAAGAAGAACGGAGGCGGTGGTGGATTTGGCGGTCTGGGCGCCTTCACTTCGGCTCATACCGGCCGCTTCAACGACCTGGCGCACAGACTTGGACGAAAAATGACCGAGTCCCCTGGAACACAAGCACGACAGAAGCGCAGTATCCACATTCCTGCGCCGGCGCCTGTCCGTCGTCGCTCAGACTCCGCGACCCGGGGTGACCGGAACTCACGTGCATACGTACGTGTGCAGACCCCTCCTCCAGTACCTGTCATTTCATCGCCGGTCAGCCGTACAGATACCACAAGTGCCGCTTCGACGGTTTACACTGTGCGGTACCACCCCATCAGTGAAACGCCACCAATTCGTCAACCTGGCCCTATTGAGGAGAGCGTGACTGATGCCAACTTGTCCGTACAAGCGCAGGAGATTATGCACCAACCTGCGGATCCGGACGACCCCGAAAAGGGCGGAGAACCACAGCCAGATGCTGTCGGCCAAAGAAGCAAATGGCAATGGCAAAATGTGGCCAATCCTTTTCGGCGACACGGGCGTACTCCGCCACAGGAATTGCAGAGAGGTCGAGTGATTGAACCTCTGGCAGTGGAGGATGTTGCAGCAAATATACCACCACGGAACTACACTGGGCTCGCGTTGGCAGATAGACTTGGGACATTTGCTGCGCAACAAGGGGAACGGTTCCGGGCAAAGAAGAAGCCTGGTACGCAAGCCGAAGCCACGCTTCCAGTCACCATCATTCCAGCCCAACCACGTGGCCAAACATGGTCACCTGAGATCATCCTGCAGCAACAACAGGCCCAGCAAGACGTACCGGTCCCAACTGGACCGCACCTCGCCAGGATTCCAACTGCCATTGCCGAAGAGGAGGATCTGCCCTCGCCTGCGCAGTCCCGCATGGTGATCAACACAAGTGAGATTGTCCACGCGTCGTCTTCTCCTACTATGCGCCTAGACCGCAACTTGCATGTGCGATTTGCACGAGGTACCGTTCGGCAGACGGGCGACAACCCACAAGGTCGACAATATCGACAAGGCGATAATATATTGACCCCACACACCAGCTCTGGCATCCTGGACAGTTCAACTGGAGACTCTGTTGTTGGTGCTGAACCCCCTACGAATGCAGAAGCCGCTGGATCGCGGCAGCACACATCGACGAACCACGATAGATAACACCGGCACCCTCGCAGTTTGCTTTGATTTCCTTTCTCTGATGAATCTTGGTGTTGGCACATATACCCATATGGTTGAACTGGCGCATTGGTGGTACGAATTGTTGTTTCGTGGTCGCACATACCACACAGCATTGGCATGGATTTGGCGCAGCGTTGGTCATCAAAAGGCAAGGCAAGGCACGGTCCCTCATGTCTGAAGGAGTTGAGAGCTATGTGGATACCCATCGGATTATGAGATTCAGCTTTCGTAGGTCATTTAGGCGCATAGACGCGCACAAACGATATGCCACAGACAGTGCTCTGGTTGCAGACCACGTTCGAGCAACAACAACAGACATATTGGAGACACTCGAGTTGGTGATTGATGATGGTGATGATGTAATGCAGCGCCAAGGCAGTGATAAGCCCGTCGTTTGTACTTGCTCCAAGCAACGCAGAAGCTTGGGCCGCTTGGTTGCAAAGCTCCATGTTATCGTCACGTTGCGCGCCTTCCGTCTGATCTCTGGCCTGCAGCTACCCTCGATTGCAGCTGCGGCTCGCGCCTATCCTTCCACTGTTGCGAATAGCTTGACTGGTCATCATGTCTCTCTTTGGTGATGAAGACGTGCCGTCGCGCGCGAAGCAGTCGTCCGCGCTCTTCGATGACGATCCCAAGCCCGCGGCGAAGACGGGGAACAGCTTGTTCGCGGACGAGATTGACAGCAGCGACTCGCCGTGGGCTTTGCCCACGCCCAAAAAGGCCGGTCGCGGCGCCCTCGTCAAGTCGCTCCTGCCTGCTTCCGACGTGCCCGACGCGTACATTGATGCCTTCGACGCCGTGCTAGACGCCGGCGACCGCGCTGGCAGTGGCATCAGTGTTGAGGGTGCACGGAAGCTCCTGCGCGGGAGCGGCGTCTCGAGTGATACGCAGTCCAAGATCCTGGAGATTGTGTCACAGCCAGGGCAGGAAAGCGCAGGATTGGGAAGGAACGAGTTCAACGTGCTCTTCGCCCTCGTCGCGCTGGCGCAGGAGGGCGACGACGTCACTCTCGACAGCGTCGACGAGCGCAAGCAAAGTCAGTGACACTCTCTCACACACCGCTGCACCCAGGACATCGTTGACACCCACCAGGCCTGCCTGTACCCTCCGTGTCGCTCCCCCGGTCTATGAAGCAACAAGCGCAGGCCCGCGAGCCATCTCCACCCGCGCAACAACCGCCCCCAACGCCTCCCGCCCAGCCCCGGCCGGCTGAGCAACCAACACCGAGCCGGTCGCGCGGACCCATGCGCAAGCAGTCCTTTGGCGATGCCGAGTCGGATCCCTGGGCCTCTCCAGATCTGCACAAAGGACACCAACACACAAGCTACACCTCCGTACCGCCACAGTCAAATGGTACGAACGCGCCCTCGACCGCTCGGACGACAAGCCAGTTCACCACCAATTCTACGTCAAACTCCACGTCAAACCAGGACAACGTCCAGCCGAGCTCGTTGAGCAGCGAAGGTGGTTGGGGAGGCTACAACGGAGGATCCAGCCAGCCCTTCGCAACGCCAGGGTTGGGCGATGGAGGTTTCGGTGCAGCTCCCGTGGGCGGTGGAGTCAACCCTCCGCCTGAGCTAGGTAGGTCAATTGGCCGTGTGGGCTTGGGAGGCGCCGGGTCTGAAGAGATCATCACCATCACTACCATTGCGGAGAAGGAGGGCGTGTTCTTGTTCCAACACCGCAATTACGAGGTTGCCAGCTCACGAAGGACTACAAAGGTTGTTCGGCGATACAGCGACTTCGTGTGGCTGTTGGACTGTCTGCATAAGAGATATCCGTTCCGGCAATTGCCGCTGTTACCCCCAAAGAGGGTTGGTAGTGAGTGTCCATTTCCCTGCGGCCTGATGCGTATTGAGGTTTCTTAGTCAATGGCAACCCTATAGCCGCGGATGCCAGCTTCCTGGAGAAACGAAGAAAAGGATTAACGCGATTCACGAACGCGCTCGTGAGACATCCAGTGCTCGGTCAGGAACAGCTGGTGGTCATGTTCCTGACAGTACCTACGGTATGTCGTTGAAAGCCCGTGTGCTTCTTGCATGCTGAACTGTTCTAGGAACTTACGGTATGGAGGAAGCAGGCGAATCTCTCCGTGCAGGAGGAATTCACCGGCAAGCCACTGCCCCCGGACCTCGAAGACTCCTTGCCTAAAACCTTGCCTGACATGTTCGACACTGTTCGGTCTGGTGTCCGCCGGAGTGCGGAGAGCTACATCAACCTATGTAACATGATGGAGCGCCTGACAAGGCGTAACGAAGGCATCGCCGCTGAATACCATCGCTTCTCTACAGCTCTCTCCTCG
>TARA_R110002003_G_scaffold95_1_pt1 | contig 25172 bp, 25 predicted proteins | sample TARA_R110002003 | Tara Oceans TARA_R110002003 (sample SAMEA4396441) | marine metagenome | biome: Westerlies Biome; feature: [SRF] surface water layer (ENVO:00010504); material: water (ENVO:00002006), including particulate matter (ENVO:01000060) such as... | depth 5 m
CCCTCCTCAGGGTTGCGATGTATGACGTAGGAGGCTGCACCTTGGATCGGAGGTGGCAACGCGTAGATGACACGAAAGCGGCCCCGCAGTGCAGTTCGAGCAGCAAGCGTAGCATCGATTTCCTTCTCAACGGAGTCTTCAAAAGTGAAGCGAAGTTGGAGATGAACACTTTGGGTGGTTGTTGCTGTGTTTGCTGCTAGCGCGTCTTGGCAACGCTCTTCCCGGTCGTGAAGCTGCACCACTCTCATTAGCAACATCACATGAGCCCTCGATCGCCGTGGCTATCATCTATGGCAGGGGCAAGAATATTTTCGACGACCAATGGGTTTGCTCTACAGCCTTCGATAGGGCTGCGCACCCTGCCACGGCTTGTACGGATAGGACAAACAAATCGGCATGTTTACTCACGTGCCTCCTGTTCCTGGGTTCGACGGGTCGTCGTCCCTCACAATGTGTCATGTACCAGACTTCAGAGCAATGGAATAAGAAATCTTCCAAAATTCGGGGCACTTAGCACATCTGCCATCCGACGATTAAAACACGAAGATGCAGCTTCAACATCAAAACCATCGCAAGTGCGTCACACCCTTCCATTTCTCATTCAAAGTTGTTATATGCCTTTTTTGTTTCACATCTCGAATCACGTTGGATGACTGCGGAGAAGGCGAAGCACAATGAATAGTTGAAGTCTTCGTTGTAACGAGTCGGATCGGTTGTGCATGGCAAGCATACAAAGACTCACATTAACTTGTCAACAGCGCAATCCATCACCTGCTGCTACCAGTACACTCGCAACCGCCCTGAAGTCCAAACTCAAGCTTCCTACCGTCAAGCACGAGAACATCTATAACCTTCCGAACTTCCTCACGCTCACTCGACTCATTGCAACACCAGTTGTGGGATACCTCATCATCCACAACCATCACCTGTACGCCTTCTCGTTGTTCACGTATGCAGCCGTGTCAGACCTGCTTGACGGCTGGATAGCAAGGAAATGGAAACTTCAAACCGTCGTTGGAAGCGTGGTCGACCCCATGGCCGACAAGTTTCTAATGACTACCTTGGTCACATGTCTAGCTGTCAACGGAAGCTTACCGATGCCACTGTTTGCGCTAATTCTTGGACGCGATGCCAGTCTGGCGATATCAGCACTGTACTACCGATACGCCTCGCTTCCTGCTCCAAAGACCATGGCACGCTACTGGGACTTCAGCCTCCCCAGCGCAGAAGTTCATCCCACGACCATCTCCAAGTTCAACACTTTCTTGCAGCTTAGTCTTCTCGGCACTCTACTGTGCACAAATCTCCTGCATGATCCTTCGGCCACGACGTCTGCAGCCGGCGGGCTGCTTATGTCGATTCAAGATGCGCTAGGTGGCGAAGCGGGCGTCAAGACGATCATACAGGGCATGTCAGCGGTGGTCGCGACAACTACAATTTACAGTGGATTGGAGTACACTTGGTCGAAGAAGGCGGTCGTCATTCTGGGTGGCGACGAGGCACTGAAGAGGAAGCAGGGGTTTCGGGGCAGAATGATCATGGCGAGTGGATTCGGGTCGTTCATTGCGCTTGCAGCTTGGTTGTGGTATAACGATACTGCAAGAGAGAAGGTCGAGGAGACGGATGAGAGGAAGTAGGCCGTTTCCATGGTATGAGCTGGAGAAGACTTCCGCGGGTTCTGATCAATACAACTGGCAAAAGCCGTAAGAATTAAAACATATCGGCATCTGTTCTGCGATCGTCACATTCCCCATCATCACGGCTGGAATGCACCACCACGTGCCCACAAACACCTTTGTCCGCAACCATCACGTCCCCATCGCCACAAAGCCACATCCGCATCCCATCTCTTTGTTCTGTCATGCTACCTAAATCCCCACAATATCACGACCATGTCTCCTACCACGTCCCTCCCCACGCGTATCCACATGCATCTGCATCTGCATCCCTGTCTCAAACACAATAACTTCTCGCCATAGTACCGAAATTTAGTGCAAAGGTCTGAGTACACAAGAGGACCGCATTTACTATAACCATGCCACCGACGACGCGACGTCGCAGCCGCATGCTCAACGACGACGACGTTCTCCCGCCCCCAGTCGAGTTGCCCACACCCCGGCGAAGTCGCAATACCAGTAGGAAGAGCAGCGTAGTAGCGACTGAACCCGCTCCCATCGAGGAAGCAATCGTGGTAGAGCGACGACAAAGCAGCATACCATCCGCTACCCCAGCTCCACAAACCACGAGACCAGCACCGCCGAATGCGAACGTGAATGAGGTAGAGATGGTAGGCACGCCACCGCATTCAGCAGCGAGTTTGAAGTCGCGCACGTTCTCGATGGAGATGCACGATGCGATTGATGCTCTACATCGGAGGACGGACGAAGGTAGCTTTTCCACTTTTTATATCATATCAGATGATAGAGTACGTGGAACTGATTTGATTGCAGTAGAGCAAGATAGCACCGGCGCCAGCGAGCAAGACGTCTCACTCGTCGTTGACGAAAAAGAGGGGGATGCAACACATGATCTCGCATCTGACACGGATACCGCAGATTCACACTCTTCGGCTTCAGGCTCGCATTCCTCACACTCAAGTCCGACACCCGATCCTTCCACCCAAGCTACTCCTCCCCGTGCACAGTCGACTATACGCATGACGTCCAACACAGCAGCACACGCTCTCCCTGCGCCAACCGCGCCACCCCCAAGGCACCGCGAAGACCCCCTCGATCCCTGGACGGTGTATTACGACTGCGCAGCCGGATGTCTCGAGCCCGTGAAAATCCGCCAGGGCGAACCACTGGTATGTCGGAACTGCGGGTACAGGATATTGTACAAGCGGCGAACGAGTCGGATTTGTTATTTCGAAGCGCGATGAAGAGTGCAAACACAATATAATTGTACACTGTTGAATCTAGCTACGAAAAGGACGGGGGAGTAATGTACATGGGCCAGCAGAGAAGGTACTGTAGTGCTAGACGAGTTTCGCTTTCCCTTCCCATGTCGCGATTGCTTTGCTGAACAGCTCGCGACACGGGACGCGACTTCCCAGCCGTGCGCATAGGAGGAAAGCGCCAGAGAGTTTGCGATGCAGCGAGTATGTTTCCTCGGGCGGCGGGGCGAGGCGCTCTTTGACCATGACGGGGATTAAGCTGCGCACGCGATCGGTGATAGTTTGGTCTCTGAAATCGTAGATTTCGGGCCCGTCGGCTTTGAACGGCTCGGCGAGCGTCAGGACGGATTGAATGTGTGCGTCGAGCATGGCAGCCGATTCGGCGCCCGTCAGGTAGCCGAGCTCTATGGATCGGTCGCGGATGGTGGTGTGGTCGCCTTTCGAAGCGCCGATCAGAATGTTGATATATGGTTCGACGAACTCGTCAGGGTAGTCGCGGGATGCGCCAAAGTCGAGGAGTTCGATCTTGTTGGCTTTGGCGTTGTAGAGGAAGTTTGTCCAATTTGGATCGGTTTGCATGAATTTGAACTCCACGATTTCGCGGAGACACAGGCGCAGGATTTGTGTTCCAATCCAGTCGCGTTGTTCTTGACTCAGATTCTTGGGCTTTGTGACGCCGACACCATGCATGAGCTCTGCGGTGAGAACTGTGGGACCGCTGGCTTCTTTGAAGACTTTGGGGACTGTGAAGGCGTCTTTGTCGTCGGCCAAGAAGTCTCGGAAGCGCATCTGGCACTCTGCTTCGCGTGTATAGTCGCACTCCCAGGCAAGCTCTACACGTGCGTTGGCGATGGTCTTGTCCAGAAAGAGGCCGCGTGGAAGTAGACGAGACGCATTCAACAGCACCGACAGGTTGTTTAGGTCAGAGTCGATGGAACTGGCCACGCCCGGATATTGGACCTTGACAGCTACGGCTTCGCCAGTAGATTTGAGGATGGCTTTATGTACTTGGCCGATTGAGGCCGCTGCGATGGGAACGTCCTCAAACGACTCGAAGAGGTCGCGCCAGTTGTCGCCCAAATTTTGGACCAGCACCTTATTACGCTGTGATGCTGGCATATAGTCTGCGCTGTCCTGAACCCTTTGCAGAACATCGTGAATCTGTGGTGGAAGCATCTTCATATCCTGTATGCTGATCATCTGTCCAAGCTTGAGCGCAGCGCCTCTCATTTTCGAAAGCTTCGCTACCAGTATCTCAATGTTGCCTGGGCTCAGCATAAGGGAGCCAGTTGTTGATGCAGCACTCCCCGTCACTCGTCGCAGGCCTTCGCCAACAGCGCCGAGCGCCATACTTGTCCCAAGACCTGCATACTGCCACATTCGTCCAAACCGTGATGAAGGCACTCTCGATTCTCGTAGCGCATACGGTGCCGTTTCGGGTTCTGCAGCAGCTTGACTACTCATCTGAGGCGTGACTGTCAGCAAATCAGCATGCATCGCGTGTGTCATATTGTAAGACATACCTCTGGTGCTGCCGACTCATTGTTTTGCGCATCTTGGGCGATCTGCGACGCGAGGTCTTGCATCTCCTTCTCGGTCGTCTGAGATTGAGAGGCTTCAATGGGCTGTGTTGGTTTGCTCGATTGAGCATCGTGGCCGTGACCTGCCTGGTATTGTGGTGGGATGAACGGATTCCTCGCGGGTGGCATGTTCCGCGAGTGCTCCATCTGTGAATTTGGAACCCCACCAAGTATCTTCGCCACGCGCGGGGAGTGGAACAGCTCCTTGCTAATTTCTTCAGGTATGTCCTCTTCCTCGGGAGCCACATTCTGCGCTTGTTGTCGACCAGGCTTCGGCACGGAGTAGAAGACATCCTGATTCAATTGCTTGTCGTCGACATGCTCATCGCTTGCTTGTTTCGTCTCGGTGTGGCTCGGTATCTCGGCGGGTGGTTGTGAGGAAGGTGCCGGCTGCGACTCGACAGATCTGGAGTAGAAGACATCGCGGTCATGTCCAGCCTGGAGCTCTTCTATGCGGGAGGGCTTCGGCGGTTGTTGCAGGTCGTTCGCATGCGCAGGTATAGGCGCGGCGGCCGCTGAAGAGTCTCCTCTGGGTTGTCCAGGCAGAGGTATCGTGGACTTGTCCGACTCCACGGGTGTGATGCCCTCGTCTTCTTGTCGTATCTGCTCGGTCTCCTCAGCCAAAGGCTCCTTCGGGGCCTCCGCAATTGGTCGCTCAGAGAAGGTGTCTTGCCCCCTTTCCTCCTGCTCCAAGGTTACTCCAGATGTCGGAATTGTTCCATCCGGCAACGGCCGCCTTGTAGCTTCTTCCTGCTCGACCTCTAGCTCGGCCTCGGGCGGTGGCCTGACAGCACTATTTTGCTCGGACCGATCATAGTGGTGATCTTGTTCGATGCCTTCCTTCACTCCATCAACTGGTGCATCCCTCCTGACCGTCTCTTTTCTTGGGATGTCGGAATGTTGTGTGCCTGTTGCTTGTTGTGCGGCAGCTTTCGCATACGATGGAGCTTCTTCGCCGAAGCGTTTCGACAGGGCAATGGCGGCCGCGGCTGTCAGAGTAACTCGGTCGGTCTGACTCTTGACAGCCTTTGCCAGAGACGAGGTTTTGTTAAAGGCATCGAGCTGATTCGAGCGCAGTGCAACGTGCTTCTGCGCTATGGATTTAGAGGCATTGAAGAGTTTGGCGGCGTCTACAAGCCGTCTGCCTGCCATTGCAACTGTAGTCAAGGGCTACCGTGATAGAAAGATCATGTCGAAGCTTGTCTGACAGTTGCACGCGATGGGCAAGCTTTTGGTAAGACGATGGAAATGCATCCATCATCGCGTCATAGCTTGCTGCAGCTAAGCGTCCAGGGCCTTGCTCGTGTCGGCCAATCAGACACGAGACGGCCGAGACCACTGCAGGTACATTTCCAGCGCTGCCCTCTTCGCAAACAATAAACACGATTGATTCTACGTATATTACCCTCCGCAGCACAAGAGCATATTCTGAAAGTCACTACCGCAATCACATCTGGAAATCACCAACATCGGCGCTTGCCATTCTCAACACAATTGCCCCGCATTTCCCCACCACGACCATCTAAGACAGTGTTTGAGCACTTGCATAGACTGATTTGGCAGAGAATGTTGTGAACACATTCAAATAGAACCCTCAATTCACGAGAATACACATACATAGACAACAAACAGCCACACCCTGTCTCGGGAGTTCAACTTGAACTGCCCCCACCCAACCCATGGCCGTAGACGGCGAAGAGCACAAAATGAAGATAGCCTGTCTGCAGTTCGCCCCCGAAGTAGGCAGAGTCCAAGAAAACATACGACGAGCGGACCAAATACTGCAAAACACACGAATACCAGCAGACCTAGACTGGCTGGTACTCCCAGAACTCGCTTTCTCAGGGTACAATTTCCATTCCCTCGAGGAAATCAAGCCATACCTCGAGCCCACCACGGCTGGCATAAGCACGCAATGGGCCATCCAAGTCGCCCAACACTACACATGCCACGTCACAATCGGGTATCCCGAAATCACCGCCTCGACACCGTCCAGGCCATCGACGCAGTACAACTCGACCGTCACAATCTCGCCCACGGGCCACATCCTAAACAACTACCGCAAATCCTTCCTCTACTACACCGACGAAACATGGGCGTCCGAAGGCCCCGGCGACAACGCACACATCCTCTCCAACGCCGCGTCACCTGACCAGCCCTTCTACTGCGGCACTCTGGGTGCCCTGGGCGACGTCACGTTGGGGATCTGCATGGACATCAATCCGTACCGCTTCACCGCGCCGTGGGAGTCGTACGAGTTCGCTCGCACGGCGCTGACGCACAAATCCCCGGTGCTGTGCATCAGCATGGCGTGGCTGTGCCATCTCACGCCCGAGGAACTGGTGCTGAATCCCGAGCAGCCGGATATCGCGACCGTGGCGTACTGGGTCGAGCGGTTCCAGCCGATTGTGGACAGCAAGAGCGAGAAGCCTGTGTTTGTGGTGCTGGCGAATCGGTGTGGGATGGAGAAGGGCGTGTGCTATGCGGGGAGCAGTACGGTGATTAAGATTCAGGCGGGGGTGGTGAGCTTGTTTGAGACGTGTGGCAAGAGCGAGGAGAAGTGTCTTGTGGTGGATTTGGCGGAGATGCCCAAGTTTCAGGTTAGGAGTAAGCGATGAGGAGTGGACGATGACAAGGGGTGCTGGACGCTAGACGAACTTGCAGTGTGTAGACTGTTCAGTCAAGCTACAGAGCGGATGTGAGTGACCAAGTCGTGGCTGTGGAGATTAATGACTGAGCATGCCGCCACGGCTCTTGGTAGGTTGTTATTAGCGAGACTGGCTGGTCGTTCTGTCAATTGGAACATCTCGGAGCGGATCAGGTTGAGAGTGATCCCTCGCGTATAGAGCGAGCAGTGGAAGTGATCGAGAACTGCAGACACCAGAGCGTGCTAACAAGACTTCATGTCACTCCAAATCACATTCCCAAGATCAATCATTGCTTGTGACTCAGCAAGTGCATTTGTTATGACTGCCTAGTCTATTCCTTCATGACTTGATTCCCGATATCATTTTCAGACCCAATGCGCCAGAGTGAGAGTGTCCGGTGAAGTAACATGCCCACCATTCCACTCCATGCGTCCCTCATATGAAGGTAAAGCTCGCTCCAGTGACTGCCACCATATCGCACATGATTCCCGTCGTTGCTCGTTCGTTGGTATTTGCCGTGAAGAAGGGTGTAATGAAAGCGGGAATCGAGAAGGGTGCACGGGCGAGTCGTCTAGATACCGAGACGGGTCTTGCGCCAATGTCGTCGCTTGGCGTTGTACCTGTTGCTGTCAGTCTACGTCCTTGTTGTATGCTTCTGCCAGTTCTCCGAGTCGAGCGGTCGTCGTAGGCTGTGCGGAAAGCGAAGATGGCGTGGCGTACCTGATGGTGTTGCCAGTCCTCAGGCGGATCCACTGAGGGATGGGGCGGTTCTGCTTCTGCGCGCGGGCAAGCTTCTGCTTGGTGCGGAATGACTTGTGGCTCTGCGAAACTGTCAGATCGGGTCCATAGTATTGAAGGCGACTGCGGCAGGGCGATTGCGTACCGGCATCGTGACTGCTTGACGGCGGTGTCGGATGTCGAAGGTGTTGTCGTTGGGGTCGAAATCATTTTCGCCAGAAGCGAGAAGTGTGTGGTGCCAAGCGTTGTGGCCGGCTAAGCCACTTTGAGTCGCTAGCGTGGGCGGCCATCTGAATCCGAAACAGGCAGACGTCGGAAATGTCAGATATCCATCGTAGAACACCAATGCAGTCCGAAAAACATCAGAATAGCAGCATGTGGAACGATGTTGTCCGCTACTCGCATACATCGTTCTAGCACAAGTCTGTCGCTCATCCGCTGCTCAGTCACTACGCGTCCGAACTCGCCACTGCCGTCTCCAAGGCGAATACACGTTCATGCACGGGAAGATGTTCCAATCACGAGACCTGCCTCTGGACGCCCTAGATCCCTCACTGTGCCCGACATCTCGTAAGTCTGCCGCTTCATGACAGTTGAATAAGGTTGCTGATGACCAAAGGGCGATGAACTTTGAAATGGTCACTGTACGCGTGGGAGAGAACTCGATTGATTTTGCAGTACACAAGGATATTCTCTTCTCGGTTTCCCGTTATTTCCGTAGAGCTTGGGACCGATCCTTCCTTGGCGTCAGGGAGCGGATTATAACCCTACGTGATGTGAGTGAGGGGACGTTTCGAACTTTCCTCGCGTGGTGCTACGCGCAGAGCCTTCCCGGCACGACTTACGCAGATGTTCTCGTACCATCGGAGCAGTATGAAGCTACTGAAATAGGTGTTTCTGGGAAATCTTCAGTTGCAAAGAGGCGTACCGCCAAGCGCATATTCGACGAGTACGTTGCTGGACGATCTCCTTATCTTCGGAAGATGTCACCAGACGAAGTCGACAGGCGATTTGACAACAACCCATCCTGGCATGCCACCTATCAAGAAGTTGTGAAGTCTCTCATTCGGCTGTACATCTTTGCAAACAAGTACTCCATCGATCAACTTCGAGACGATGTTATGTCTACGTACATGGGCTATTGCATTACATATGGTCTATATCCCGACCCGGACGATGTCGAAGCTATTGAGCTCGCATATATGAACCTCCCGGCTAATGCCACGCTCTCGCGCTACTTTGTCCTGTCCACCATCTACTTCTGGTCTCCCGCCAAGCACACTCTCGAGTCACGCAAACTCGAGGGCTTGCACAAAAGGTTCATACTAGACGTCATGGTCGCGCAGGCTCAGCGAGGTCAACCTCCAAACAAGAGTGAAACTAAAGCGAATAAGACTGTACCGCAACTCGCCAGACATGGCTTGAAGAATTCCTGCGTCTTCCATGAGCATCTGGCCATCACCGAGGAAGCATGCCGTTGCCGCCTGGCCAACTCTAAATTTGTGTTCGACGTTTTGCTAGACGGCTGTGCGAAGGAAGCAGAAAAGAACATATCGATGGCCTCAAGACAACGGTTTGGCCACGGCTGAATCACAGCTACAGGTTCGCTTGCCGAATGAGCCCCGGCTATCAATCGTGAAAGATCAGTCCCCCGATGGACGGGAACCATACCGGAAAGCTACCGCCACTGATGTGGACCTTCCGTTTGATTGGGGTTCACTCCCCTCAACTTACAGAGCCGGTGCAGTTGCGCACTACAAAGGTACACCGTTCGGCAAATTCTCCTATAACTACAATCACATCAATCAACGCCAACATCAGAGTCAACTCCCTAGCCTACCTCAAGATGTCAAACCAGCTAAGCAGTGCGATGAGCTTTCTGTAAGCCGCCCGCCATGAAAGGGGACCTTTACTGTATCTTGGAAGGTACTGACATATTCCAAAGCACAATGAGCTACGAGGTCGTCACCATTCGTGTCGGCAAGCCGGAGGTCTCGATAGATTTCCAGGTCTATCGCGATCTCCTCATTTCCGTTTCGGCCTACTTCCGAGGCGCCTTCGCCGGGGGCTTCAAGGAGGCCGTCGATGGTGTTATTCCGTTGACAGATGTTTCTGAAGGGACCTTCAGAGTGTTTCTGCAATGGGCGCATGCCCAGATGTTCTCTCCCGGGTCTGGTGCACTCATCCCCGACCCTTCTATATTCTCCCCACTTCCACCAGGAGGTAAGACAAATCTCGGCTACCCAATTGTACCTCCACCATTGGACATGAGGTAGACTGATGATTTCTTTAGAGGACTCCACTCAGACGGACCCCCTTAAGACCAAGCGCATATTGCCGAACAAGGCGTTCGATGAGCTCGACTATCAAACTCAACCGTTGTCCGACTCGCAGCTACAAAAGCTGTACGAGGATGAAAGATGGACCGACAAATATCGCATGGGCGTTGTATCGTACCTAAGCCTCTATATATTTGCGGACAAGTACTCTGTGCACCAGCTTCGCGACGACATTATGACTGCAATGCTCGGCCAGACATACGACTGGAATTGGTTCCCTGAGCCAGATGAAGACCTCCTCATCTTGGCCTACGACAACTTGCCAGAATCCGCGAAGTTTCTACGCTTCATGGTTTTGTGTGCCGCCTACTGTTGGGTCACAGAGGATACTGCAGACTGTCGGGAGAGGTTGGCACTCCTCCGGCTTTGGCGTCAAGAGTTTGCACTTGAAGTCGCCGTGGCGCTGGCTGAGGCGGTCCAAATCAACCATAAAGACGAGCCCACTACGTTCCCCGGATTCCTTGGAAAGGACTCGCAGGACTCGTGTGTATTCCACGAGCATCTTGAGCACGACAAGGATTCGTGCCGCAAGCGCATCAGGAACAAGGCCCACGTCTTTGCCGAACTCATCGAGGCATGCGCGAGGGACGGCATATCCATGGCTATGGAGCATACGGAGTCTTAATCTGGTTCCGTCTTCCCGGGTGTCGGACCAACTTCCCCAAGTGCGACTCCTTGCACAAAGCAACCACGTAATGGTCAAACGTTGAATCTCCAGATTTGCGGACTCGGAACTCCCCAGCCAGCTTCATATCTAGACTGAGGCTCATATTCGCGGTAAATCAGCAAATCTTTGCAATATAGGTCCACACCGTCTCGGACGGTCTTGTCGAGTCTCGCTCTCTTCCTCGAGACACGTCCTTCGACTTCTTTTCCAGTCCTGTTACCTGCTACACTTTCGCCTCTGGCATTTCCTTCTCCGCCTACTGCAAAGTAGCTTTAGCATGCTTGGCTTGCTTATCAATCCCACAGAAAGCATCCAGATTACCATAATGAACAACTCAACTCAATGAAATATTCGCAGTCCTGTCGTGTCAAGCTCCTCAACTGCGCCGCTGTTACAAGACCTGCTTCCATCACACCATCGAGACTAGAGTCCAGACCGAGCCCCAGCTCAATTCAGTCAACAAGTATAACACAGCTATGCACTTGATATATCTCTTCCTCAGCTCAAGTGACGATCTGAATGCATCCAACTTCGATGGAGGTGCTGCAAGTGCACCGGAGCTCTACGTACGGAGCTTTGATGGTTTCAACTACACTGCACGAGCACCGATGCATGCCGTGACCGTTGTTTGTCAACTTTTCTTGCCAGCTTCAGAAACACGGCTCGACACCTCAAGCAACTCCTGCATATTGGCATACGACAGCAGCGGTTCGGATGAGCACCAGGTTGCATACACACAAGGGCCCCTCGGCAAGATCCGAAGAATGGCATGATCTGTACAGTATCGTGACTCTCCCTGTGCGACCTGATACACATGAGACGAACGAGCGCCCAACGATTGTTTCAAGCACGGTAATCCCTCGGAGATCCACCCCACACCCCCTAGCGCAGAGCTCTGACCACTGCTTATTTCGCCGACGGCAGGGATTTGGGGCCGCGGTCTCATTCTTATCGATCACCTCCGACAAATAGACGTCCTCCGTCTGGGCGCGAGCATTTGTATCTGCGCTGGCTCCTTCACTTCTTCTCTTCAAACATGTCGAGGTCAATTAATCGATAGTGTTCGCAGCTCCTTTCGCACTTTCGTCCCAAGTGCCTCGAGATTGCAAGACCTGCACGTCAGCGGCGCGTTGCAGAGTAGCGGCAAGGATTCGCGGTTTTTCCACAAAAGCAAGTCTAGGTCGCACAACAGCCCGACACCTATCAAGACCCATACGACTATCTTGCATAGCACCCTCCAGCCATGACGGACTATCCTTCCACCCCTCCGCCCAAATCGCCCTCGCCGGTCCCTCGCTCCGCTAGTCTTCCGCGCCTTGCGAGCTCGAAGCTCATTCTGCCATTGAGCGACGCTTCAGCAGCGCTGTCGACCCGTGGATCGCACCTACCGTCATTGTTCGCGCGCCGACCTTCCACGATCCGCAGCAATGAGCGCCGAGGGAGTCTGACTGATGAGGAGGAAGACCTGGATAGCTTTCGAGGCGGGCTTATGATGCCGTACGATAGGGATACTGAACGGAGGAGTAGCAATGCGGCATCTATCTTGAACACACCACAGATGCGGAGTCAGCGCCTGATTGGTAATTCCAACCCTCGGTATAAGTGGTAGGTGATGGAGGGTGTCTGGTGGTTTGCGACTAGTGCTGATGACATGTTTAGGGAGAGATACTACAAGAGCGATGACGAGCTCAAGACCATGAAGAAGCCAATGTAGGTTCGTAAGGCCAGTTTACGCTAGACAGTAGCTGACTACCTCCAGACGAGAGTACTACGAGCGCAACAACCAGCTGATTCAGCACTACATGTACATCGACCGCCTGCTCGACTCCTCTCTTCCACACAACTTAATCCAAGAATACACGAATCTCGAATCCGGCGCCGTCAAGATCCCGTCCACAATCACCGAGGAATCTTCTACCAGCAGCACACCTCTTGCTACACCCGGCAATCGCACACCCGGCATTGTCAGCGAGAACGGCAGCGCGCCTCTCTCCAGTCGCTCGTCTGGCACGTATGGCACAAATGGATCGAACGGTGGTACACAAGCGAAGGTCAAACGTACACCGAAGAATCTATACAAGGTTCCGGAGAATGACGAGAACACGCCATTGCTCGCAAGCGATGACGCCGTCGAAGACGACGAGGAGGAAGTGTCAAACCCGAAGTTGAAGGAGTGGGTGCCAGAAGAAGACCAGGACACCGAGAGTCCCATTGTGAAGCTGGCGCTTTACGTCAATCTCGCCGCGAACACCGCCCTACTCATCATGAAGGTCATTGTGGCTGTCATGACGTCCTCGCTCTCAGTCGTCGCGAGTTTGGTCGACGCAGCTCTCGACTTCGTCAGTACCGCCATCATCTGGATTACATCATGGATGATTTCCCGGCAAGATCGTTACGCATACCCCGTTGGCCGTCGGCGCCTCGAGCCTATTGGCGTGCTTGTGTTTTCCGTCATTATGATCACTTCCTTCTGCCAGGTCGGAATCGAGGGTATCTCGCGCCTGTCCGGCCCCGACCACAGGATTGTGCAGCTCACAATACCCGCTGTAGCCATCATGGCTTCCACTGTCGTCATCAAGGGCCTGTGCTGGCTCTGGTGTCGTCTGATCCGGAACTCCTCGGTTCAAGCGCTAGCCCAAGACGCCATGACCGACGTCGTCTTCAATACCTTTTCCATCCTCTTCCCTCTCATCGGGTACTTTGCGAAGGTCTGGTGGCTCGACGCGCTGGGCGGTATCTTGCTTTCCGCATACGTCATCTTCAACTGGAGTCGCACGTCTGCGGAGCACATTCGCAATCTTACTGGTGCAAGCGCGACGGCTGATGAGCGCAATATCTTGCTATATATGACGATGCGGTTTGCGAAGAGCATCAAGAGGATTCAGGGATTGCAGGCGTATCATGCGGGTGATAAGCTGAATGTTGAGGTGGATATTGTGGTGGATGAGAATCTGGCGCTTAGGGATAGCCACGATCTTGGGGAGAGCTTGCAGTATGTGCTTGGTAAGTTTGAGCATCTTCGAATTGGGTTGAGTGAGCAACGATCACTGACTTTAGGACAGAGAGTGTACCGTATGTCGATCGTGCGTTTGTGCATATCGACTATACGGATTATAACTTCCCGACGCATATGTCGCAGCAGGAGTAGAGTGGACCTGTGGTCTGAAATATCTAGCAAAGTGTTGCTTCACAATAGTCAGCAGCACAGACTCGATAATTCATCAGTTCGACCAAATGCATTTGAGCTGTAGGCTTACCAGTACTCACAAGCACAGAGCATCAGCCCCTGTCTCATACATTCTGGGCCGTATCGAACTTGCTTCGCGAACAGAAATCTCTTATTGTGGCCCTCCGGCACATGGGGATCGTGTAGAGGAGGTACAGTTAGGGAGAACGATTGGTTGTCGCGCATCATGGTCGGAACGCCGATACCCACCATAGCAGCCAACGATCCGGACAAGGATGAGGCTACATTGGCAACCTCCGACTGGCTCTCCTAGCCATGCATGAAAACCCTCAGAACCCCTCGGAAATCTCATGGCCCTCAAGTCAAATCAATCGCTATGATCTTGATCCATTGTTTCAAGACTCTATTGCGATTTTCTCAGTCATCCAGATGTTTCAACAACGCTTGCAGTCAGCAGTCGAGCTACCGCATCGGCGGCCAGGTGTCAGGATTGGTGCAGTACCCCAGGCGCCTCGCGCTATGGTACAAGGCCCCTCTCCAGCATTAGAGTCGTTACTCGAACAGATTCGGGGAGTTGAGGCCAAGAAACTCTATCCTCGGCTTATACTTTTGGAGTCCTCGCAAATTTCAAGGACAGGCAGAAGTCACGACAAGAATCTGTCGATACACTCTGCGAGCCCGGCGGAACTTCCTGGATTCATTCGCATACCTCTGCGACGTAGAGAAGGGCGGCAAAACAGTGACAGCCACGGCTTTGCAGTCGCTTGCTGAGAGTGATTTCTTTGGTTAGCGGCGAATGAAGGAATACGCGATGACATTCTGGGTTATGCGACGAGTATTTTGCAAAAGTTGAAAACCGTCTCTTTGGAGAATGAACGCGCAGTAAAAAAGTATGTTTTCAGTCTTGCTGTTGAGAAATGCAGACCCAGAATCCAATTTTATCGAGACCAAGTCCAGAAATACGCGACGCATTGTAGAACAGAGTTGGAGAAATGGGCAGAAGATGACCTTGGTATGTGCAATCTACTTTGCGTGACACGCGTTGGCTGACTTACAAAGTAAAACATCTTCGAAGAAAGCTGTACAAGCTGTCGAAACCTCGGAACAGTGTGTCTGAAGAAGCTTACATTGACCACTGCCATGATATGAGGATCACAGGGCGCGATCACCTGAAGAGCTACTCAAAGAGCGCAAGTGATGCATTCGCCCGATTGGCACACTTCATCTGGCGCCTTGGCGCCACCCGCTCAGCCGTCAATAGAGTAGTTGAGGCCATGATGATAGTGCCATCTCTACGTCGGATTTCCCACATACGTCAAGTTCCTGCTCCGAAAATTGTCGAGAAGACGCTTGATGCGAATCTCGTGAACCCACACGAAGTGCTGTACGACGTCATTGCAGACTCCAAGAACGTCAACCCTCTTCAATGCGAAAATGCATTCAAGCGTCTCTGCGAACTCGATCGGCCCGTGGATAGGCCCGTCAAAAATGCAATGGTTGCGCGAAAAGTCGTCGTTACGAGAGTCCATGCAGAACTTCAGATCGCCGACAAATTTAGCAGATCCAAGGATAAGGAGTTCGTGGCTAACGACAAATACATTGGTTGCAGCAAGCCCGCGTGCTACTTCTGCTACCTCTGGCTCTGCAACCACAAACACGACTACGTACCGCCAGCAACACATTACAAAATCATACCCGGCTGCCGAGGACCAGATAGCAAGCTCAACGAAGCAGGTGCGACCGTGTTGATGGAAACGTACGCGAAAATCAGTCGTGAGATGGGCCAGGATGTCTTTCACTTTCTTCACGAGAATGCGAGGCCCAGAACGCAGTATATGTCCACAGAGGCATCGACGAGACCTTCAAGCAGGCAATCAGCTTCACGCGGTTGAGCCACATCTCAAAGCCATGATGATGGGTTGTCTCGCAGACGATGATGAAGATACCAACGTGCTAGCCGAGCATCTCCGTATCGCCAAGGACACGGATGTTCCCTTCTATCTCGTGGGCGTGACTTGCGACTGCGGGGAACACGGTCATCGGCTCGGGACGCCGTCGCGCACTGTCGGCGGTAAGACGAAACATCGCGATGATGCTGTACTTCAGAATCTGCTGGAGCAGCACGAGCTTGTGGATCCGAAGAAGGTGTCGGAGGAGTTATTGACGGTCGTGGATATCGAGCATGTTATGCTTGACACGACAGGCTTGTCGGTTGAGGAGACGGTCAAGAAGAATATGCGTATGATGGAGTAAGCTGGCCTGGAGGCCCGCGTGTAGACATGGTCTGATGTCTCTGTCGCTGTTCTAAATTGATAAAAGTTTGTGACTATATGTTTCCTGCAAATGTAGTAAGACAGTACTACAGTATAGATCCGATGGTGATGCTCTGCAGGCTTCTTCTTCAGGAGGGCCCGGCAAGATCGTCGAGATGTTTCTAGAGGACCAGTACACGTACGATTGTAGGCTATGTGACTATAGCAACCTTTTCATGGCCAGTGTTTCTGAATGACACGTGTGCCTATTCTGCGTAATTTCAAAGGTTCGATATCCCTCCCCAGGAATCTTGCAGCCATGTTACCAAGTGCAGCCCGTTTCTCTCGCGCTATAACGTCGAGAAATCCGAGTGTCCGTTCTGCTCTCGTGTAGATCTAGGTAGCAAGACAATGTCTTCTCGAATCTCATTAGATAGCCCGAATACAGCATAGTATATCCGTAATGCGTGTGTGCCGATTCCCAGTCCGACCCTAAGGCCTGCGCGCCAAAGCAATGCAGCTAAAACGGAGGTCCTCTCCTCCTCCATCCGCGTTCAACTTGATGATCCGCTTAATGCCCATATCAAGCGCTCGCGGACTGAGCACATCCTCGTCGTCAGCAAGACTTCCTCTGTCCAGAGGCCCCATCCTGTCCCCTTCAAGCTCCCAGAGCTTCCCACCGCTCTTGACAAAACTGACAAAATGCCCACCGTCACGCTCGCCCGTCAGGTCCGCATAGCTGTCGCCGGCCAGCTCGACCGACTTGTGAGCACGTTCGAACAGCTCGCTGTTGTACAGCATTTCGGCGCGTTTGGTCATGTCCAGCGGTATGGCGCGGCTTCGGATCGCCGCGAGATCGGAATCAGGCTTGATAAAGTCGACGGCTGAGCCGTTGATCACGCTATGCAGCAGACCAATCGAGCCGCAGGCGTGGCCTATGGTCTGCTTGAACCAGATGACCGGCTCGTCCGGGCCGGAGCCGGTGTAGGGTTCTTTGTTGGCGTCTTCGGCCTGGCGACTTCGATCCCAAGCTGGTGTAAGTGGAATAATGACCAGCAGAGCTAGGGCAGGTCGAGGGATATGTGCGAGTTGTTCGGGGTCGTTCAGGGAATAGACGTCGTAGAATCGGAGCTCGGATGATAGACCTAGCTTCGTTGCCAATTGGTTCATTACATCGGGGTTGTTCTCTGCCATTTGCGATGAGTTTCTACTCAAAGACAAGTGGTCCGTGAGGGCTTGGGTCCCTTACCAAGCATGACCCATGTCTTCTTTTCCATTTTGGGGAATCAGTGGATGGTTCCCACTTCAAGATGTGTTGGTGTCATCGCTCACAATTTCTTCAGTTGAGTTGGTGATATACAGGGTCAGCACAGTCATAAGCTGCAGGTGCACAGCCACAAGACCTGGTTTCTTGGCCCCAAACACATTACACGCTACTCGTATTCTAAGTGCGGGGTCAATATCGCACCAGCTGTATTAGGAAGGTGCTTCTATCTCAAGTACAGACCAGGGTCGCAGCCATGCATGGATAAGTGGACGACGAACGCCATAAGGCTGATGGTGACTGCTCACTCCCGTAGTGAAATTCAGAAGCTTAAACGGAGTAGCTCTGTCGATCTGAGAGCCTTCTAGGAGTCAAGGGCAACTTTGTAAAGCGTAGGCGTAGATTTGACATAATAGAAAGCTCCACTGTAGCAACTGCAGGCGCGCAGGCGTTGACGCTACTGTAATTTTTATATCTTTGGGGACGATAGCAGTCTGTATGACGCCCCGAAGCTTTTGACGGAAAAGTGTAGGTGAATTCAAGGCGCTTGAAAGATTAGAGTCCCAATGGTTGCTTACTTTGAAAATAACTGCAGTTTGTCTCGTGACAGGGTGGTTCTCGTGACCCGGGGATGGACGTTACGTTCAAGCATACACCTCATACGATAGTACTGCTAAACATGAAACATTGTACTATTTCCACTATCCTCATTGACGCCCTGGTGTTCTTCTCATACTTTCGCCCCACGACGGTCTAGCATAAGCTTAAAAGCCATCTTGCGCTTCCACAACTCCTTCACTGCTGAACTTATGTAACGTACCATATACGCTTCAACAGATTTTTCTGCCTCCAACCATAGAGCGCGCTCTCACCAAGCTTCATTTTCACACTACCTCACCATGAATGCACAGCGTTTCATGCTTACAACATGCAGTCACAATGCTATCTTCACAACATCTTCGGCAGCATATCTATTTCGCCTCCCCAATCCTTCCTTACGCATCCCCCACCTCCACTCATCCGTGCTTCGACACCCCGGCCCTTTAAACCATTCAAGAAACTCAAGATCTGACAGTTACCACACCACCAAAAGTACTCTTCAGCATGACCGTCTTGTCAATACAACCCTCGGCAGTCCGAGTGGCACGTATGCTGTCTCAGCCTCCAGTTGACCAACGCGGGCGTTGTCGCCAATGCGGCAAAGAGTATACGGGCGATGAAGCTTGTGAGTGTTACGACTATGATGAGGAGGACGAGTAGATGGCAGGAAATGGAGAGAACGGATATAGTATGAATTGGTTAATGAGCGGTGGGTGTATACCTACTGCCAGTAACGAGTCTTCAACCCTGAATAGATGAATTCGCATAGTGCGTCTTGTGTAACTCCTTTGAATGTACATGGCATCTTTCCATGTAATAACGTGATGTGTTTGTTATACTACATTGTGACATCTGTTTGCGTGCTTGTTGGGCAGCGACGAGAGATTGTCTCGGCACTGGCAATGGGATGGTGAGTCTCGAACGTGTTGTTATGTCCCTTTCACGCGACTTGGGCACGAACGCATAATCAAGTTCATCATACCGATCGCGTGCATTCACAAACTTGCTGGAATAGCTTCCGTAATGCATATTGGCTTTCTACGGCAGTTGGCACGTGTTGCGTCAAAGCATCGCCGAATACCATGGTACAAACAACCTCTACCACTCCGCATGTACATCAGATCAAGATTTTGGAAGTTGATAAGAGGTCCTATATTTCTGACTCTACTTTCTCCCTCCGCCACCGATTGAGAACTATGAGTGCATTCTCTGTGTCAGGATGATGAGGGCCAAGGATCCGCAGGCGGAGCTGAAAGCACCGTTCCATCAACGAAATAGCTTCATCATTCTGCCTTAGATCATGTAACGTGCACGCTAGGTTGTTCATGCTTGTCAGCGTGACTGGATGCTCGTCTCCAAGCACCTTTTTCCTCGTTTCTAACACTTGCACCTGCAGCTCTTCAGCCTCTTTGCACCGCTTCTGCTCCCAGTACGCCGATGCTAGATTGTTCATGCTAGTCAGCGCGTCTGGATGCTCGTCTCCAAGCACCCTTTTCCTCGCCTCTAACACTTGCACGTGCAGCTCTTTAGCCTCTTTCCACCGCTCCTGGTGCATGTACGTTGTTGCTAGGTTGTGCATGCTAGTCAGCGTGTCTGGATGCTCGTCTCCAAGCACTCTTTTAAGCGTTTCTAACACTTGCATGTGCAGCTCTTGAGCCTCCTTCGACCGGCCTCGATCATTGTATGTCATCGCCAGATTGTTCAGGCTGCTCAACGTGTTCGTATGCTCTTCGCCGAATGTTCTCTTTACTATCTCTACAAACCTTGTTTGAGCTAGTTCCGCGTCCTCGTAGCTTCCGTCACTGTGCATGCAATAACCAAACTTCCAGAGCAAGATCATTTCCGGTTCCTCCACGCCTTCTTCGAAATCCGACTCCAACACAGATCTAGCGTGGGGTAAGTACATTCTCCAGACACTCCTATTTTTATGATCATTGTCTGGAAATACCTCCGCTAGGCGCTGCAGAGCCTTGGCAGCCCATTGTCCTAGAATGTCCATTCTTCGTAACCAGTTCCTGATAGCCAGATGCACGAGTCGATGCAGGTCCAAGAATTGACCGGTTTTGTGCTTCGTCACGAACGAGTAGGCCGTCAGAGTTCCAATAGCATCGAGAGCCTGTTTTGCTGACTCGGCTGGTGGAAGCAGCGATATCGGAATGTCCTTCGCGGCGATGCACGACATGAATGACAAATACTCTGCCGCCAACGGGTCGCGCGTTTGAATCTGCTCGAACGAAATGAGCCACGTCGTTGCAATTGGGTTCTTGATGTTTGCATAGCGTCCTTCGTCCTCAAACTCCTCGCTAAGGACTTTGATGACATTCTGCTCGGTATCGTCGAGAAGTTTTGCGTACTCGGATAGGTCGATATCATTCGCATTGATATACGCAGCTGCTTGGACGATAGCAAGTGGAAGATGGGTAAGTTTGAGGAGCAAGCCTGCCGCAGCCTGTTCGTCTTCTAACAAGTCCTCGTTGATCAGAGATTTCTGAAGCAAGTCTCTCGCCATGGCATCGTCCATCTCGTTAACAAAGACCATGCTCTTGCCGGCCAGCTTTACCGCTGCCTTCCGGCTTCGAGTCGTGAACAGAATAGATCCATGTTTACTTTTTGGCAGGAAGTCAATGTGACGGCTGGATCCGATTACGCTGCTAGTTTTCTCTGTCCACAAGTCGATGTCATCTGCGTTGTCGAACACTAGAAGCCATCTCCCAGCGGCTTCCTGACTGAGCTCACGTTGGACGAGCTTTGGCACTTCTGACTTATTCTGCTCGACATTGGGGATCTGCAGCTGCTGCCCAACCTCTATATACGCTGCCAGCATGCTCTCGACGCTCGTTACCGGGATCCAGAAGACTGCGCAGTCTGGGTTCTTTTCCCGCCATCGATGGGCGAACTCAAGTGCGATCTGCGTCTTTCCCACGCCGCCGAGGCCAACGATTGCCATCCGCTCGCACCGACGGTCGTTTGCAAGCAGAGTGTCAATCTGTGACATCTCGTGAGAACGTCCAACAAATTGTGTATTCTTTTGGAAGGGTACGATCCACGGTGCCTCGTCTTGGCGGGAGGGAGGGGCGTAGGATGGACCCGAAGGTGTCTCTAGTCGTGCTGTATTAAGGGATGCAGTCAGCCGCGCTCTTTCACACATTTCGCTGATACGAGCTTACCTGCGTATCTGTTGCTGCTTGTCTGTTGTGTTTCTTGTCCTTGGTGCCGTTTTTGAATCTCCTCTCTCAGGCGCTGAGTTGCGTAGGCTTCTCCTTCCCCATATATGAGGGACAAGAATACCTCGAAGATTCCTAGCAAACAGTACACTTTGTCTTCCTTGAGTGTCGTCGTGCGCGCAGCCGCCCAGCTCATCCGCTCGTCAACACTAAACTCAGCAAAGCTCTTACCCCGCAACGCTTCAACCGGAATTTTAGTAGCCTGCTGGATTTCCCGCTCTAACGATATCTTGTCACCTAGTCGTTTGCCTTCCTTTGAGAAGAACTCGACTGTGGCTGGTGCTAAAAGCTCCTGCAGCGTCCAGCCTCGCTTGAACCAACGACTCTGTCGGAACCCTTCTAACCATGTTATTGGGAAGTCGGGAGCGTTGGGAACCTTCTCTGGAACAGAAACATCTGATAGATAGACATAGCACCTGGCACTACGCTGGTACCAGCGGAACATAGAGTTGATAGCCGTGCTCAGCTCGTTGTAGGTAGACTTGTCGATGCAGCAAGTATCAACCCAGAAGTATTGTAGCCCATCCGCCGCCGCTCGCTCACCACAGAAGCGAATCTTCTCGAATCCCGTTTTGTGCCTCGCTTTACCGTCCACCAGCTCATTATATGTGACTTCTTGGCCTTCTGCCCAGGTATGCGAGAGGATGGCGTACGGCGGCAAGTCGTCGTCATTGTCGAAGGAGACTAGCTCGAAATCGCCGTCTGCGCGAGGCTTTAGAAGGCGCATCTTGGCGGTCGCATGTTCTCCGTGCGGAAAGGTCGGTAGTCGAGGACAATCGCGACGCAAGTGTAATGTTTTAGAGAGGTAGGAAGTGCAGAGCAAACCATGTTCCTTGACTTATGAGCAGGCTGAGAGTTTGGGGCTGTGTGGCCGCCGCAGTTCAGCCTTGTGCGTCTGCATGCATGCCGCAGCGCCAAAGTGTGGCTTGGAGCTCGACCTTCCACATTGGTCAGGCTACCAGTATCACGTGTGCCAGCAAAGACACAGACATCAAAAGCTACAAATTGTCTATCAATTCACTGAGTGCAAAGGATATCGCGTAGAACATAGACGTGTGCTGTGTAGCTATGTACAGCTGCCACCTCGTCACCAAATCATTCACGACATGGCGAGCTCCTTCACAGATCCTGCTCTAACATGTTAGATCAGATCACGACGACCGCTATGTTGATTTCATAGACCGCCACTGAGGTCGTATTACGCATGATATTAGCGTATTCCGGCACTACAATGTATTTATGATCTTAGAATGGAAGATCTTACATACGTATGAACGTGAAGGTCTAGAGGTCCCTGTCCCGACAGCATCCACGTCTCGTGGTTGTGAACAGCACAGTCGGGTTTGCGCTACGCCGGGTTTCCATTCACGAACCTCGCATATTCACAATGCTGCCTTACAATCCCTGGCTTTCTAGTATATCTACCCTCCCTACATATCCTTCTTTACCGCACCACCACACTTCTCATACTTACACAACGATGAATACCTTCTTGACGACCCACAACACCGCAGCACTTGTCAAAATGACCTCTTCAACCACCCCAGTTCCCGTCGATATGGCCGGCACTGCTCCGCAGCCGCCCGTGCCTAATGATGGAAATCGATGCAGCTACTGTGGGAAGAACTATAGCGGTTCTTCGGATAACTGTACTTGCAATGGCTAAAGCCCCGGCAACATAGGGCTCTTGACGGTTGTGTAGCATACAGCAGTCGAGCGAGATGTTGCTCTGGACCCAGTGTAGCAGCGCAAGGGTGTAGGCCCGCGTACACGTGCTTTCAGTACATGCCTCTTAGCAAATGATTAGTAGTCTGACATAGAAGTAAAAACAAAATGCCTACAATTGAAATTCTGTGCCTTCACTTCCGTGATTTGTGATTTGACCCGTATCTTGAGCATGCAAAAAAGCCGCGATCTTGTCACGTCTAACCTCATCATCGGCCCACTCGTCCAGAACATTCAGTGGAAGCTCCACCGCCTCCTCCAAGTACCCCAGGACTTTATGTCTTCCGGTAATCCGAGTTCCATAGCAAAATATTTTTGCAAAACTCAGGTACTCCTATTCCACAGACTTTGTGTAATCAAACGCAAACAGCGGGTCATTGTGCATCCATACTCTATGCTTCTTGCGCCACCAGCTCGCGAGCCCTTAAAGTGGCTGGGCGATGTCAACGAACATGCCAACACAGCCGTAGATCGACGTCCCCGGAGTGTTTGTCGTATATTTCAACCAAGTCTTCCCAAATGATGGCTTGATCGTCGCAAAAGACTTGAAGTGTATTAGCAAGGATTATCTCTTGGACGATCTAGAGCCGATATCGATGGTCCGTTTTGGTTCTACAAACCCCGATAACCAACCAGCAGTTTCCCAAAGGATTAGATATCCAAGACTTATCGGACAAATTGCTTCGTATTTCTTCTCTCGTCCACTAGCTAACCATCACAAAAGATGCATACAATTGAATCATTCCAGCTCCAAGCACACCTAGCTATAGTACATAACACCCCCAAGCCGCACGCCCCAAATCCTCACTCCGCGAACCCCACTCCCTCAGAATCTCCATCTCCAACTCCTCATCCCTTCTCTTCTCATACACCCACTCGCCCCCACCCTGCCCTTTCACCCACCCATTCTCCCCCATCTCCACCCCCTCCCTGCTCATCCAGCGCCTCCGAAACTCCGCACCAACATTGCGCGTCCACCCCCTCCTCTGCGCCTCCACAACCATCCTCACCGCCCCGACCAACTTCCTCGCTGCCTCGCCATCCGGGATAAATCTGCGCGTCTTGTGCTTGTACAGGCGGTACCAATCGTAGTGCAGATTCGCCGCGCCAAGCGCCGTATCCTTCAGCGCAGACTCGAACGCGAAGGGTGCGATGGCGCTGAACTCCCAGTCGATGATGGCGGCGAGGAGATACGTGTTGGAACCGGGGTGGTGGCGGACGAGCACGTTGCGGGGCTCCAGGTCGTTGTGGCAGAGGACAGCGCTGGAGTTTAGAGCTGCGAGATCGGCGCGCGTGAGGTGTATGGCGGGAAGATCTGGCTGGGTGGATGCGATGACGAGGCCGTCTTGGGTGGGGGTGATGGATGAAGTAGCTTTGTTTTTGGTCTGGTGCTTTGCGACGAAATGGGTGAGTAGGCCTTGCATGTCGTTGTGGTAGCCGTGGTGTGGTCCGCCTATGATTTTGTCGACTTGTTGTGGAAGGCTGGCGATAAGAGCAGCTGCGTTGTCTCGAACATGTGGTTGCTGCAGCTTTGCAAGCGCTTCGACGATGGCGTCCATGAGCGTTCTTTGCTGGGGTCGCGGAAGGGATGGCCAGATCGACTCCAAAGTCAGTGCGTCCGCGATAAACTCGGTAACGGTGTATTCGACGTTCAGACCGTTCGCTGTTGACGCCTTGCCTGACGAGAAGATATGAGGGACTAGCTTGGGAATCTGCGTGCGAGCTAAGTTCTGAAATGCGGTGACGGCTTCAAGATGACCAGTCGATGTCTCCATACGTACGACAAGATCTAGTGGAAGCTCGGGGGGCGTTTTAGTATCGAAATGCGCCTTAAAGGTACATATGTCCCAATTGTTTGCTAGTATGTCAATGGACGCAGGCTTGGCTTCAGGGAAGATTTGTGAGAGGACGAGGTCGTCCGGAAGTAAGTCCTGTCCCATCTTGCGGAATGTGATAGCTAGGGTAGTACAAGATTGTGTAGTAGTTGATGTCTAGGTCAGAATAGAAGGAAACAAAACCATGAAGGTTGTTTGCGAGCATTGTTTGTTAGTG
>TARA_R110002003_G_scaffold274_2_pt1 | contig 25111 bp, 27 predicted proteins | sample TARA_R110002003 | Tara Oceans TARA_R110002003 (sample SAMEA4396441) | marine metagenome | biome: Westerlies Biome; feature: [SRF] surface water layer (ENVO:00010504); material: water (ENVO:00002006), including particulate matter (ENVO:01000060) such as... | depth 5 m
GACGGCTTCCGTTGCGGCGGCTGCGCTTCGCCGACTCCGAGGTGCCATGGCGCGTGGCTGCGCGTCCGGTTGCTGCTGCGACTTATGCGCTGCTGAGTTCGCGGGCGTCTTCTGGGCGCGTTGAGAGGCGCTGCACGTGCGCAGGTAGCGGTGGAGGTGAATTGCGTCGCGGTGGTGATGCGTTGCGGGTGGGCTTGAAGCTCCAAGTGACGCGCTAACGAGCATGTCCAACGCGACTTCCCGGCGCCCGTGCCTCTGCCGACGAATCAAGCATCCCCGCCAATCACTCACCTCTCACCATCAACTTCCTCTTCGCATCGTCTCCGACTTGATTTCAACCATGACTTGAGATCAGCCGCTGCAGAGATACCGACCATGGCCGAGCATCCGATATCCGAACACCCCACCCTCCCGAGCTAGCATCTGTCCATTCACCGCGCACACAGTAATCCGTCCCAAAGAGGAAGGAAGCGCTACCACTCCCGCTTACTCATAAACACAAGAAGACCCACGTCTGCCGTCCGCACCGAGATGGAACGGCAACAAGTCTTCCAGAGCGTGCGTAGCGCCCATCTTTCGTTAGACTTCACTGACGCATGAGACTAGCTCAAACAACCATGTATTCAGGTCTTGCAGGTGACTGCAAATCTGCTCCAGAGGCCAGCATCAAGGAAGGAGTTGGCGGCTGCACTCACAAACCTGCTCAATACATTGCAAAACATCACCTCGCAGCCAGCAGCACTGGACCCGAAGCTCGCCGAATATGCCTTCGTGCCCATCTCTCAAGTACTGAGACTGTCTCGACAAGTGCCAGTTCGCGCACTGGAGATCTCTCTTGAATGTATCTCTACGCTTCTACGCGCCGGCTGGGGAGGAGGGCTGGAACCTGCTCTATCGGGGCAGTTGCTGATCCTCTTCACCTTCCTGGCCAAGCCTTCTTCTACCCAGAGCGGCATCACCGGAACATCAGAAGAGCTCCAATTGCTGGCATTCAGATGTATGGCCGAACTCATGACTGAAGCCTCTCGAACCAAGCAAGGACGAGACGCAATCACCGGAACATCTAACATCCCAGCATTGGGTGAGGCTGTTCTTGTGATACTCGACAGTCTTGTCGACAGCAATTCGAATGACACCAGATTACAGTCTATATTCGCGCTCAAAGCTGTCATAGACTCAATATCAGACGACGATGCTCTCGCCAGCTTCCTCCCAAGAATGGTGTCCTCGCTTACAAAGGTCTTGACGCCAGCCAGCAGTTATCGACCAGGGTTCCGTGTCCTGGAGCAAAGTCTCTTGGTTCTTTCAACGTTACTTTTGCGACTGCTTAGCGATCAGAATACCAAGGACCTGCCTCGAACGGTAACCACAGACACAGCGTCAAATATCACCGAAGTAGCTCGCTCAAAGTCCTGGCTTCAGGCTACCGCATCTCAATTCAAAATTGCACTCGCCAACGTCTTCAAGTTACGAAGCCATGACAAGGCAGAAGTACGTCTAGCACTTCTACAATTGTGTCTTCACATCGTACGAGACTGTCGCACATCACTGTCCGAGTGTACCGGAATGGCCATCGAAACTGCAATTTGCCTCGCAGGGCGGGGAGACAGCCTCGATTATATCATGGGCGAACTGAAGACAACATTGTCTGTAGATGACTCATTATCAGATCTCTTGCGTGAAAGCCTCCACGGATGGATCATATCACTTCCTAGATTGATGCAATCGAACGATGATCATGCCAGGCATCAAATAATACATCAGATTTCAGTCACCTTGCGACTTCTCGATCAAGAACCGACTTTGATCGATGAACGACTAGCCGACAGTATTCGTGACGGTATTTCTGCTATTGTGACAGACTCCCAGGGACTAGAGGAGCTTGCTGTCCAACAACCAGGCCAAGCCATGGTTCTGAGCTCGTCAACGGCTACAGAGTTTCAGCCACTAAAGCTGCGTCTAAAAGGCCAAGAAAGCATAATGAGCGAATTCAGATTCTTGATTCAGGAGCTTGCGAGATCAAATTCAGCACTCACAATACTACAAGAGCTCACACGATTGGTCGACGTGGGCACCCAAGAATCCCGCTTAGCCAGTTTCTGGGTCTCAGTGAATCTCCTCCGGGATATAGGCAAAATGAATCTTGCCTTCGACGATTTCATAGACACGGGAATGCCGAGTGGGCGCGAAGAACTACTCGACAATCTCTACGCCCATTCAGTTACGATTCTGACCCATCGAGATCCTGGTGTACATATGTCATGGCATTTCTATGCGCTTGCTCTCGAAACGGTTGCCCTACAGGCATCTCGACACAAGACCGAATTTCGCGCTGAGCTGAGCGAGGTGCTCTACCCGGTCCTATACTACTTGGGCAATACAAACGACACTCTAAGAGACCATGCTCTTATATGCCTTAACATCCTCTCAAAGGAATGCGGCTATGGAAATGCTGGCGAGCTTGTTGTTGCCAATGTCGACTACATTGTCAACGCTGTGGGATTGAAGCTTGCAATCGGTGATGTCTCGCCCCAAGCACCTCAAGTTCTCTTGATGATGATGCGACTGTGCGGCCCTTCTCTCCTGCCTTACCTTGACGACCTTGTCGGAAGCATTTTCGATGCCTTGGAGAGATACCACGGATATCCAAAGCTTACTGAGTTGTTATTCTCAGTACTGAAGGGAATGACTGAAGAAGGGATCAAGGCACCCCAGCTTGCTATTACTGAAGGTGAAAAAGCAGACATGAACAGTCACGGCAAGAAAGTTATCACCATGGCCGACGTCGTCGAGGCTCTTCGACGCCTGAATGAGGAAGCACAGAAGAGAAGAGAAGAAGACGAGACATACACCAACCAACCTGTCCCTCAAAAGCCATGGAAAAACGACACAGATCCCCTCACCGACTCAGAAGATCCCAAGCCCAACGATCAACAATCACCTTCAGACACCCAGGCAGAAGACCCGCCTCCCCCTGCCCCGCGCACCTTCTCCCTCCTCCTTAAAATCTCCCAACTCACACAACACTACCTCACTACCTCGTCCCCAACTCTGCGCACTTCGCTCCTCTCCCTCCTCGGCACCACAATCCCCGCGCTCGCGCAGCACGAAAACTCCTTCCTGCCCCTCATCAACACGCTCTGGCCCGTGCTGCTGCCACGCCTGCAAGATCCCGAAGCATACGTTGTATCTAATGCGTTGGAGATCATGGCGCTGATGTGCACGCATGCCGGCGACTTCATGCGATCCAGGATTGAGGGAGCATGGGACGTCCTAAAAGGAGTGCAAAAGCTCACAAAACACCGCTCTGAGCACCGCAGCACCAATCACAGTCGTGGTTTCAATCGTATTCCCACCTCCTTACCAACAGGCATGAAAGCCATCGAAACAGGCCTCAACACCATCTCCCTTACCACATCTTCCAGCGCGAATCAGTATCGCCCAGAACTCTACGTCGACGCCCCATCACGGATGATCTGGAACAGCCTCGTCAAGCTCTTCTGTGCGGTTGCACAATACGTTGCTATCCGCGACGAGCATTTCGACGACATGTTGAGGATGTTGGACCCGGTGCTGGAGAAAGAGGAGGTGAAGCGGGCGATGGAGACGTGTAATGCGGATGCGGTGTGGTTAAGACTGTATAAGAAGGGCAATGCGGCGCAGGCTGGGAACGTAGGGAAGACAAAGATGCCGGTGGGGAGGGCGCATTGGCGGTTTGTGGAAATTTGAGAGGAGTGGGAAGATTTGCTGTTGTGGTGCTTAGGGGTTGGAGTGGTGTTGTGGTTAGGAGCACAGCCGCAGTATCGGGATAGATGAAAAGGGCAGATTGCATTATTTCTATTGTGTGAGTTTGCTGGCTGGTCATTGCTTGACTTTGGATAGCACAGAGCGCCTTTCAAAATCCCTAGTGATTTCAACTCTGGCGTGCAGAACTCGTCAAGAACACCTGAACGACCGCGCTATGCCACCACGAACGTAACCTGCCTCCGCACACTCAATCATCCTTCTTCAAATAATTCACCAAATCCACCATCTCCGCCTGACTCATCGCCGAGCTCATCGCGGCGTATGCCTCCCAGAGGATCCAGACCGGAAACACGACCCAAAGACCATTGAAGAAAAAGAGGTAGAGCCACCTAGTTCGCAATCAGTACGTGTTTGGCGGTGTTGAGGTTCCTGAAGTGGGCGGTGTGGTTGGGAGTATGAAAAGTGGGTCCGCGGCCCGCCCGCCAGCGCATATGCAGGGCCAGCGCATGTAGCTCAGGAACGAGATGATGGGAACGGATCTGCGAAGAGGGAGGAATGCAAAGAGATGAAGTCTCAGAGACGATGTGAGTGTTGGAAATGACCAGTAGGGCCCTTGACATGAACCCTCGAAGAGATAGAAAATGACAATGGCCGTAACACGTGGGCAGGACAAAAAGGGGAAGGAAACGAGTGCACTTACAGATACATCCAATTCGACGTGTCGAGATTAGGGCTCCCCGTCAACCACTCAGGGGCGAAAGTCATCCAGCCTAAGTTGCGGTGAACCACGTGTCAGCCTTATACTCGCAACGCCAGCACTCCACACAACCCCAACAGTCCACGACTCAGACCCACACGTGCCTCACAACTGACCAGCGACACGTCCGCCTCCCAAAACAATCGCCTAGAATTGAACTTCGGTGACTCACCTCCATATATCTCTCCCGTCGCCAATATACTCATCCAAAACCACTTCTTCAGCATCCCTTTCCTCTCATCCTTGGTCAAAAGCCAACAAATCCAGCACGCCAACGGCCCCGCCACAAACACCGTCAGTACCTCGAGACTCACAACCGTCAAATCGGTGCCTCCCCATCGCTTATCCGCCTTCGCATACTCCTGCCACAGCCGACTAAACGGGCCCGTGCCGTAGTTCGCACCGAACAGCAGATCCTCTTTACCGAGCCAGTATACATCCGGCGGCGTGAACAGCGTGATGGACGGGTGCTTGCGGCTCGCAGCCGAGAAGGTCGTGGGCAGAGAGTAGGACACGAAGAAGCAATTCCAGAGAAACGAGCCTTCGAAGACGAAGTGGATCAGCGCGTCGAACAGGTGCCAGATGAACAGGACGCGGGTTTTCAGCGTCACGGTCTTGGGTAGGACTTTGATGGACGTGCCGTAGGCGCCGCCGAGCAGGGCGAGCACGCCAAGCAGCGAGATCACCGTCGTGGCATCGATGGTAGGACCGGAGCGAGGGATGGGAGGTGGAGGCGCAGAGGGCACGGCGGGCTTCTGGCTGCTGCCGCCGAAGAAGGACATGGTGACACGCACGCAACCGCAGCGAGCGGGGAGGGCCTTCGTGAGAAGTTGGCTTCGGACGTCTAGACCGAGCAAGTATCGTGAAGGAGCGCAAGTGCGGGATGAAGTGGGAGCTTACCACGCATGCAGGGTCCAATCAGTCAAGAAGCGGCAGGCGGTAAGCGGGCAGCGGGCCCCCAGTGGGGTCTTCAGCACTGGCAGAACGGTCACATGGCCGCCGAGACCTCACGATCCACTCCGCTGCGGCTTCACAATTGGCTCGGCTGGCGCTTTGAGGCTGCTCACGAGGTACAGTTGCAGTGGGGACAGTAGAATGAGGTTATGCGATGTTTTTGGCATTTGCTGGTATATAGGTGCGGTCTGCTCGCTGAGTCTTTCCACCACCACATCTGAATCTCGTCGATTCCCAAACCCAACACACCCCGAGCGCCGCATAGCAATACACACGATACCGAGCGAGAAACGTACCACGAACCGACAATTTGAAACCGACTGCAACAACTTCCATTCTTCTGCCTCGTCATCCACCTATGTACGACGTTGGGCCTTAATAATGAGGAAAACCGCTGTAAAATGCACAAACAAAGCTTTTGCAAACCCACAGGGTGTCGGAAGCGACCGACTGTAACGCCGAAACCAGAGTGGGGTCGCTCAAAGAAGAGAGCATTACAACCATTCTATGGTTTGTCAAAGATCAAGTAAAGATAGAAAGACCCCAAGGAACTCCGTGATAAGGCCAGTGAAGACCGGCTGAGAAGGACATGCAAGAAGCCGAACCGGAAAATGCAGCATGAAAGCCGTCCTGAATATGCTGGAAAGGCGACGGACCGCATGGACACATCGTAGAAGAAATCGACCGCTGGAATTACAACAACGTTCCGAACCATAGTGAAAGAGACTCGTGAGCGCTCAGCTCCAGGGAACCTGGAACCTCCGCTCCACTCATCGCATCAGTCAGGTCGTATCCGTGTCTTCGTTTCCAAGAAGATTCGTTATGCGTAAGGATTCCCCAGCAGCATCAGGTAAGCAGTGATCAAACGCAGGCTGTAGGGGTGTGGCTTCGCTCGTGGAACATGCCGCCTGGCATGTTGTAGCCATATTGATATTGAGATGCGAGGAGATCCTCAGGACCAGAGCCCGTAACGGGTCCTGGGGAAGTCGAGCGAGATAAGAAGGGTGAGGGTGTACGGGTGACCAAGTCACTAGCTCCATCTACCAAGAGAGGCATGGCAGGGGACGGAGGGCTGCTGGTGGCAGAAGAGTTGTTGCTACCAGAGCTGTTGTTCAGCGCGTATTCCATGGCTCCGTCCATATGAGTATTGGCGTGCGATGGAGTGGTACCGGGTGGAGAGAGTTTTCCAGGTGTGCCAAACTGAAAGCTGGTTAGTGTCCGTTTAGGCCATGCTGCCTGGGTGGTGAGGTTGAGGTTGAGAACGTACAAAGCAAAACTTCTGGATCAACTCGTTGTACTCTGCTGACTGGAGGTCGGGCTTCTCAGAGGACAAGGAATCGGGACGAGTGCCAGGAATGGGCGCGCCAGTGGTGTGAGCCTTTTGGGCCGGAGCCGGGCGGTCAAAGTATCCCTTGTTGGCAGTGCTGGTCGTGTTGACCTTGAGTCCACTGTGATCGCCCATAGCTTTCTGGGCGGACGACAAGGCGTTCGACAGAGAAGCACCGAAATCGTAGCGCGATGCGAACGCCTGACCGCCACCCTGAGATCGACGAGGAGCTTGGTCTGGGAACAGGCTACCGCGCTTGCTCTTGGGCTTCAGTCTAAGCGAAGGGCCGGGGGAGTCGGAAAGGACGACCGCGCGCGGGCTGCCAAAGTGGAAGTCGTTGCTAAAGTCATCGTCAACCGAAGGGGGCATCGAACGCGGTCGCGGTGCGAGAGGAGAGTGGCGGCTTCGGGGAATTGCGCCGAGGCCACCGTTGGAGCGCTTCGTTTGCTGCTTGACCTTCTTGGAGAAATCAACTTGGTAGTTCATAGAGTTGTTATTGTCCCAGTATTCTTGGCCATTGACCTGGTAGCGAACGCATAGCAGGAGAGTCTTCGACTCAAGATTCGCTTGATCAGCCAACTTGATGTTGAAGTTGAAGCGGTCGTAGCCGTCCTCTTTCTGCTTCTTACGAACATCGTGGTTGAACTCGGCAACGACTTCTGAAGTCGTCTTCCAGTAGTCGAGAGTGAAGCGAGCCACTACGAACTTTTGGAAGGAAATGTTGGCACACGCAATGTTGCCGACCAGTGTTTGGTTGTCCGAAGCAAGGAAGATGCGTTCCACACGAACAGGGGCGGTCTGACGCTCATAGGTCTCCGACGTTGGGAAGTTGGCAAGCTTGATCTCCCATTCTGGAGTCTTGGAGGGAGTATCGAATGGGTACTCGGTCTCGCTATCATACGTCTCAACGGGTGATGAGCCGGCACTGACGGCGATGGGTCGATCCACCTGAAGGAAGTGGCGGACTTGCTCGATATCCTCGTTGAAGTGGACTGCTTTCGAGTAGGTAGGGGTACCCGGCATGCTGGAAGGTCGTCGTCTGGACGGGGGACGGAGGGCAGGCTTCACCAGCTCACCAGACTTCTTGCGGAGTAGAGGCGGTTTTATCCGCAGCTCGTCGTCCTCGGCGTCGCTGCCGTCTGAAGAGCTGATGATGGGATCTGTGTTGAGAGGGTGGATGACGTGCTGAGATAGCGTGATCTCACTTGACGAGCGAGAGTGCGAGATCTTGCGTGCCTCTGCTGTCAGCGAGCGGGCTGCCGTCATGGGCTGGGGCGTGTTGTTGGGCGTCGCTGTTGCTCCATCGCGAGCCGGCGAGGGTGTTCGCTTAACGTCGATGTGCTGCAGCGCCTCTTGAAGTTCTCGCAGTTTGCCAATGCTCCGGCCTCGCTCTTCGTCGTCCGAGGAATCAGGAGGAGTCGTGATCGCACCTGACGGAATCAGAAGATCGTTCACAGGAGAGGGAGACTGGCGGAGGCTACCGTTCGAGGAGGACCCGCGAGAACGGCTGGCATCAGATGCCAGGTCTGCGTTACCGTTGACCACATGGCCGTTTGCAGCGGTGTTGTCGGCGGTAGCAGACGAAGGCGTCCGGCGATGCTTGTTGAGATACGACGTGGACGACACCGAGCGAGGCAGCGCTGGCCGTTGCGATGTGGCGGGCGAGAGCGAGCTGGAGTCGATATAGGAATGGTTGCGACTGAGGATAGGGCTGTTGGTCTTGGAGGATGCTGGCGACCGCTGGGACGGTGGAGTGTAAGGCATTCGGCCGGCTTCTGGGGTTTGCGGAAGCAGTCGAATGAGTGGTGGATGGGAACTAGGGTGACGCGGGCATTAGGGGAATTTGGGAGTTTGGTCGTGGTCTGCGTTTGATGTTAGCGACCCAGATCCGGCGAGAGCGAGCGAAACAAGCGAGCCGAGTGAATGGTAAGCGTCCGGTGGCGAAATACCACCTTATCATCGCCAATTTACCAACCGCGGCCGCAATGGACTTACAGAGGGTAGGTGAAAGAACGGCTCGTGAAGCTCGCGCTTGCAGGAGAAGGGCCTTGTAGGGGAGGTCGCGCCGCGAGTACACACAGCTAGTCAAAGCTGCGATGACGTCGAGGTCGGAGGGAGAATAGACTCGGACCGTGAAGGTGCTCGAGTCTCTAATGTGCAGCTTTCGGGGTGCGAAAGACTGCGGAGTGCGAGGCCGGTGACTTCCGTGTATATACAGAAGAGGCGCTCGTATGATAGGACCTGGGAAGGTGCCTGGGGGTGGCTGCTGGGGTGGAGATAAGACCGCAAGAGGTCGCTGTTCACAAAGCAGAGGCTGCTTGATGCACTGCGTGGGGCCTATTAAAGGGAGGTGAAGGCTGGCAATGGCCTAGGGAAATGTTGGAGAGGATTGATGAGAGGGGAGAGTGTTGAGAAGCAGTAGCGCAGCGTCGACTATTGGGGGTGGCAGCAGCCGGGATGGGCCAAAATCGATGGACGCCTAGGCTATCTACCAAGGATCACCGCACGGGCGAGCAGGGCTCTGCAGCGACCAATGCACGGCTGCACCAGGATTTGCACAAGCGAATTACCCAACAGACCAGGACACGCAGCCAAGCGGCAGCAACCGGTTCTGCTGCTATCGAGGATGGGCAGAGCGGAGAGGAGCGCGGCACCGCTGCAGCTAACGGCACTCGAGGGCACGTCTGGGAGGCAAATCTGCAGAGGAGCGCCGACGGCGGAGTGACAACAAAGGAACCTGAAGGTACTCGGTACACGGTACGGTGCACGCCTTGCCGTGGTGCCCTCGCCGTGCATACGATATTTGTGGTGGTTCTTTATCAGTCTCCGAGCCGCATGCAACTGGCCCAATTTCCCGCGAGCGGCGACTCTGGCACGGCCACAACTCGAAACGGTGGAACAGCGCGCAGCATCAGGCTGGCTCGCATTCCTGCTCATTCTCATTACTCACTACTCACTGCCCATGGCATCATCGCTCGCGGTTTGCTCGGCGCCATTGCGCTCACGACCTTGCCTGGTGATTATTCAGCCAACCCACATGGGCTGACGACAGAGCGCGGGGGCTCGCGGGTACGCACGCTTCATCCGTCTACAGTATCAGTCCATTGCGAGGCCAAACGACTCCGCAATTTGCGAGCCGCCAGCGAGGCTCGTGTTGCCATGTAACAGGCCGTTGCGTGCTTGCTTCTGTGGCCTGCGTTCAAGCCACGCACGCGAACTGGGGCGCTGTGACGAGCCTCCCACCATCGGCGCACGTGCCCAGGTCGTGATGTCATGGCAGTTCAGTTCTGTTTTGGCGAGCCGTTGCGCCGCTGCGAACGGTGGCATGTTGGCAGCACAAAGCGCGCTCTCGCTGTGTCGCATCGTGAACAAGCCCAGCGGTGGCTTTCTGCGGTACCTGATTTTCAATGAGATAAGGGCTTCCGCTCCCGCTGCCCTTGAAAATTTCTCCCCCGTTCCGTCCTTGAGCTGCTCTCAACAGAGGTCAGATCTCCATCGCGCCTTCCCAAAAGGCGGTCGGCCTAGCGCCAATCAGACGTCGCGTAGCGAGGGAGCTTCAAGTTCAGTGGCCCCTGCGCACTGGTCCGTGCGTCCAAGCGAGAACACAATCTGGTTCGACAGCTTTATGACCGCTTATGACCGTCTGTGAGTGCAACTAAGGTTTGAGGTCCACATACGCACCCCAAACTTGTCGGCTGGAGCGTGGAGAAGCTGTGACCCGTCCGACTTCACCTCTTGCGCGACCGATGCACAGTTGAAACTGCATCGCCATGGTCGCACGTCTGCTGATACGCCGTATCCAAAAACGGCAAGTCTCGAATGCGAGGCCATGCCTATCTGAAAACACGCTCGATTGGCTCGCTGCAACACCGCTGTGAGGGGCTTCCTCAGCTTCCCCGCATTATGAAGCCGACGCCTGGACAGTTCTGCATGTCCCTTACTAGCCAGCGCTCGGGGGTATGAGGCGAGCTCCTATTGCTGCTCGAGGCTGCCAAGTTTGAAAGTTTCTGACACGCATCCCCGTTCCACGGTTCCTTGTTGACGGTTGCGCGCGCCTACGCGTGGCCGTGCCTTCAAACCACGGTAGATGGGCTGATGCGCGCCCGCTCATCTGCGACCGACGTTACGGGTGGCTGAGGACAAGTCTACTTTGCTGGCCCTCCGATGAGCTGACAGTCGAGGCCCACAACGTACGTGATGCTCTCTTATCTCTCTGAGATTGCTCTTGGTTGCGGCTGATTGCTAACCATCAAGCCTAGAAAAGTTTGGGCTGTCGCGAGCCCACACGACGCGGGATGCAGACACGGCCAGAGACAGTGCCCATTGCAGCGTCCGAGGAAATGAAGTCGATTGTCTATTCTCAGCATCCCGACAAAATCCTGCCGATATCATGAAACGCATCGTCTTTGCCATGCTCACGAGTCAGGTCCGCTCAGCTCCGTGCAGACAGCGGCCAGGCTCGCGTTTCCAAGGCCGCTAACCCCCATGCTGCTCAGCGTTGGGGCCTGCCCCACCTTACGTTGCCGCACGAAAGATTTTGCCCGTGGCAGAATCCAAGCGCTCGACCCACTCGGCGCCCGCGGACTAGCCTTGATGCTTCACCGCCATGACCACTGTCGCTAACGCCTGTTCGCACCACCGATTTTCCCCAGAACGGCGATCGCAGCGTTATCGACTAGGATGGCCTTGGCCAAGCGCTGCGTCAAAACTATGCTGTTTTTCGCCAAACTCCGGTATTGCAATCGCGAAGGCACGAAACGCGGCAGCAACAGACATCCAGGATGAGACTGCGTCAGTGTCGATTGTGCATCCCATAAAGACGGATTGGAAGGCAAAGGATGCCAGGCAGTTTACGTCCGACTTTCCCCATAACGTAGTCGGTGAGGCCATTCTCTCCACACACCTCTCCCGACTCCGAATCATGCCCTCCCGCCCCTGCTGTTTGCAATGACATTATCGACTTCCATTACAGCCGGTTTCCGGTCTTACTAACTATGGAGAAGTGAACGTGGGACAATCGCGCTCAGCTCATCGCGTGACTCCGGGTGATACAGTGATCACGACCATATCTGCGCGACTCGAACCCAAAAAGCAGGAATTCAACGAATGAATAGCCTGCTCTCAGGCCACTTCTGCCACAACGGGCTCGCATCCCCCTATCAACCGAAGTCGCTGTGTCTTGCAGCCACTGGTGCACGGTCACGAAGTCCACGATTGTTCCACGCAAGATGCGACGTTCAATCAAGGCATCATCCAAGCTTTGGCGCCTCGTCTACGCATCGAATGTGACCCCTCAGCGTCGCGACGCTGCTATCGAATAAGATTTGGGAGCGCAGGTCCCCGCGGTTCGCGAGGGTGGAGTGTGGCGACCACGAGTCAACCCTACTTGCTAATTGGGTTTGCTCGCTGTCCGCCAGTGCTTGAGAAGTTGCAGACTCTGTATGTGCACATGTCGTCTAGCAAAAATTCCAAGGCTACGGAGCATCACACGTCACTCAATTAATTGCGGATTCGCATCCCCACATTCATGGCAATTTCCTTGCCGGCGCGGCGCGCACAGATGCCTAATATTATCGTGCTGCGGTGGCTTCACGACGCATGATGTCAGCTTCGCTCCTCCGATCGCGCAGAAGCAATCTCGCTTTTCCGACATGGCTTGTCAGTACAGCCGCGCAACTTGGAAACAGGATGAGGCTTTCTCCAAGCTGGTGGACTATTGGGCCGGTCCGCGAGAGGTTTTCTTTTCATTACCCACGCAGACCACACCGCTCTTCCATCTCAGATCTACTTGCAAGCGAAGCGCAACGTTGCGATCTGACTGCGTCCAGCGTCGGACGTGGTCGGAGTCCGTTACACAGTGCAGTACAGGGCAGGGTGCAAGGATCGAGCAGGGTTGGGGCCGCTTGATCCGCAAAGTGGGAACGATGTTCGCGACCGTGCCTCGCTTGTGCGATCCAAAATTTCGATGCCCAAAAGAGCAGCGAATCGACAAAGGGCCTTCGAGGCCGTTTGATCTCAAGTTTGTTCGAACATCAAGCCGCCTGTAGGTTTGTAGAGTCGCGCATGACAAGCAAGCTGCTTTGTGTTATCGCGATTGCTTTGCACGCAGCTAGGACCGCAAAGTCCATCACATACTTGCCCAGGGTTGCCCTTTACCAGTGTACCATGGAAATCCCACATATCCTCACCAGCTAGTGCCGTGGTTCGAACGATGGGTGAAATTGACGTCCCTGGAGATCTTGCTAGTTGTTGGCGAGTCGCAAAAGTGTCACACTGCGAGGTACGAATTGCCCACACGGAGACCACCTCACATCCCACGTGAGAAATATCAATTAGTTCACCAATTACAGGCTACACCTGGTGATTATGCACCAACAACTCTATATTCGTGCCAGTATGGCTTACATGATCATCGCGAAAGACCACCATTGAAGCAATCATTTGCCCAGCTCGAAGATCACCAGCCAATACAAAATGATGGTTGACGACACCGAAGCGGCTGACCTACAGTACAACTCAGGCACGTTTCACCCACGCTACGCAGAACACACAATCTCCGGGCATACTTAGTTTGGTCCCTCAGAGCACTTCATGTGTCAACTTGGGGGCTCTCAGCTGTGACTGATAGTGGGTGATCTGCTGGTTCGCTACTTACAGGGTGTTCCCCTCAGCACCGTCGCAACCGGAACCACAATGCGTGGAACATCCAGACGGCTGACACGGGCGCAGGCGCCATCGCAAGTGCTAGCACGTACCCCACAATCTCCGTACTCTGGTCTGCATCAACCAAAGTGCGGGATGCGGACTTGACGTCCAGGAAGCTCGGACCAACTAAAGCCTGCGGGGCAGGCCTCCGCACCAGTCAATCCAGGTATATCCACCAAGAAGACAAGATAAGGACGACTGCCAGCCCACTACCCTGCATACCTCCTGTAGATGAACCTCATCAGACAAGACCCTGCGTCTGCAATCCTTCGAGTAAAGCCGTCAATGGACATTCGATCCACTCCTCCAAAGCAAGAACCGAAGGCTCAAAGAGGGTGAGTGCCCATCTGAACGAGCAATGTGTCCGCGAGTGAGATTGCCGTTCATGCAACGAGGTCCGGGGTAGCTCATGTCGTGGGACAGTACGCCATCGCTCCAACTTTGTGGTAGATAAGGCTATCATGGCAACACATTGCGCAACACCCGGCCCATACTCTCGTGATAGGGTCGTTAGTTGACTGGCTGGCGGGGGAATATGGTCATATGGACCTCCCGGCCTCTGGCTAGAGCACCGTAGGTGACTGCATGGACCGAGCCGTCTGGGAACTCTTTTGGACGCTGCTGAATTTGAAGCAGTGCTGACGCGGGGTAGGATACGATGGAGGAGCATGGTTCATCACGGGCGCGAGCTTTGCATGCGACGCGACATTTCCGGTGAGAACATCTGCCACGACACCATATAAAATATCTTCCGACCTTTCCGTTTATCCTATCTACAGCCACCGAGGCCATGATGCAGCCCTACTCACGCGCGCTACACTACATCTCTTCCACAGTATCCTCGCATTTCCAGCTCATACACAAGCCGAGATCCATCTCATCTCTGTTGCCGCTGTACAACCTGTGGTGTCATTCCCAGACTCGAGTAAGCTCGTCTGCACGACGAATAAGATTAGCTACGGGCTGAGTGGCCGCAACGTGCCCAGGCGTATCGCCTGCAGCATTCATGCATCTCCGCTCTCAACAAAACTTCAACCTCTCGGCAGGCCTCCATACACAGCATGGCATGCGAAGCCTGGATAATCCCATGGTAATCCAACTGTAATCCGATTGCCTAGTTCGTAAGTTGTAAAAGCAGGGTACTGTTTCTGCGTCTGCTTCGGGATTTGCCATGCCATCGGGTGTGGTAGGATTATGCGTTGCTGCACCCACAACGCTCTGATAGTGGTAATGGCTTGCTTCGGTATTCCCGTCTCCACAGGAACAGGTTCTTTGATGAAGGCAAGTATCGAAAGGTTCCGAAGGGGTTACTGCGAACGTGGAGATGGCGCGGCTTGATGGTGTGGTCGCTTCATGCAGACGATATCAAGGCGCAAAGCGATCAATTTGCGCAAGATACTTTTTGTCGATAGGTTCAGTCATGAGTACATCGCGTCAAGCTTGACCACAGTGAGCAGCATAGTGGACCATGCTATCACCAAAATATTAATTCAGTAATCATCGACACAACCCAAGACTCCCGTTATCGCAACTTATTCAGCACCCCACGGTCAGCACCATCGCAACGCTCATCTCCAATCACTAATAAAAATAAGCAAATGCCAGTCAACGCTCCTGCCTGTGATGACACAATCCCGCGACTTCGGCACGCCAGGCAAGCGCTTCGACAACTGCTCTGCTGGATGGGTGGATGCGAGCCTTCCAACAAGTGTGGCAAGTGCAGCGGGAAGGAGTGCGGATTTGCTCAACAGGTCATGGTTCCCGGTCGTGGCGCAACCACTTCGGGACTTGAACCATCTCGATGTGGACATTACACACCCGTCTTCCACAAAAATTAAAAATTCTCGCCTTGGTACGCAAGGCTTTGTGGATACGCCTATTGCCATTATCAGATCAGATGTGCAGCCTCTCGACTTTTGTGAAAGCGCGAACAAGGACTTTCGCGTCAACGTCAAACTTCCGATAATCAAAGCGGACAGCAAGGGGGGCTTAAATTACGAACAGGTGGTGCTAGCGCCCGTGTGGGTCTAGCGGGTTGGATTGCACGGAGCACTCAAGTTCTTAGAACCCGTCTCGCAGTCCATGTATCTAGCCAGCGCACAATGCTCATGCGACGAGCAACCGCGACATCGATACACTACTCGGAATGAAGATCTCGCGCTCGATAACCTGTCTTCGTGCAATGAAGCACCGGGAACTGCACGACATAATTTACCTGGCACTCGCGGCCGCTCGCTGTTGAGTCAAAACTCTCGTGGCGCAAACCCTCGGAGCGGCAAATCCTCAACAAAGCACACCTCACACAAGTTGACACATCCCCTTCTCAGCCACTGGCCCATGTCGTGCAGTAGCGATGGAGCCGCTTCGAGCTTTGGCGGCTATCAGGGTCCTCTGGCTTGGACCCCTCTTTCACCATGCCAGATTGAGTGACGATGCCCGGCGTTGAGGAAGAGCTTATTCTGCGGGCCGTTGGGCGGGGAGGTTTGTGTTGGCCATGGTTGAGCAGGTCGTTACGATGAAGTGTGGAGCAATCCATGCTTTGCGTGTGTAGTGCAGGTCGTCGGTGCTGACCTTGCGACGAAGCGCGGAGGGATGGTTGCAATGCATGACTGGGGCAAGAGTGCGGAGACGAGACGAGACGGCGGCTGGGCTTGGTGATTTACGGCACACGACGCGGCATCAGTAATGATCGCTCTTCTCCGCCACGTTATGATAGGATGAAAACCCTGAGGCCCACGAAATAAGGGTCTTCATTCACAGTGCGGTTCAAGGACTTCAGTGGCTTGGTGCGATGGGACTCATGTACGAAGAAGCACCTAGTGTACCAGACGATCAAGCACCCTCGCGGGTCCGGTTACGATGATCAGGGTCTCAGGGTCTTTGCAAGCACGCTTCGAAAGTGTCGACTATCTTCACGATCGCCTCACTTGTTCCATCTTCACTTCACTAATGCACAGCAGACCCAGAATATCTAGACCTCTCCAGGAAAGCATTTCACACCAAGTCTCCACATGCACAGCAACACCGCATCCCCAAGCTGCACTCCACACCTGTCATCCCCAATTTTCCGACCTATCCTCCGCGGCTACGGCCTCGAACTGTTGAAAGTGGAGTCTTTCCCGTCGCCTCCCATGCCTCGCTTCCACTTCCCTCCTCCTCCCACCACAAGCACAGGTGGGTCTCTCGCACCCTCTCAACCAATGCGATGCGTACACACACCAAATGTCACCTCTGCCCCGCCGGTCTTCACATCTTGCATAACCCCAACAACCCCACGGAGATAAAAATTGGAGCCCTGCATAAGCCAGGCCAGCGGCAGTTCTGGGGCGCTTTTGCACAGACCGAGTGCGGTCTAGATGATGGGCGGGTGAATTAGTGGGCGAGAGCTATTGGTTGGGAGATGAGGTGGGAGCTAAGTGCGGGAGCATGTCTGCGTTGGAAGGGGGGCTTGTGAGGAGACGTGGTTGATCGGGCTTGGTGTTGTGAAGATTTTGATAGAGGCATGGAAAGCTCCAGGTAAGATCGAAAGTGTAGTTGGGCTTGGTGACATGTATTGATGAAGATTTTTTTAACGCTCCTGGAGCATGCATGGAGCTAAACCTTTTCGCTAACAGCAGGTTGCTTGTCCTATAGCTAGATGGTGATCAAAGAATTGGTCAACTGAGCTCTGTCCCTTCGTATCCACGCTGTCATGGCTTAACGACTTCGCACCCTCCTCATGGAGCAAGCGTTACCACCGGCAACGACACATCGACAGTCGGAACCACAGGCAAAGACATGTTGAGAGTCGGTAGCAGCGTCGTGATAATGGGTACGTCTGTAATGACCGGTGGGTTTGGTCCCAAGTCGCATGGATGGCGGCCAGGGCGAGGCGTGGGTTGGAAAAGATTCTTGCACTGCGCTGCGTAAGATTCCTTGATGATCGCCATATCAACTCAGGGATGACCTACAGTCCTGGTAGGTGTTGGGCAACCGCCAGCAGCGGACATATAGCAGCCGTAGGAGAAATTTTCCTCATAGTTGCATATCTGGTGGTTACTGTTGTTAGCATTGTATTCATTGAAAGATTACTTTCTCGCTGCTTTGTCACCCTGCCTCGTCTTGTCGCATATGTTGTCTACATCTGCTACACCTCTTCTCTTACATATGCCATGTGCTCACATACCTGCAGAGCGTCCGTGGCCCAGCACGGGTATTGGACCGTTGCGATGTCGCAATTACACTGCTTCGTGAAGATGGGTATCGGCTCCCAGTGAGGGTTTTTCTTCGTTGTAGTCTTTGTTTCCGGATCCTCAGGGTCTGTATCAGGCACAAGTATCGGAAGGTCCTCTGAAGATGTCACTGGGACGTTGAGCGATGTGGTCAATGTGACGGGAATTGTAGGCGTCGCAAAAGGCACGGAAATGGGCTCCGGATCATCAGGCACGTCCTCGGATGGGTCTTCCTGATCCTGAGGATACGGAGCTGCACTTGCAAAGGCCACCAGGGCAGCGATTAGAACGGTGAGACGCATTGTGACGGCTGCTGAATATTGTTGTTATGGTAGGAATTGACTGACCGCGATGATACACCCTGCGGTTGCTTGTACATGCCCAATAATCTTGTTCATGCTTTCCTTCTATTCCTACCAATTGCCGTCGGATTTCGGCACATATCATCTGGTTCCTGAGATCCATATTGAATACGAACACTTCCCCAGATGATGATCGCCAGGAACCGCTTAGCAACACTCTGCAAATGTCCAGACTGAGGCTGAGATCGTCAATATCTGACTCTGTACCTCCGCTCGTATACACGAAAGCTAAGTTTAGCATCAGAACTCCAGTCTGGACATACCCATAACGAGGTCTGTATTGTTGTCACTATGTTGTTATTGTGAGTGCTGGCAGCGAAGTCGCTGATTGGTTACCTGGACGGGTCTTAATCTGGAAGTGATATACCGCGCCTTGAAGGAATAGATTGCCTAAAGTAGCAGCAGTAGCGTGCGCCAGCTTGGTAAAGTCAAACTTTTGATCAATGGGAGCTTGTCCGAGAACATTACTTTGTCGGCGTATGTAATGCCTCAATCCTGATCACCGTAATAACAACGACCGTAGTGCCATGATCGTAGGATGGTCGCCACTCAGAGTTTGCTACTTACACTTATTGCGTCATTTGCTGCGCTGTGAGGCTGATTGTGCATTGTGGTTACGTCTTCTTGTTGGAAGATGACGACGTTTTGGCTGGCTTACAACTGGTTGAGGCTGATCCTCTTTGATTCTGGTGCCTTCCTGATCCTTTGAGCGCTTCACTGCCTCTTTGAGCTGGCATCAAGACCCTGGTGCTGAAAGCGGACCGTTTGGCATGTCGACATGGAGGGGTGCAGCAATGCGATAAGCAAGCCCGGCCCCAACCATGTGAATGTGGATTTTCATACCACACCTCGCTGATCAGGGTCTCGACATGGCCAAGGCAGCAAGGGCTTGGAAAAGAGGGGTCCGGTCTCGGTCTTTGAAGGTCGGCTGTTTAAAATGCGAGTGGCATGATCTGAGGCGCGCAAAGGTGTTGTGATTTCGAATCGTTAAGAGCTATCTGCAACAACGGAAAGCGAATTGTGGAGACGGGCATGTGTGGTCATATTGAGTTTAGCAGGCATGTATGCGAAATTGTACAGGATCGGAGATTTGATAATGCTGTTGAGCATCGGTAAATAGCGGAGAATAGGTACCTAGGTAGAGAGGTACAAGAGGTACATCGAGGTACTTGTGCAATTCTGCGGCTATCAGCCCCCCAGAATACCCCAGACAATGCACGACTGCGCGCGAATGCTGCGTTAGCGTGTGATATGGTTGATTACAACATTTTGTTGAGAGGGCGACCCCGGACACGAAAGCCGCGGTGTTTTGGGCCGACTGGTCAGTACTAACTTTAGTCATGACGAGATTCTGGGGTTGAGGGAGACTGGGGAGCGAGTATGGGAAGCTGAGGTCTCTTGAAATGCTCATGAAGCCAGCATACTTAGGCTGGTGTTCGTGTGGAGGTCACGTGATCCGGCGGCAGAAGCTCGGGGCAATGACGACGTCGCGATGTGAGACTTGCCAAATGTTACGCTTCAGTTGTAGGTCGCGTCAGACACGAACAAACTGTAAGCTAAACACTCTCTGAGCATCAATCCATGCACTCCGTCATGTATCATGTCTAACACCGTGCAGCAGTAGCAATCATTTGAATATGGCACCCTCAAGAGCCCTCCTTCGCCGCATAACCTCCGCATCTGTGCGACCACACATATGCCCAACAGTGCGCCCAATATCAGCTTCAGTCAGACCACTCCGTGCACAACCATCAGCCCTACAGCCTTCGCGAGCGCAACATACACGTATCTCCGCAATATGCATGCGGTCATACTCGCAGACAGCTGCGGCGGCACCAGAGCCACCCGAGTACCTGAACGAAGCGGAGTTGCATATCTTCAACAAGATCAAGACAGAGCTGGAGCCCGTAAAACTGGAGGTATGACACGCCCTCCCTTTCACACCCTTGGCATAGCGGGGATGCGAGCATTGGGACGTCTTGCATGGCTTACACCGTTGTTCTGATACTCTCGAATTACCACCTCAACAGCACCAATAGCTGCATGTTGAGAATGCACGTCATACTCAGCAGCGGGGTCGACGCTCTTCCGGCAAACTTTTGACGTGATGTCCCGCGACAAGTCATGCCCCGTGAGGGGCAATCTCAAACTGTCATGGCATTACAAATAGCTAAACTAGAGAATTGTCGTTGCTAACACTTCCAACGACAGGTTCAAGACGTCAGTGGCGGATGCGGCTCCATGTATGCTATTGAAATCGAATCTCCAAAGTTTGCCGGCTTGAGTCCCATAAAGCAGCATAAGCTTGTCAATGCAGTGTTGAAGGAAGAGATTGCGAAATGGCATGGTGTCCAGTTGCGCACGAGGGCGGCATGAGGTTGAGAGAGATCTCGAAAGGCTGTGGCGACGTGTAAATAGTGTAACACCAATGTACATGAGTATGATTGACCAGAATTTATGTCCCATAGCAATTCCTCGGGCCTATTCTGTGACTCCTTACTATTACATTGAATTTCAAGCCAATTCTGACATTCTCGCAGAGTGAGTTTTGTGGACGGTAAAAACGATATGAAACTTTCCTGCCAGACATGAAGAGCTGTGTTCGAGGTGCGAACACGAGCTCACACAAAATCTTCCCTCAACCCTATACGAATATCTTCGAAACGATCTATAATCTTACTTGTACTGTACTCCGCTTGCCTCATCAGGGACTCGAACGAGATCTCTCCATCAGAAGCCCGTGGCCCAACAAGATACGTCAAGCGCTGGTAGTCGAGAACCGGGAAGTCGGTAGTGTCGACGACGTAGCGACTATATGCGTATGTCTTGACAATGAGAACAAGAAGAATCAGGAAGCCAGCCACAAATGTGTATGCGATGACTGTTGCTTGACTTGGTATGGAACGGTGACTGATCTGGCAGTACGAACCTGGGACTGAATGCTCTGTCCAAGCTGCGAAATCCTCTTTATTTGGGAGGCCTCCGTCCGCTCTCATTGGGAAATTCGCGCCAGGAGGGAGAAAGGTTGGTTGAAACATCAACAGTGGCATGGTCAGTAAGTTGGTCAACAAGGTTTTGCCTTGCGCGATCGTGCTGAGTTTTTCCGTTCCAGCAAACCATAGGTTTGAGATGATGTAGTCGGTGAGTGACTGCAGTTGGAACGAGTCGCCCGTCGATGTCGGTGGTGGTTGGTACAGAAGGACTTGGAAGGCTTCGGCTAGCGAATGCGCAGAAACGTCCTGGGGGAGAGGAGGCGACAGCGCGCTCACTCCAAGTATGTTTAGTGTGTCGCGTGAGAATACCACTGTAGCATTGCGGCGGAAGATGGACAGATATGTGCTCGAACCTTGAACACCGAAGAACGTCTTTCGTGCATCGCACGACCTAGAAGAACCTATGGACGCCTGGGAGCATACGTTCCATGCTAGACGAGATGCTTGTATCAGCGAATGCGCAGCGGGCCGGCTTCGCTTGACTTACCAGCAGCAAGCGCACTTTTGCTTATGTTCTCGGTCAGACAGATGTTGAGAGTTGAGGAATTCGATACACCGTAACGGTTGCAGTCCTTTGCTGTATCAAAATCCACCTCGCCTCTTGGGGGACTTTCCGGATCGAAGAATGGAGGCAACGGACTAGGCTCCCATAAGTCTACTTGGTAATATGAAGCGGAACCCAGCTTGAAGGCAGCTGTATCCTGGTTGAGCGAAAACGAGTAGCCTCCAGTGGTCGCATACGGCCATGGCCAAACCGTTTGGGACGGGCCAATGAGCAGGTATGATTGGCAAGTCGAGGAAGCCTTACACGCGAGATTTGTTGGCTCCGTGGGCCAGACTATGGAGCGGTCTCCTAACATACTCGTTGCCAGTTTTGAGATCTCCGGTCCCCATTCTCTCCATTGCGTATGGTTAAGGGTTTGAAAAGCAATGACTGAGTCATAATAGCCAAGACCAGTAGAAACAGGGAGGCTTGTCGTCTCGAAGTATACTGGCTCTTGCCGGATATCGCCTGTTCTCGAACAATCAGTAAGTCGATATATTAAAGAATAAACAAATCACATGCCTAACAGAACGATACCTGGACCCGGTATGAGCAAGATTAGAAATGTCAGACGTGCGAAACTCCAACGTGCAAGCTCCGTTCCCTTCCAGTGCCCTCGCCAGCCGTTCGACTGCAACGTGACATCACTAGTCTTTCGCCAACGAAGACTCCTCCAGAGAATCTTCAACAGAGCGATCGGACCTGTTACCGACCAAGTGGTCAGGAACCAAGGCAGGGGAATGTAGCCTTTGCGCATACTGCTCTCTTTCATCCGACCCCAAGCGAGTGAGTCAAACATGTCCTCAACGGCAAAGGCAAAAGCAATATCTCCAGCTTTGGCCAACACAGCTAGAGTCCACGTTCCCACGGTTGGTGAAAGTGCAACAAGCATAACGTATTTGCGAGTGGCGCCGGACGCAATGCCAACGCTGAAATAATAGACGAGGATTGCAATGAGCACTCGATGCCAATAGACTGCGATTCGAACGCATCTCCGCCATCTCGTTTCAATAGTGCGCGCGGATTTTGGGGAAAAATTTCCAGTTGCTTCGGCTCTTCTGGTATGGTTGATGACAGTGCAGATACAGTCCCATCCTCATCATTCCCGGTAAATCGCAATCGAGCGCTCAATTTCTCCTTTGACACTGAATCAAGGCTTCCGTCCGATATTAGAGTTCGAGACGATGTTGCAGAGTGCTGGTTGCTGCTCCTGACAGTGGAAGCGGCGCGGAGACTGCTGTTTGTGGTATCTGACAGACTCACTGATGCTGCAAGAGTTGGACCGGACGGCGTTGCAAAGGAGGGAGTCCTAGGCGTAGAAAGCGGAGCATCAAATACATCTGGGATGAGTGTATCTTGCGACTTCAATGGGCATTTCGAGGACGGGGATGCCATGTTGGCCAGAAATCCATGTTAAGAAGAGATCAGTCCATCGAGGTGCGGGCGCATCAATCTAACCTGCAGAAAACATAACACTGGGTGGGCAGGAAGTTGGTCTAAGGTCGAGGCGAAGTCACATTTGCCGCCCTATCACCAGGCAGAGGCAGACTGCAGGGCATACTCGAAGGCGCTCAGCTCGTTCTTGGCAGGCGCCACACTAGCAGCCACAGCACATCCTGGTTCAGCCACCCCACTGGAGCCTAGCAAGACTCGTCAGCCGATCGAGTGTCAGAGTCCTCCAGGTGTACAAGATGATTCCCCCACGAATGTGAAATTCACAAGCGTGTCTGCCGAGCCGTACGGTCGCAGTTGCTCCCAATCAATGTTGACGTACGGGAGGCATTGGTATTGTGTTGGCTACGCTTTGCAGACACTTTGTAGCACAATAAGGATCGTCTTCCGAGCAGGAGGGCAATCGTGCAAAAGAGAGGCATATCTGGTGGTGATGAAGGAGAAAGAAGCGAGCTAGAGTGCGACATATATAGCGCCATCTTATCTCGAATGAGTAGTAAGTTATTGGTTCGCTCTTTGAGCATGTATCTCATTCACGTCGTCAAATTTCAGTATGATTACAAGCTACAGTGATAAACCCGGCAACCAGGGCTTCCCGCCTACCCTATATTACAGGTCTGAGACTGTTCCACCTAGTTTCCCAGCCAATGGGCTCGCTTCAGAGCAGGAACATGCCCAGGCCGACGAGTCCTCCTATCGCTACATGCTTCTCAAATTGTGGCAGGGCTGCAGCACCCGTCGCGCTCACTGTAGCTGCTGCCAAACTAGCAGTCGACACGCTAGCCCTCACAGTTGGCGTGGACGTAACCTCAATCACTGCCTGCGAGCCCGAACTGGCTTGCTGTCCACCACCAATTGTTGCAGCTGAGCTCGCGACACTAGATGCTGGCGTTGCGCTAGCCGCACTTCCTCCTCCAGTGATACTCGCAAGTGCGCCGCTGACCTGACTCCTTATGCTATCGATATTCCTACTCTGGCTCGCTTGAGCGGATTCCAAATTGATCGCCGAGACCGTGAGGATGTAGTTGCTGTCGATGCTTGCCGTGCAAAGAGTTGGGTCGTCCTTTTTGCACTCCCAGAGCTGGGGGCAGCAGTTCGTGCTCCCGGGGCACGGTTTGGCGGAAATGGCCTCGCAACTGGAGGATTGGCGTTCGAGGATATGTTTGTTCGGAGTGACGGGAGGAGTAGCGAGGACGAAGGTCGAGAGGAGTAGAATGAGAAGGGTTGGATAGAGTTTGTCGAACATGCTGAGGAAATTGATGTATAGTGGAGGGTTGCCGGCTACAGTGGAAGGCTGAAGTGATGCACGAGTTGATGAAGCACAAAGAAGGGTCGCGGTCATATAAGGGCATGGGATGTCGGCTTCAGGGTGAAGGACTAGAATCAGAAGGCACTTGCTCGTGTTCCGTGCAGTGTAATTGGAGGCGCTCTGCCACACTGGGCGCCATCACGCCAAAGGCTGATTGAAGACTTTCAGAGGCCTATAAGAAAGTGACTAGACAAGCCGAAGTCTACAAAAATAGCACGAGCACCTACAGTTCATGCAAAGCTGATGCTGATCTCCCAATGCAATGGTTCACTACTGGGTTTTGTGGCACTTGTGGCGTCGGCTCATGCATGAGCAGATATTGTTTCGCAAATGGTAGTATTGCAGATCAACAAGGCTGAGCGATAATCGTAGAATACCCTGGGGCCTTCCAAAAGCTGCAAGGCAGATTGCGCGTGTAGAAGCTTGGTGGCTCAACCACTTCGCAGCCCAATCCTAAGACCATCGAGCTCGCTCATCAGCCTTCGATTTCCAAATTGTGTCCCGACTCTGTCACGAAGAACAACTGGATCACCGCTCTCGTCCATAACCCTCGTTCTGATTTCATATTCCAACAGTAAAAACTCACTCGGCTCAATGACCGACCACCGGTAAGCCTTCCACTTTGCTAATACGATGAATATAAGTAGAACCCCAGCGACACACGCATATGCGATGACCGTCTCCGTTCCAGGTATTGCGCGTTTGTCAACGATGCAGTATGAGCCTCGAATGTAGTTTTCATCGGGCAGG
>TARA_R110002003_G_scaffold63_5_pt1 | contig 25095 bp, 23 predicted proteins | sample TARA_R110002003 | Tara Oceans TARA_R110002003 (sample SAMEA4396441) | marine metagenome | biome: Westerlies Biome; feature: [SRF] surface water layer (ENVO:00010504); material: water (ENVO:00002006), including particulate matter (ENVO:01000060) such as... | depth 5 m
TCTACTGGCTGGATTCTGGAGACTGGAAGATAAATTCGGGATGCCGTTGAGTGAGATACACACGTCGGGTGATGTGCCAGGGTTCAAGGAGAAGTTAGAGAAAGTGAGAAATTGCTCAAGCGTGATGGTGGAACATACACGCTAATTGTGCGGTAGGGCATGCTGAACTTCTTCCGGCGTATACAGCCACAGTCTCCTGTGCTACGGAACAATTATTTCATACAGGTGGACGACAAACTAGCGTGGAGTGAAAGCATAGGGCCAGAAGACAGTGAGGGGATTGGTTGGTTTACTGCAGAGAAGAACAAGGCGATTGAGCATCACTGGTTCAGGAGTGAAAGGCAGAGTCTGAGACGGTACGTTGAGTTTGAGTCTACACTTTGCTGCCGTGGTCTAGAATATTGTGGGGTTGTGACGGTGGGGAGCGTCAGCATGATCGACGGCAGCTTTTGGTGGATGGCTGCTCCGCTGCTTGATCTCACCTCCCGATCCATTATCCTCTTCTCAATGCTAACTTTACGCGATAGACTCCCTCGATCTGGCGGCGTAGTCTTCACTATACGGACGTATTTCCACCCTGTTGTCGATATCTGCAAAGAGTCGTACGTACCTGGTAGACTAGCAAGTGCAGTGCGCAGCTGGGGCGATGATGTTAGTAAGTACAAGGGAAGAGAGAGGTATGGAGACGTATTGTTGGAGTATCTGAATGAAATGCACGAAGAACAGGTCAAGAACGGGTTGGATCTGAGTCGGGAGGACGAAGTGCGTGCATATCCGTATTAGGACAGACTGCTCTCACTTGCATAGCAGATATTGAAGGATGAGACATGAACCGATGTCCACAGGTTACCATGGTTTTGCTCAGAGAGTCTGATGACCCAAGATTACCTGCGTGCAGACGCAGGTCGTGAGGAGAGTTGCAGTGGAATGTGGATGCCTGAAGCAATCATTGCTTCTATGGTCTGTCGATCTTCTGTTTTTGGTCCTGTAGGCTTCAATGCCTGCTATATCGGCAGATGGTAGCCTCATGATCGACAGCGAAGAAGTGAGGCTCCATCTCGCCGTGTGGTGCATGATGCTGAACCATGGAGGGGCACAAACCTTATTTACATGAGTCGCTCGCCATGCGTTGTCGCGTGCTTCTGGCTGCAATCTGAGTTAGATCCAGCGCTCTGGCCCTCGGCCGTGGGTGGATGTCATGCAGAATACTCGTGGCCGCGATCGGATTTGTGTCTCGTGACCGCAGAGGAGTCAATTGGCCGTCATTGTTCGAGCTGTCAAGCTTGCATTGAAGCAAAGGTGGCCCATGGAGTATGGACCAAGATATCAATTGCGTCTCTGCCGCATCCGAACAGGAGCCATGTTTCAGCATCTGTGCTCCGGCTATGCATGACGTCGCTATGCTTGCCAACAACGTTGCGTACCAACGGGAAATCAAAGGATTTTCCCAAGAGTGATCATACGTCCGCGCTAAATCCGCGCTGAGCGAGGTCACGTGTGGAAGGATCCCATTGGTTCTCGTTGGTATTGCTTGCGCGCTTGTCGACTCACGATCAACCCTCGCCTTCTGGTGCATGCGGCCAGGAAGCGCTTGTTGAAATACCAGTGTCGTAATTCCGCAAGCGCACGTCGCCGACGCCTCGCTGCAGCTAAGAATTGGTGTTTGGCGGCCGATGTTGGGCGCCGGGGTGCGCTGCCTTTCTTGCCAGCACCAGCACCTGGGTGAGCGGCCAGTTCGAGCGCGGCATATGGAGGCCCTGCAAACACTGCTGGGCTGCAAACATGCGAACAGGTTGCGAGATGCACAGTCCTTGGAAGAGGCAGCCAGTGCAGGCAGCGGAGCATTGCGGAGACGGCCCAAGAGGGAATAGTGCAGATGCTTTGGGCGCAGACCCTGGTCGCAGTGCATGGGCTGGCGCTGACTGGCAATGGTCGCTGGGCGATGGTACAGGGCTGCGTCGACTTCAACCGATGTTGTGGTCCTCTCCCAGATCGCGCTCATATTGGGGTGACTGCACAGGCACGCCGTCTCTGGCCATGCTTCGCCCACGTCTTTGCTGACACTGCCGTCGCGTCGAATTGCTGTGGGCCCGTTTCGAGTGATGGGGAAGGATGTCCTTACCGGCATTGCAGCAGAATGCGCACCCAGGGACAGGCCCAGGCTCCCCGGCCGACCGTCACCGTGACTTTGAGCCCAGCACGCAGAGCGCAGACATCACCAAGGCGCGCGCAGACGACCAGCGCCGCCTGCGACGAGTAAAGGACTCGCGCGAGCAGCTCAAGAGCAGGACACGGGCGCGGGCAGCTTCCAGCGGCACCATTGAGACGAGCCACTCGACGGGCGCCGGCCGCTCCTACACGGTCGCCAACGTGCACAACGGCGTCATTTACCTGAGGTAGGGCCTGTGATTTGTTGCGTGTTTGCGTGTGTGGTCTGGAGCGACACCAGACGAAGAGGCAGGCGCGGCCAGTCGATGACGAGGACGAGCAGCATCACAGGAAGGCGCGACCGGTCGCTCCTGCCCACTTCCCCTTCACCTCCACCTCCACGTCGCGACACAGTCACTGACCTCCGCACGCAGACCCGTCGTCCGCGCCGGCAACACTCGCCACCAGCCGCAGCCAGAGCCCTTCGTCTTCCCGCCCCAGACGCCGCCCGACAGCGCGACCCTCGACTCGCACCTCCGCCCGACGAGCAATGAGTGGGAGCACAGTCTGTACGGCTCGAGGACACCGCGCTCCGAACCCACGCCGCCGCCACCGCTGCCGATCCTGGGGGCAGACGATGCCTCCCCGCAGCAGCCGCCCGCAGAACCCAGCTCCGGCGCGCGCGCCCTCGCACACGTCCGCTCGCACTCGTTCAGCACCGCCGACGAGCACACGGTGACGTCGCTCAGCAACGAGCCGGGCACCTTCAAGGTGGTCATCGAAAGAGCCCCCTTTGGCCGCCCAAAGACGGCAGACACTGGCTCGTTTCCCCTTCTGCAGGTCCCCATTCCCAACTACAGGCTGGGAACGCCCCGCTTCAGCACGCGAGGGACGGTAGACCTGCGCAGCTCCGTCTACACGCGCGCCTCTGCCACCGACGACTTCGCCCATTCACTGCTCACCCCTCAGCGCGCCGGCACCCACTCGTTCCTGTCATCGCGGCCCCGCTCGGACGCCTACTCGCCCATCCCGCATCGATACCGCGCCACCATGGACCGCCCTCCCATGCCCACGTCTGCGCCATCTTCGGCCCGCGTGTCGCACGTGCCCATTGGCCCAAGACTCTACGACGCCCTCACCTCCAACCCGGACGACAAGGCCGTCGTGCGATTCTCGCCCAGTGGAGAACTCCTGGCAGCCACTCCCTCACGGCTCGTCTCCCACATCACATCGCCAAGCTTCCTTGATTACGAACTCCTATCAGACTTCTTCCTTACCTTTCGCGCCTTCCTCAGCACCAGGGATCTCGTGGCCTATCTTATCGCGCGGCTTCGGTGGGCTGTCGATCGACAAGACGATTTTGGCCGCATTGTCCGAGTGCGAACTTTTGTAGCACTGCGGCACTGGATCTTGAACTATTTCGTGGACGACTTCGTGCCCGTGTACAAACTACGAGCACACTTTTGTGACCTCGTCAACAGCCTCTTCACTGATCTTCGCCACCGCAGGGATGGCGGTGGGGGAGACATCAAGATCGTGGGCGAGCTGAAGAAGTGCTGGAGACGTACATGTGCAAACTACTGGGAGGCTGAGGACAGCATTGGCCAAAACTCAGCTGACGAGGAGCTGCTGCCAGGTGGACAGGCCGAATCCCAAGCCTCTATCGACGAAATGCCACAGGGTTTGCACACGCCGACCACTCCCAAACGCCAGGGCATTCGTGACACCAAGGAAACAGTGGGCTCAAATCCTAGCGATCAATTCGCCAGTCGGCATATGGAATGGGCACAGAGGGCGCGTCATACACCCCAGAACTCGATGAGCTCGCCGTATGTGCCTTCTCAGGACTACGAGACCATGCCAGTACCTTTATCCCCAGCGAGTGAGCAGAGTATGCACGTTCTTTCATGTTCCATACCGATGCGAGGTATCAACAGATCAGATCAAGCCATCGACTTACCTCTCTATCCGCATCCGGTCCCCGCAGGAACTGCTCGGTTGGCAGCACCACCTCAACAGGTGACTTCTGCAAAGAAGATGAACCGACCAGCCCATGCTCACAAGCGGAGCGGAAGCTTCTCCGACGCGTTGAGAGATAGTCGTGCCCCGCTATCGATACCGAAGTACACCTCTCCAGAAACAGCCGCATCCGTCGTGTCGAATATGCCGGGCAGTCTCGTCCGTGGCGGACTGTTCCAGCCGGGGTCACCTTATGTCGAGATGAAGAGTCTGAGGCACGCGCGGTCACACATCCAGCTGCAGGCCGAAGAGAGTCAGGCAAACGATTCCGAGAAGCCAGTTCATCCAACCAGCCCGGGAATGAAGAAAATCTTTGGTAGTGTACGGCGAGCGCTCAGCACCCGACAGCCACTCAGCACAAGTCCTTACATGGGTAGCCCTGCGCACCAGCGACAACCACACTCAGGTCACTCCTCGTCCGGAACTGTCTCGACGGGCTCGGGTGGGGTTCAGAAACGCCGTACTAATCGAGTCCGTCCGCAAGTGCGTATCGATCTGCTAGCATCTCAAGTAGCGGAAAGTTTTCGAGAGGCGGTCATCGAACAGTTGGAGAACGAGGGTCAATGGCGGCACAGTGCAAATCCTCCTGATCTTGGAGGGTTCGAATTTGAATTTGAGAAGCGAGTCACTCCTGTCCCAGACGAGCAACACAGACACCTCCCGAACCTTGATCCCAGAGTGCAAAGCGCCATCACCACTGGCAGCAAGTCCATCCTCATCATCGACGATACAGGGCCTCCACCGCTTCCGGTGATGTCAGGCGCGTTACCGGCTCAAGCCCAGAAAGTCGCGAGCGACCCTTCACCGGCAGAACTTCATGAGAGAGGCATTTCCATCGATGCACGAACATCGGATGGGAGTATCCATGGGGTCCGTCACTCTGAGCTTTACAGCGACGCGCAAATGCCAGCGAGAGAGAATGAACAACACGAGAACGACGAACGCAAAACACGCACCACAATACAGCCCCCCGCAGCAAGGCAGAGAAGGTCAATGTCAGAAGGGCGTGAGCCAGAGCAAATGCACTCGTTTAGGCGTCGCGGATCTACCAAGACGTCGATCGCAAGGACCGGATCGCTTCGGCGACACGCCTCGTACAACAGCGTGCTCAGTCGCCATCGGGGCCCTGACAGCGTCGCAACATTCCAGACAATGTCATCGAACAATGATCCCTTCTTCCTGGACAAACCTGCCAGTGGAGCGGCTACGCCTGCGCGACAGCTTCGTCGACGACCAGGTGGCGACCTCCGTGCGGCAGACAACGTGCATGATCTCGAGCATATGCAACGCCCCCACTCGACTGGTTCCGTCTCTAATCGTACGCACTCTGTAACTAACTCAGTGATTCTACGGTCCGATCGTTATGGCTGTCCGTCACCGGAGCGCAGTAGCCATCCGGAGCAGGCTCAAGCAGAGGTCGAGGAGCCGCCAAAAAAACCGATCTCGTTGGTAGACACCCACTCATCGCAGCCTAACCTTAGGCCATCTTTCGAGGCTGAAGTGGCCAAGCTTGCAGCCTTGCCAGACGACACCGATGATGAGGGCGGAGTCGAGTCGGCATTGATGAAGTTGGAAGGGCGCTATGAAAAACGATCATCCAGCAACGGTTCCCCACGGGATACCGTCGAGCTTGAGGTGTACAGGCCAAGTGGCGGACCAGCAGACTATGCGAGCCATGAAAACGATCAAGCCGAACACGACGCCCGCGACAATACCGATGACGTCTTGCATCGACCCCTCGCACCTCCCGAACAGGATGACCAGTACATGTATCGATTATCAGCGGAGAATTTCAACCGCCGCGTGCCTGCTGTGAGCTCCCAAGGAGGGTCCGAGGACTCTTACTCATCAGTTCCACTTCTCGATCGCGGACTCAGTGGAATGACTACTTCTCAGCGAGCACGAACTCTGGAAACTATGAGATCATCTGCCAAGCCTTCGCCGCTCCAGCTGGCGAGCAACTCGACGCCTCAGATCACGCAAGAGATCACTCATGCTCAGCTTGCAGCGTCTCCAAACTCCTCTCTCGAGTATGTTGTTGAGACTGAAAGTATGAAGCGGATACCGACAGGTGGGACGCGACCTCTATCATCTGTACCCCGCGAGTCCTTCCTATTAGATGAAGACGAAGATCTCAGTGATATGGAGACTGTAGGCGGCAGGTCGGATGGAACAAGCCACGGTGTGAGGAGTTTCTTCGATGATGAACCAGCAACGATGGATCACGAGTCAGAAGACTTGCCCACACACCCTATGCGGCATCCTCCGACTCCACCTCTTACTGCACATCGGCTCAACAATGCTCTGCCAAACCCTACCTTGTTCGAGCGTGGACTGCCTACGCCCGGTTTGACACCCACTGCGTCCAGGCCAGATAATCGGACATTCGGGCCGCCCCTCCACCTCGCAGCTTCACCTGTAATCGAACAACATGGCCGGCCGGAAGGATCGAAGGCGCCCGCTACTCACATGCCTTTCGTCCTAGCATACGACTCGGAGGTCCTTGCGCAGCAATTCACTGTTGTGGAGAAGGATGCTCTGGACGAAATCGACTGGAAAGAACTGATTGAGTTGCGGTGGAAACAATCGTCCCCTCAAATCCGTGACTGGGTTCACTATCTTAGGACCGAGGAGGCGCGCGGTGTCGACGTGGTCATTGCTCGGTTCAACCTAGTCGTCAAATGGGTAGTGTCCGAATGCGTCCTCACGGAAGACGTTCAGGAACGCGCTCGATGTGTCGTCAAGTACATTCATATTGCAGCACATGCGCGCCGCCTCCGAAATTACGCGACCATGTACCAGATTGCTATTGCTCTGATCTCGAACGATGTATCAAGACTCAAAAAGACGTGGTCGCTCGTACCGGCTGCCGAGCTACGCATCATGAAGGAGCTGGAAGCTCTTGTTCAACCACTTAGAAACTTTCACAACCTGCGGCTTGAGATGGAGACTGTGACTGTCGAGGACGGCTGCATCCCTTTTATTGGTAGGTGCTATTGTGTCCTGGATGAAGCCCAAGTCGCTAACAGGTCTCAGGTGTTTATACTCGCGATTTGATCTACAACGCTCAGAAGCCGGCATTCATCGATGCCGCACCTGTGGATGGGGAACGGCTTGTTAATTTCGAACGACACCACACCGCCGCCACGATCGTCAAGAACCTGCTCCGTCTCCTCGAGGCAAGTTCAAAGTACGCGTTCAAGGTCGAACCGCACATCATCAGCAAGTGTCTATGGCTGGCTGCGTTGAGCGACGACGAACTCAACACGCGTAGCCGTCTCTGTGAATGACCAGAAACCCTGGTTCATGCCTCTTTCCGATGTTGGCGTTCAAGCGAGCATCGTGTATTTCGTCGTCTTCAGTACCTCGCGTACCTCGTTCATAATACCCACTGCAAGCGACGTGCGCTGCATCAGCCCGACATGAGTCACGACTGGCGGTTTCCTAGTTTGTTTGCACAGTTACAGCCTCTTGTGACTAAAGATGTAATAGCTCACGCTTCGGGAGATATCTTTGCATGTGGTACATAGCGCTAGTGTTGGAACGTGTACAGGCACAAGACCCGTGGTCATAGGATATAATGATTTCTAATGTACAATGCTGTATCTTGCCAGGCAATCGTCAGCTTACGTGCACATGTTCGCATCATCTGGCCCTCCTAGGCTGACTGGTGGAGATGCCACGGTGTACATTGTGGGTTAGGGCTGAGCGGTGCGACGACAAGGCCCGTGACGGCTGCTGCCCCTGCCCCACACCCTTACACCCATCGCATTCAAGGCCGCCCGGCATGGCCTTCTCAATGCGGCATGATAGGCCCTCGTTGCGCAGCATGAGCGTGCCATGGCAATCGCAGTCTACGCTGTTTGACGCGTCGCACATGTGCGCTGCCTGCACACATCGTTCGCTGGTCGTGCCTTGACGTACGTGGCCAGCAAGCTTCGACAAGCTTCAGCAGTCGCCCACTAGTCGGTCCTCACGGCAGCATAGGCAGCATAGGCAGCATGGCTTCAGGTTTACAGCGGTCCCAGAGCGACGCCCCTCCACCTATCACCGTGGAGGACACGGCCACGGGAGAGCGTCCGATGCCGAGCCCGAGTCCGACGCAGATGAATGGTATGTATGTGGACACGCCCCGGAGCTTCTTGGCTGATTCCAATAGCACCGTCTCGTTCCTTGGGCGCATCTGAGCGCCCTGCCGTTGATCGCACCTTCCAAACCTCGGTGCGCGAAGAAGGCTCCCGCCAAGGCTCCTTCGGCTTTGGTCACCGGCGCAAACACAGCCCGAATGTCGAATGGAAGGAGCGATGGACCAAGGACGCATGGCGGCAGGGGCGTGTGTTGTTGATCGACTACGTTGCCAGCGAACACACCAGCCAGGACAGGAGGAAGGTCGTCTCCCAGGAATTTGATAATCTCGCCAGCCTGCGTCGCTTCTACCGCAATGAGCACCTCTCGGCCCAGGCAGCCTTGCGCGTCATTCACGTGCAGAATGCTGCGAGTTGGGCCACGCGCTTCCTCCTGCGCAAGTTTAACATTGATGCCAGCGATGACCTGGTGGGCACTACCTTTGGCCGCTGGGCAAGATACGAGCGACCACAACAGAGAGGCGGAAAACCAGTGCTCAATGGCAAGACCTTCAGGACGCAGCGCGATCCGTGGAGAGGCATCAGCCGAGCAGCATTTGGTTGCGACTACCTGAAGCATTACGAGAAGCGTTCCATTGATTCCGCTGACCCGCATGACGATAAGCCCATAATGGAACTCAACCACTACGACGAAGCGGATCAGCCCTGCTACGGCTTCGACGTCTACGTTCAGCGTCTTTCCGTCTACGTGCAGCTTAGCGACGGCAGACCCGGCCAAGCTGTCGATCCTGATATTCCTAACCCCTACGACGAAGAAGCCTACGAGGAATACCAGCGATTGAAGAAGTCTTACGGAAACGTCGACGCGAACGAACACCAGGAAAGATACATCCCGAAGCTCAGAACGCTCGATAACAGCAACACCATCATCATCTTTGAGAACTCGCAGTCTGGCTCTGTGAAGGACACTCTGATAGGAGCGCGACAAGAACTGGAATCTCGTTGGCGGCGGTTGACCTTCTACCTGCCGCGCCAAGACATGGAGAATGACGACACGCTAGCCACAGAGTGTATGGATTTCATTTTGAAGGACATTTTCAAGGCTGTAGCATACAATTGTAAAGCAAAGTCCCGTGTACGATTGATATATGAGACATGTACTGACTCCCTACGCCAATCTTAGGGAACAGATTCCTGGCCGCCTGTGAAACGCATGTTGGTATTCTCGAGGACAAGAGTGAGTTGCCCTGCCTTAGCAGGTCGTGATGAGCTTAGCTAATTGTTGTACCAGTCTACGACAACCCGGCCGACGAATCGCGAGCGCCAGAGTTGTGGAAGAACAGTGCCCAATGGCTCAAGGTGGAGCGGCTGCTTTACATCCATGCAGATCTCGTCAAGGAGATGGTCTCGCACTTGCACGAATTAGCTTCAGGCGATCCGAAGGACGATGAGCCCTGGCTAGGCTCAGTGCAGTTCGACTTCGAGAAGCTCACCTCGCAGTGGGATCGCGACATCATAGCGCCCACGAGCGGCTTATCTGACTTGATGTATAAGTCGGTGGGCATCAGAGACGCACGGCACTCACTGCAGCTTGGTCTTTCCATGTGGCGCCTTTCTTGGATCACATTCATCTTCCTGCCGCTGACGTTTACTGTGGGCTTCTTTGGCATGAATGTGGACACTTTCCAAAACAATCCACCCATCAAATGGTGGTTCATCGTTTCGTTCCCGGTCCTCGCAGCCGTCATCGTCTTGTAGTATGCTGTCAAGCACACCCTGTCCATCCAGCGCCGGAACCCCCTTCGCAGAGGCGTGTACGAAGCCCTGTACCACGAGCTAGCCAACGATCACTCGTCATTGTGGGGTCGAAAAGGCCCGCGGTCTGGTATCGTACCTGTCGGATGGTGGAACGGTGTCAAGTGGCGTCTCATCACGACGTGGTTCAGCGCCGAAAAGCTGCAGCCCGCAAAGAAGTACGATCCTGCGACTCAGGAGTTCGGTGCTTGGAGTCGCTGCAAACAGTACCTTGTTCGAAGGTGGCTCGCAGACTTGCCTGTCATGCCCGCTGCTGCAGCACTTTCTACGACCACTGCGACCAGCGATGTACCCTTTGCATCAATCTCGAGTATGACCAAAGATCTGGGCGCAGTCGGCAAGCTTCTTTCGATCGCAACACCGGTCGCAATCGCTGAGCTCGAACCTACAGCAGCGAGTAAGATGCAGAGTTCCATCCCCATCGAGCGCTTGAGGAGTCTCAGCCCGACGCGAAGTGAAGGGGCTGGTAGTACAGGGAGACCAAATAGCTCGGCTGGCAATTCTGGTGTCATGGTTGAGGAGAAGGGACCGAGTGAGGATGAGAGGAGTGGAGACGAAGATAGCAAGAGGAAGGCGAAGGAAAGAGAGCGCAAGAGGAAGGAGAGCTTGAATGTGCCGTTCCAGACTGCGTAGGCCAGGTGGATGCGTGGTTTTGGTGAGGCAGTAACGGAAGGTAAAGACGCTCGGCTTTCTGCTCTTTCCCGCAGCTGCTGCCTGCTCACTGATCACAAAGACACATCGGTTGGAATTGTGATCTCCTGACCTCCGTCCACCTTCTCTGGCTTTGACGGTAAATGTCCTTTGTGCTAGTAGCGCACATTTGTAAGCCGCAACGCTGCGGTGCTCTGTCTTTTGAGCCATACATGCAATAACGGCCAGCTGAAGCAGGCTCCCTTCTTAAAAGCGGATAGCTTTGAGTTGTCGGTACATTGATTGGACAATACCATCTTCGGCGTACCGATCAGTCGCACGTGAGCTTACATGCGAGCCCGACGACATGCCCAATGTTAGTACGATCGCGCTACCCTTCACCGGAATTGCTCAGCTAAGCATCAAATATGCCGTTTGACTCGCTGGTCCAAGTGTGTGGTGCAGTGAAGGACCACAAGGCTGACCAACGAGATCTTTGAAGACGCGAGGCTGAAGATGCCGTCCGACTGCCAACTCATGAAGCATGCATGCCCCGCGTCTTTGACTCGAACGACAACGCATGCATTTTGAGCCTCATCTTGGACACTAGCGGAGAGAGATGGATAAATTGTTTGCGTGGTCGAGATAGCGATGATATCTTGTCGGTGCTGGTTCGCTTTGACGTAGCAAAGCAAGATGTCTTTAAACAACGATACAAATCATAACATTGGAAATGACCACGATGGATTGCACCACCGAGCCGATTCGACCACGCACAAGGCTGATGCGTCATTCCGATCTCTGGAGGCGCAAACGCATGGCGAGGGCGACGCACCTTTGCAAGAGAAATCGTAAGCCAATTGCAACCATGTCATTCACATCGCATCAAACTCACAACCGAGGAACAGACCATACGCAGACGCCGAGATGATAACATTACATGTTGGACCTGACGCAACTCGCTTCTATGTGCACGGGACCATACTCTATCAGAGTGAAGTCCTCGCCGCCAAGTTCGATTCGCCGAGCTTTGTCAAGCAGCAGGTGCCATTACCAAATCTTGATGAATCAACGGCGCACACATTGGTGCACTACTTGTACACATCAAGATACCAGTCTTTGCGTACCTCGGCCCCGACAGAAGACCCTGCCCTGCAAAATTACAAGCTCGGCACCTGTGTGTACTGCGCTGCCGTACAGTACAGGTTGCCCGGACTCGCAGATCTAGCAAAGGATAAAATCACTTCCTATGGCGAAGACGTGAGCATCACCCAGATTCTTGGTATGGCAAGAGATCATGCCTTTCCAGTGTTACCTAGTGATGAAACGTGGTATTCGGAATATCTCCAGGACGTGATCAAGCGCGCAATGGCCGATGATCCAGAGCCATTCCGACTATCTGGCTTCGTCACCCAGGTCGAAGGTAACAGCAGGCTTCTCCAGGTCGTCTGGAAAACAGTGATGAGCAACTTCGCTGCTGTATCGTCTACTTCGAGCCCGCCCAAGGAGGACATCACCGCTCCGGTTGCTGAAGCAGCCCCGACAAGTGTTTCCGCAAATGACCACAAGACCGAGGAGAGGGGGACAAATCCTTGCGATGTCATCAATGCCGCACATTCAGTCGACGAGTCTCCGCAAGTTCTTGCTGCGAACGATGATCCAGCGAGAGCTGCATATGCGGAAAGCGCAACTACGTTGAATACGGTGCAGGAGGATCTGTACAAACTCGACGACATCGAGCCCACAGTCGGGGCTCCGCACAAGCTCGAGCCCTTCACGGATGAGGTTGGCTTCGAGAAGAGCAAGATGTACCAGATGGCAAAGGTAGATACGAGCGCGGAGTTGCAGACTGCGACGCACATCGGACCAGACCGGCCCGGGCACAAGCGATCCGACTCGGTAATGAAACCGGATACAGAGAAGCTTGAGACTGTGCCTCTTAAGGCAGAAGCTGATGAGACTGAGATGACTGGCGATGTTGCTTCTTTGGTAGTGAATGGCTCGGGTGAGGCGATCATAGTGCCCAAGAAGACCAAGAAAGGCAAAAAGAAGAAGTCGTCTATTTGTTTTTGAGTTGCGAACACTGGACCATGTACACATATACCGTAAGAACTGCTACATTGCGAAAGAGTTCGAAGAGCGAATGAATGCACTCATAATGAACAGCGCTATTGATTTCCATTTTGTGCATTCCGAGCCGTCTTTGAAGGCCGAAACTCGACAGAAACAAGAAACACCTAGGGGAGCATCTGCAGAAGCCACTGCGATATCTCACTGAAGACGATCTAGACCGGCCTGCTCGTATTTGTCGTTTCGTACTTCGTGCGCACTCGTACGACGCAGGCATGACCCTTAATGAGACCAAGGTCTTCCAGATAACATTCCTCTGTTTTTGGGAATAGGCTTGTTCTAGAAACTTTGCGCACAGAGCATGGCGGAAGCGACGGCCAAGGCAGTGTCACATCAGATGAGCTGGTGTAGCAATATCGTTGATTGCCACTCGGGTCAATCGACCATGCGTGGTGTTTTGATCGACATAGACCCTTCTGTGAGAATCTCAGGCAGGCGTCTCGCAGCGTAAGGAGCATCGGCACAAGGACCAGACCTTATCGCAGCGTCCGTCAAAGCATGAGTGATGTGCTTCAAGGACATTGTCGTTTGGGGTATCTTCACATTCGTGTCGGTAGTAGAGACCAAAAACGTTTTGACAACACCATGTGGCTTTCATACCATGCTCAGTCAGCTCCTTCTCGGTAGGGCCCACGTGTCGTGAGACATACACTAATCAGCGAAGATGGCAGTGCGGCACGCTGTACACGACGGCAAGACTGGCAGAAATTCTACACTCTGTTATGGAATCTCTTGCCGCTGAAGCAATCTGTAAGGCTTCGATATCCTCGCTGCGAAGCCCATGGGTCGTCAAAAGGATGCCATTGGTGCCGTGGCAAGAGAGGCTCTGGTCGCAGCCTTGCGGATCCAGTAGAAGCCGTCCGGGAAGCACATATGGGTCGATGAGGTCCCTGATTTTGCGGGGTAAGCTCACAGGGTTGCTACCGGACATTTTCCATTATTGCTTTATGGCGGCGCTGGTATGATCAGAGTTCGCTTCTCGGTTCAACAAGGGGCATGAGGTGGATGTCAAGAAATGCGACGGATATGTTGTGCTACTTTCGTACCGGGTGACGTCACTTCTCCACCGGCTTGCAGCCGCGAGGCGAGCTGAATGCGAGGGTCTTGCACTACCAACCTCCTCCATCCTTCTGTTTCACCTACCTTGATGCGAAAATCCTCGTTATCGTATGCGTTCCGCAGGCTTCGATCCCTCGCGCCAGCTATCCCGGATCGAGTGCTTATGCTGGGCAGAGATGCAGCGCATCATTCAAAAGGAGCCTAGCTCCGGGTTTTCCCCGGTCATTCAGCTCTCCGTCAGCCGTGTCCCTCGTCCTTCATCAAGCTCGCACCAGCATCGAGGCTACAGAAATTGCACAGACGACCATTTGCGTAAATGTGAATGTGCTTAGCTATTGTCGCGTGCACGGAGGCGCCAGCCTGGCAGTCCCCCATGGATCTTGAAAGACGGTCCAATAGCTGTCCCAAACGCCGACATTTTGAGAAGTTGTTTCGGATATGCGACATCCTTGCCCTTGATTTTGACGAGTACGAAGGAGCTCGTGTTTCCCGAGTTTCAGGTCTTAGGTCTCTCAGACGACTACAACGCTACAACGACAGAACATAAATCTACAAAAGAGCCGGTGTACTACATCGCAATACCTTGAGAGTAATTAAGTAAAGTTGTTTAAAATGCTTTAAGCGCGTTGTTATAATATACGAAATTGCGACGAGGACTTGTTTAGGGCCTATAACTCAACAGATACGAGCTTCTTCGTATTGCCCGGACGACACTATCTAGTAAAAGTATAATCGGGCACACCATCAGCCGCCTTGTAGTACCCCGGCCGCGCATCACCACCCGGGCAAGACTGAACTTTACACGTGACATTCTTGATCTCATTAAGAAGCTGCTTTGGATCCCATGCCAGGGGCGGCCGAAAGAATCTCGTGGCAACTCGATCTCCCATAATCGCTTGAAGATGGCCACTCCATTCGTACGACCGTATGACAAGTTGCGCGATTTCAACAATGGACTCCATGTGGCATGTCGTCCCGCACTGTTGTAGACCATATACTAACGCCACGAACAGTTCTTCACAACCATCGATCAGGGTCTAGACTGGGAACCAGCTCGCACCATCGGCTCATACCTATGGTACAAAGCATACGTCAGCCTGACACCCGACACCTGCTTCGTGCTAGATGATGGCAATGGACGTGTCGTTGGATACTGTATCGGAACACCAGACACGGCATCCTTCTCTCAGCGCTGGCGCGATGTGTTCACCCCCATCGTCGATCCAGTGCTGGTACCAGATCCGGAGGTGCAGTCGGACAACCCACTCATGGAAAGAGACGACGTGAAAGGTTTCAGATATGCGGTGCACAATGGGAGTTGCAGCATGCTCCAACCGTGGCTAGAGGTGTTGCAACAATATCCCGCACATATGCATATCGACATTTTACCAGAGTTTCAGAGGAAGGGCCACGGAACATCACTCATCAACACTTTCTTCGAAGCGGTCAAGAATCTTGGTGCGCGTGGTGTTCATTTGGACATGGTACAGCACAATGCGACTGGAAGGGCTTTTTACGACAGGATCGGCTTCCAAATCTGTCCTCAGGTTATGGATAGCGGGGCCAGTGGTCGTACTGGAGAAAATGGCATCGTCGTGACTCTGGTGAAGTCTCTTGGTTGACGAGATTGTGAGTCGAGGGCGTTTCTAAGTACGATGAGGCCCACCTACAGGAAAGCTGCAAGAAATCTCACAGTGTCGGTAGTAATACTTCTGTAAGCCTTGCATCGCAGAATGCTCATACCCATTTGCTTCCAGTATCATCAGCTTGAACATGGTGGATGTTTCAATTTACCGCTATGAACAAAACAAGAACGATACAAGGAAGTGAACATGCCGCTAGAAGCCACAAGAGCGCCAAACTCGGAGCAAATGCATGAAACGTATCCAAAGACATGAGCTGCACACACTGATCGTATATTGGGGCACGAAGTGCTGGATGCCCAAAGTGCTCGCCAAAGCTTTACAGCGTCATGAACATAGCAGCAACCAGCGCGACAATGAAACTGATCGTCGCACTGCCTTGCATTTTACCACCAGCACTGCCGAGCCTGAACTTACCGTCCGTCTGCCTGTCGAAGGTAACGTTCTGTGGGATGGTGGTGTTGAGACACTGCCCATTGCTGATGTCCAGACCAGCCAGGTCATTCGGCTCGCGGAAGAACATGTAGCTCTTGTTGTTGAGGCCCTTGAAGCCCTCAGTGTTGTACGGGAACCACATGGATGAATCGGTAGCGGATGTGTTGCGCAGGAGGATGCACTGCACTTGGTTGGGGTAGTCATGCGCAAGCTGCGGGTACGCCTTCATGACATCGCTGTTGGAGGTGTCGGCAACCAAAACGAACTTGCGCTGGGGAAAAGTTTGGAAGACCTTTTGGAGGAGGAACATGCGAATGGATAGGGTCGCGGAGATATCGGAGAAGTTGAGCGGACGAGTATCGAATGAGCCACCGGGGTACGTCTTGTAGATGAAGTCCATGTAGTTGCGCGTTGCTTGCTCGGGAGTCGTGGTCAGATAATGGAAGTGCGTGTTATTGGGCATTGTGCGGGACCAATTGGCGTAAATTTCTGGCATGTTCATCCAAGGTGTAAAGTTACGAGCAAAGGAGTTCAGAAGGCCTTCTTTGGGATCGTAGATCTTGGTCACGCGCAGGATATCGTCAATGTCGGAGATGAAGGTGATGCCTTGGGTCGGAACCAGAAACGCAGTGGCGTTGCCAGTCGTGGTGCCATTGGTGTAAACGTTCAAGCGCTGCACGTTGTTGGTCTCGTTACCGGGGAGCAGACCGTTCGACTGGATGGGCACGAAGACGTCAAAGTCGCCGAGATCCGTCGTCGCGTAGGGCAGTGTGATGTTCTGTACTCCTCCGGGCGCGGTAATGGCATTGCCGCCGCCTGGCTCGCCGTCCCCGCCCTGCGATGGCGACGGTTCCAGGGAGACGGAGACATTCACATCGCCCTGCTGGACGATGAAGATGGACCGGGTAAGATTACGCGCGTTGGCCTGCTGGTCGGGCGGAAGCTTGCTGACTTCGGTGTCGATCAAGAAGACATTTGCCAGCTCGTCGACTTTGCTCTGTGAGATGTCCGGAATCTTGTAGACATTGCCGTGGAAGCGGACATTCCAACCCTGCTCGGTCCAGTTGGCGTACGGAGGGACGTTGAGGACTTGCGTGGGCTGCGCAGCGAGGTCGCTATCGCTGATGCCGAGGCTCGACTGTACCTGGGTGCCCGTGGGGAGGCCTTCGAACCAGCCGGGGACGCCTAAAGACGCTATTAGCACAAGCCTTGAGGGGCGGGGCTGTTCCGCCTTGGTAAGAAATGCTTGCCGTCAGTGAAGTAGCTTGGCAGCGCCGACCCGATGACGCTTTCCCACGACTTCGCGACGCCAGCGACGCCGCTCTTGATGTCGTCGATGATGTCCTTCTTGTGCAGGTAGCTGTGGCGGCTGTCGAACTGGATGGCCGCGGGTGTGACAATGGGAGCACGCGCTTCAATTCTCGCGGGCGCAGGGGTAGCTTCTGGCAACGCGGCTGCGTGCGCAAGACCCAGACTCGCGCCGAGGAGCAACGCCGTCTGCGTTACGCGTGTGGGCGCCATGTTCACGCTTCAAAGGTCCAATTGAGGAGAAGGACAGGAAGGATAACGAGGGCAGGCGAGGAGGAGACAGTGAGCGACAATAAGGAATTGCGCTACCTCCGTACTTGTTTAGCAACAACGCCCTGCTCCAGCAGGTTTCAAATTAGATGTTGTTTGGGCTGCAGGTACGGTGCCAGCCAACCCCTGCAAGTGATGTCATCCATCGCGCTTCGATACGACGTAGCCGAACAGCGTTAGAACCCCGAATCCCCTGATCGATCTTGCCTGGAGTGCTCGTAAACACTTCTGGCAGTGTCACGTGCTGTTCTGTACCCAGTGGCGATGCTCAATCTATCGAGGCCAGGTATGCGATATGCCCGGGTAATTGGGCTCCGCATATAAGTAAAGCACCACCATTTTGGCATTGTATCGCCAGCAACTTTTCATAATACTTCTTTCGAAGTCGGCAGATCTCTACCAAACACAGCAGCTATGCTTGTCCGCCTACCTTACTTCGCGCCAGTCCTGCTCGCGTCCTACGTCCAAAGCGTCCATGTCAGCCATGTCAGCCATGTCGGCCGCCAAGCCGATTGTGAACAGTACGGGAAGTATCCTGAATATACTGGACCGTGCGAAACTACCAGTTAGCCGACATGTACGACATTCAGCTCCTTGTAGTTGCTGATAATGCAGCAGACTGCGGAGCAGGTCGGATCAATTGCTTGAAGCAGGTACCAGCGATGTCGAGCTGTGTCGGGTATCCAGCGGTGGGTGAGTACATTCCGCCGAGCCCCAAGTCGCTAGATTGGTGATATTGACATCGGCAGGTTGTCCGTATATGGGCTGTTCGTGTTCGGACTATGCAAATTAGCAGTGTGAGAAAGGCATCTGTCAAGTAGTCTACATCAGTGGTGCTGTGGTTCATTACCGTGCAATATTTTATACTCATGAATTCCTAGCTACCTAAGTACCCCACGGTATCCACATCTCTCCCTCTCAGATCCTCATCCCAATCCCCATCCACACACCTCACAAAACTTCGTCGAAGTCCGCTCAGCACGCGAGCAAGAAAAGAGACATGTAGAAAAGCCAGGCCAGGCGGACCTCCCCATCGGACAGGTATTCCAAAAAGCGGTCCGCAAAGCAATATCTTCAAGACATTATCTACGATGTAAAAAAGAGTTGCTCACTCACTCAATGACACTTTAAAGCGCACGAGCGGATCCAGAGCCTCTGGGTATAAGCAGTGGAGCCAAAACGAAACCAGCCCTGCTTGTATCGTCGACTACGATGAAGCAGTACCGGGAGAATAGAACTCGAAAAAGTAGGTATTGAAAAACAAATGGTACGAAATTACATAGGAGATGGGAAAAGCAATGCTCCGACATCCCTTCATGAAGACCCATGGCGAGGAGAGATCACATGGCCATGCCGGGGACCGGCTTGCGCAACGGCATTGGACCAGCGTTGGGATTCATGGGACTTGGCCCTGGGGCGGGACCTCGTCGAGGGTTACCAGCTTGGCTAGCAGAGTTTGATCTGGGACGACCCATCTGCGGAGGAGCCATCTGAGGACCGCCTCCGTATGGGCCCGGAGACATTGAACGAGGTGGCCCCGCGTATGGCGCGTTGCTGTTTGATCGGCCACGTGGAGGTCCTTGCATGTGAGGCGACATCTGGCGGGGTCCTGGGCTCATAGTGCGAGGGCCAGGGGACATGCGACCATTGTTGGGTGAGAAGCCGGGAGGGTGGGGCGAATTACGACCGCTGGCAGGCGAGAGCGGACGAGGCTGAGGAACGCCGCCGGGACCCATTGGTGAGCGGATAGGAGGGCCGCGCATACCTGGCGGTGGCGGGCCTTGACGTGATGGAGCGGTGCGAGGCTTGACGGGGTGCTTGGACAGGCAAGTACGAGGGACAACACCTTGCTGAGAGCGATCCATGCGGATGCAGAGTGCCTAGCCACGATTAGCATATCACTCCTGAAAGAAAGTGAGATAGAGCTTACCCATCCATCGTCATACTCATGCAACATGCGGATTAGCTGACCTGCATTGAGACCAAGTTCATCTTGCATAGAAGGCTTAAAGTCAAGTTGAACACGATGGACGTTGTTAGGAGGAGGAGCAGGACTGTTGGAACGAGCTCCAACGACAGCACCGGCAACAGCACCAGCAACCGGAAGAGCACCGGTTGGAGCAGGGCCTGGAGACGCAGGGAAGTCTTCAGTCCACGCAGGGCTTGCCGGAACACCATCGGAGCCTGCGTTGATGCTAGGCGGCGCGGGAAAGTCTTGCACAGGAGCTGGAACAGTAGCCATGGCATTCGCTGCAGCAACCGGGTCGATATCGGCCGAAGCGATTGCTGGGGCAGGGCTGGCAAAATCGGCACTGGGCTGGGTGGAGTGAAGTGGGGAGGCATTGGGAGGGGAGTCAGGAAGCCTAGCCTGGGTAGGATCCAGTGCAGCATTATTGCCGAAAGGATTGGCAGATGGAGGACCTGAGTGCTGGGGATCGTTGAAGGGATTGTCGGTAGGAGTAATGTTGGCAGCTCCAGGGCGTTCCCAAGCGCTTGTTGGACGTTCCGGGAGCTCACGGTCCTTGGACGGGGTAGGAGGCGCAGCAGCAGCGGCCACATTCAGAAGGTTGCCTCCACTCTTGCGGTTCTCAAAGGCGGGATCGAATTGGGTCACAGGCCGCAAGCTCAGGCGTGGTGCGGTTGACATGGTGCGCTGAGTCCGGATGCTAGGAGCAGGAACCGGTGCTGGGGCAGACATGACCTGGGGCGGCGGTGGGGGAGGCGCATCGTTGAGGTCAATCTTCTCATTGTCGTTGGCGGCAGCCATCTGCTTCTTCTTGCGGCGGTAGAGGAGCAATATACCAACGAGGAGGGCGCCGAGACCGACCAAGAGACCGAGAGCAAGTCCCGCCTTCGCGCCTCCTGACATGCCACTCTCTGTAGCCTCCGCAGAAGCAGTCGCCGAGATGGTGGCGGTGACTGATGCGAGACCTGCAGCTGCAGACGGCACGCTTGGAGTTGGCGCCTTGGTCGCGACCATGAGGGTGGACTCGACTGCCGATGAGTCGTTGGATTCGGCATCATCTGAGCTGTGCGATAGCGACGGTGTGGCAGATGGCTTTGTGCTTGAGGCCGGCCTGCTGGTCTGCTTTCCTTCTCCGCCTACGGACGTGCTGGTCCGTGGTCGCTCTGCCGGTGCGATGAGCGTCTTCGGGGACTCCTGCGACTGAGTCACCCACACCACCTTTCCCGTGTACGTGTTCACCGCCGTAACAATTCGAACCGAGACAACTGTCTGGACATTATTGTCGTCTTCCTGGTCGCGGTTACGCTGGCGTCGCACAAGGTGCTGGTGGCCGTGTTGGTGCGCCATGCTGTGTACAGTGGCGCGCAGTTCGCAGATGGAGTCGGTGTCGCGCAGTGGCGTGCTACCGGTAGGGGCTGCGAAAAAACCGTGTCCGTGTTTATGTTGTTTGTCGAGTAGTGGACCGTATTCACCTTGTCCACAATGGCTGAATGGTCCGATTGTTGCGCGATTACGTATTGTGCGCAAACAGAGAGAGTGGCCGAATCTTTACAATAGCAGCGGCACGACTCAAGGGAGATGGCTGTGCTGCAAGGAATGGACTCGGGCGGGCTGGCCCCCAGGTGGCTCGACTGTCGTGGAATGCGGTATATGTGGGTCGTGACTAGGCACTAAACATGAAGGAGTGTGTGTGGGTGGTGGTAAAGAGTGGATTGCGAGGGCTGCGCTCGATGAACGAAGGGCGAACGACAGCCGGGTCGCGGGTATGGGTATGGGTATCGAAGAGAATTAGTGTAGGTGGTGGGTGAAGGTGGGAAGGAGCGGCGGGCGCGAGGAACGCACGAGACGGCCGGCTGAGATTCGATTCAGGAAACACGGCAGAACAGACACAGCAAACAGCGAACAGAGCGCCAACCAGCGCTCGAAACATGGGCGGGCCTGACCAAGCAGCGGGGCCGTGCCTCAGCACATCCCTACGTTTTGCGACTTAGCCTGAGCTTAGGCCCAGGTACGCGTCCGCTGTGATTGGCCGTGTCATCAAAGTCGCTGCAGGCGCTGATGAGCTCGTGCTATTTTCAAGCCTCGCGCCAGTCCGCCGTGGTGAGAGGCAGAGATGGCGGTGCAGCAGCCCCTTATCGCGGATTCCAAGGCTACCGGCGCGTTTGAACTGGCGAGGTCGTCCTAGGCGCGGCCCAGAGCAAAGCCTCCTCGCGACACCACTGTGTGGCTGCGAGTATTACCCACAGCATCCGCCTCCGCATTCCAGTCGCTCTACTCCGTAACCTGGCCATCACTCGTCGGCACGACCAGAACCACGGCCAGGGTCAATGACGTACGGCATCGTTATGGACGCACGACGGCCGGTAATTGCGTGCAGCTGTCAGACGCGGGCTTTTCGTTGTGGTGGGTTCGCTCGAGTTCCTTTCCGAGCCGGGTCGCTGCAAGTCGCAATTTCGGGCATGGTCAGCGTAATGAAGCTATACGACACGGCCGAGGCTGTGTAAAACGTCTTCATGAGCAGGACCATGTCGATGAAACGCGAGTGCTTGCCTCCAGTGCTTGCATCGCACGTCGTTGTTCTGCTTGGGTTATTCTTCTGTCTTGAAGCCTCGGCAGAAGCATTGCTGGGAATTAACAATGCTGCTATGCTGTACCTTGCAATACCGTTACCTCTGCTGTCAGCAACCAATCGGCTTGTAAGATGATGTAGACTTAATGCATGTCGTTTCACTACCACCAGTGGTATGTCAGCAATGGTCGCATCGTCATCAAGAGCAGTTGCACGTGTCGCGCTCCCGAGTGATGCACCTTCCGGCTGCACACGATGCTAGCAAAAAGCTGCACCTCGATGCCGTGGAACACGTACTGCGGGAGCAAAAAGAGAGTGCCCTCTGCCAGAATCGAACTAGCGATCTTATCATAGCATGCAATACTAGTGATACGCTTTACCACTAAGCCAAGAGGGCGGATCCGATGCAAACGATCGGTTGGATGGGTAATGCTGAAGTAGATCATGGACAATTTGTGACTTACAACATATAGAATCTTATTTTGGATTGATATCGCACGAGGAGTTGAGCTGATTCATGTCACACATGCGCTGGTAGATTTTGTTTTCTCGCGCGCAAAGGCGTGGCCTGATGCACTTCAAGTGGGGCTGAAATGAACCCAGCCGCCGACGTTCGGAGGCAGTCGTGACTTCACGTTAGGATGCAGCGAGGAAGTGTCTCAACACTACGATTTAAGATAAATGCATATGAAGCTATTCACGTATTCCATGCTTCAGTATTCTGAGTATTACAAAACCTGTTTGTTGTTTGAATGCAGGGACCCTCCTGCAGCCCATCAGATCGAGAAGTTTGTCATGCCAGACGGCGTATCCCACAGCGCGTCCCATGAAAAGTCGAACGCATTTGGATCAAGAATATCTGCCAGCAAGAAATTTGTATCGTCAATACTCGGCGGTAGCATCGGTGCTTCATTCACATTGCCCCTCACAGCCCCATTTCCATTCATGTTCGTAATGGTCTGCTCCGTTTCCAGCGGTTGCGGCGCCTCCCTTGCATTCAACGACGCGATCCTCGACACCGGCTCCGCACACCTCTCGAGCGCGTAAATAGCAATGTCCCAATCGTAGTTGTCGCGCGCATGTTGCATGTGCGCAATTACACGCTGAAGCCGGTCGACCGAGGTGTTGCGTATCTCAGGATCTTGAGTTTCAACCGTACATCGAAGAGATACCGTGATGGCGTGGACGAGGATCTGTGTCGCATACGGCAACCAGAAATCTTGAAACTGAGATTCGCCTAGCGAGAGAATAAAGTCGAGTACTGCCGACGAAGCGATGCGCAACTGGTCCATTCGTGCCCGACCAAGCGCGCTGTCGCCCTCTAGAATCGCGGAACGAAATGTTATACGCGCTAGTATGAGTCTGACGGACAGAAAGCAGAGCCATAGCATGCTTGAGCCCGCGCGGTTGGGGAGTGGTAGCCAGTCCGGTAGTCGGGTTTCTAGTTCGTTCAGCTCGCGTTTGAAGCGGTCGACTCTGCGAGACAGTTCGTCGCGATCTGGGTTGATTTGGTATACTAGAGGTAAGATGTCACCCAAAAGTTCGGTCAGTTCACATAAGTGCACGAAGCAGGTCGTTGCATGCTTCTGCTGCGCTGTGGACTTGAGGCTAATGAGGGAATTGACGCTGGGTCTGGGAACGTCGTAGTACCCTTTTGATATGTGCGGAGGTGCTCCGTATGCAATGCTTGACCAGTGATCCGATATGAGACAGCACCACCACAAGCGGATTCGGATAGACTTCTCATTTTCGGTGATATTCCACTTGGATGGGTCTCGGTGTAAACCAAAAGTTTGTGCCAGCGATATTGTTCGTCCGCAAAGCGTAATGTTGCCAACAATGGAGACTGAGGGGCGGCCGATTTGGTCTAGTACTGCAACCTGGATGGTCGGCATACCCGGACTTAAAAAGTCTTCCAGCGTTGCAGATATGGCCTTATTCCAAACATAGTGCAGATCTGGCCTAGGATGCATCTTGAGCGTGTCCGACCTACTCCACAGTGGTGAGCCAAGGGCGAAGATGACGCACATGAGGTTGTTGGGAACTTTCGCAAAATATCCAGCGCGGAGATGTTCGCAGGTCTCGTCATCCAGTATCGGGAAGTGGTAGTGAACGTTTTTGAAGTACAGTTCTACAACTTCCCGCCTAAATGGTCCCATGATCTGGTCCAGGACCTCGAGCTGCTCGCGTCCGCACCCACTTCCCGGCGGCAAGCCAGTACGGAATCTTGGTACTGACAAGTACACAACTGGATCGTTCTCATCATGACGCAGCGTTTGATACTTTGATGGCTCCGATTCCTCGGTTGTGGATCCTGGGTTCCTATGTTGTGAGATGTGTCGATTGAAAATGTCCACATCCTCCGCCAGATGCGGTGCCAACATGATGGATGCAGACGGATTGTTGGTTGACTTGTGTAATATAGGCGCAGAGCGAGGCCGTGAAGGCCCATCCTCAGGCTCACTATGTCGGCGTCGCTTTGATGGTCTCCGATCTCCACCGTCTTCTGTCGGAGAGTTGTTGGTTGTTGTGCTTTCGATGTATTGGCATTTCAGGCGCCTCTCCCGACATGATAGACATGGTTCTCCTGGTATATCGATGTGGCAGCGAATTTTGCGCGAGCGACACCTCGTGCAAGCGGGGACTTTATGGCTTCTGTACGGCCTTGTTTGGATCGGCGCAGCGCTGGCCATGAAGGTATTTGGCCAAGAGCGTCACCAGGCAACGTGACTCCAGACAACGTGACTTTGTGCAAGGGTGTAATGCGTACAGGCGAGCGTGTTGTTTGCTTTTTGCCGTGTTTCAGAAATTGAGATTGAACGAGACTGAAGTTTGCAGATGTTGACTGGTTCGGTGGGATGCCTCGGCAAGGTTTGTCCCGCTAGGTCCATCATCAGGGTGCTTTGCGCCTTCGTCGAGATCACTGCAATGTGTCCCATTGCGCACGAAACATGGCTCTTGAATAGTATCTTCTCTTCTCTGAGCGAACGCCATGGAAGATCAGTGTGATGTCACGTG
>TARA_R110002003_G_scaffold1048_15_pt1 | contig 25048 bp, 19 predicted proteins | sample TARA_R110002003 | Tara Oceans TARA_R110002003 (sample SAMEA4396441) | marine metagenome | biome: Westerlies Biome; feature: [SRF] surface water layer (ENVO:00010504); material: water (ENVO:00002006), including particulate matter (ENVO:01000060) such as... | depth 5 m
CTTCGATGCTTGATACTTGATACGATGACTACCGGTACAGGAGGGCGGAGGGTTGTGCATCAAACTTGCTCTTCCAGGCGACTCGGTCAAGAAATTCTCTCAGTCATTCGCTGCGCTGAGTAGCGCAACATTTTCACCTCCGTCACCGGCCTGGATCAAATACACGATACGAGGGGCAAGCAATATCCCGATGTCGATCAGTAAAACCAATGACCAGCTGCTGGTTGGAGCAAGTACTCGCCGTTGGGAAGTGACTGCCGGTTCAAAAGTAATTGCCGGTTTTAGCGAACTGCCGGTTCTTGGGGAACTGCCGGACCAATGCCGTGTCTTGAGTCAATATAGCCTTCACTCTTCCCCCAATTTCTGGAGATTCGATTGCCTGGCTCATTCGTCGCGACGGTCAAGCATACCATTGAGCAGCTTAAGGCAGGTAAGAGGTCTGGGCTAAGCACATTAACAGATTACTATATGACAAGAAAATATCTTTGGCTAGCGGATATTGAATTTGATCTGATTCGCAGCAGACTATATCAATCATCATCGGTCTCTTCTCTCCTTGGTTATCGAGCGTCAAGGGAGTGAAACCTTCGTTATGGTGTCGAAAGACCAACAAGATGCACATTCGCTGATGCGCGGAGCTCATATCCAGACTCATAAGGGCTGAGTAGACACAACATTGCACGTTTCTGCTCCCCAAACATCTGCGACCTTCAGCTCCACCACATTCGTCTTGTCGAGATTGTAAATACTGCCAAGATGAAGTCGCTACCTGCAGCTCTCGTTCTCATCGCCTTGGTCGAGGCTGGGCTTCGCTTTCCATGCTCAACTTTGACCTTCCAACGACTAGATCCTGCTGGCCAACCAGGCTCTTTGCCATCCTCTCATGTTCATCATATCGTTGGTGGAAATGCCTTTAACGCGACCATGGATGGTGACGTTGGCGCGAGGGCCACTTGCACTACCTGCCAAATGGCCGACGACTTTTCCAACTACTGGACCGCGACCCTGTACTTCAAACATCCTTCCAATGGCTCCTACCACCGTGTATCACCTCTGCCTGTTCAGCCTCTATTGGGAGGATCGGATGGTGCTCAAGGTGGACTGACTGTCTACTACACCCAATTTGACTTGTCTAAGGATAACCTTGCGCAGAATCCTGTGAAAGCCTTCCCACCGGTAAGTCCACTATTTTCGAAACTCACGTTGTGATTCTCACATGTAATAGGGCTTTCGTATGACAGTGGGCAGCCCAACTTCAACCACGAAGAATCACGCCGGTCTTAGTTATCAATGCATGAGTGGGACCAATAGAGGCACGATCACGAACACAATGCCCACCCAGCCGTGCACAGGTGGTATTTTCACCACTCACCACTTCCCTCCGTTTGTAGCCCTTCTAACTTCAAGACGCAAAGTACCTACTGACGAGGTTTAGATGCTGGGACGGCAAAAATCTTGACAGTCCAGATCACCAGTCTCACATGTACAACACCGTCAACTCGGAGGGCTTTACCAATGCGCCGAAATGCCCGACCTCTCATCCGGTCCGTGTGCCACAAGTGACCTTTGAGACGGTATGGGATACGTCGAAGTTCAACAGCATGTGGCCGTCAGGCGCTGCCAACCCATTCGTGTGGAGTTTTGAAGGTAGTCCTACCGGATATGGCACCCATGCCGATTACATGTTCGGATGGAAGGGCGATTCCTTGCAAAAGGCTATGGATAAGTCCGAGTGCTTTTACGACGGTTGCGGTTCCATCACAAAGCAGCAGATGAGTGTCGCGAATCGTTGTACCGTCAAGGACTTCGTTAATGAACCAACTGAAGGATGTACGTCCTGAGAAATTCTAATACTGCTAATGCTCCTGCTGACATACAATAGGGCTCTCACAGCTGCCAGGTATGGCGATGGCTTAACTGGGATGGGACATCAAGGGCCTGTTCATTCTCTCGTTACCTGTCCCATGAATAATTTGCGCCTTATTTTGCTTGTACCAAGATACTGTGCAGTATTTGTTCTTCAATTCTACTGCTCAGTCGCCGCAACCATGCGCTGCACCGTCATCCCCTGTGGTCTCGTCCCGTGCTAAAGAGTCGCTCGCGACGACTAGTTTTAGATGCATTGCCGTGACGTTCGCGAGTGCACTAAGAAGGAAGGATGCCCATGATCTGCCAAGGCTGCAAATTAGAAGGTAGTGCAAGTTGATATCGTAGAAACAGTAAATTTGTTCATGCGATCAAAGTCGCTACTCGACACTTCAGGGTATATACTAATCCAACACGCACACGCTCTGTATAATATCTATAAAGCCATCGCAACAGCAACAACAGCCGCAAGTGTTATCACAACACTCGACACACCCAACGACAACGACGCCGCACTAGTAGACTCGATAGGTTTACCATTGGCACTCGTTTGTTGGGCGTCCCCACTCTTCGATCCAAAGCTGGACTTGTTTTCCAGCACACCGATCGCGGTCTTGTGTCCCGTGCTACCTGGAACACACTTGCCATTAGCCCACTTCGCATCCCATACAGCTTTCCACAAGTTGACCGGATCACGATATGTTGCCGTGGTGTAGAAGAGGCGACAGTCTGCGGCCTCGTACTGAAACTCGAGCGGCGTCTCGGTGCTGTCGTTCATGCGCTGGTTATTAAGCGCGTTGACGGAACCGGCGATATACTCAGTGCTGGAAGGTGTACTGCGCAGGTAAATTTGTATGGCGTTGCTGATTTTCCCAACGGCGGTCTGGTTGAGTTTGTTCACGACTGCGGCACCGTCGAGAGCCAAGGCGGTGTTCAGGGTGCGCTCAGCGAAGCCAAGAAGTTGATCCATGAGGAGCCGCTCGGAGCCCTTGGACCCACCGACGCCTTGCATTGGGGCGTTACGTGGACGGCCGCCGATAGCGATGGTTTGTACTTTGCCTTGCTCGCGCATGAGCTCGGCGAAGATGGCGCAAGTAGAGCCGCAGTAGCCGTCTTGGATGATCACGATATCTTCTGATTTGAAAGGTTGAGTTTGAATGTTCTTGAACTCATTATATCCAGTCAATGAGGCTCGTGCATTGTGGCCGCCAAAGTTGTTAGAGAACTGCAAGAAAGTAAGTATATGTTCTCGAGCAAGAAAATGGGAGAATCCTACGTTGAAGCGCCGAACCGACGTAAATGTGTCTCCATTAAGAATTTCGGGGCCGTAGTAATCCTTGTAGCTTTTGTAATTCTGAAGGTTCTCATCCAGAATGTTTGACCAGAGGAATGTGCTTTGCATGCCGAAATCAGCATCGTCCCAGTCCGTGCTGAGCTTGCCATCCTTATTGCCTTCCACGGCAACATCAGCAACGATGGCGCTGTAGTAGTGAAATGCTTCATGAGCGCGGTAACGGGAAGCGCCATATGGTTCGATAGTAGGGAAGAGCTGCTTGAATAACTCGAAGCCTACATCGACGAGGCCACCACCGTTGCCACGGAGATCAATGACAAGCTTTTTCTTGCCAGCCTTGGTTGAATCGGCGAGGAAGTTGCGCAGAAGCGCCTGCGCCTCTTTGAAGCCTGCGGTTTTTATGTCCTCGTCGGGCTTGGTTGGAATAACGTTGAAGGACGGAAGTGCGAGTACGGCTGTGTCCTTGTAACTACCATCACTGAGATAGTAGCCAGACACCTGCTTGGAGTCGTGAATGATCTCAGGCTTGGGATAGCCGGTCAGACTTGGCAAAGGCTTGGGTGTTGCACTTGCCACCGCCGATGCTTTTGGTGTGGGAGAATCTTTAGGCGTTGCAGAGGGCTTAGCAGACGTGCTAGGTTCGAGGCTTGCCTGTGGCCCCGAGCAGAAGGCCTTGAAGAAACTGGCACCATCTTTGACTTTGCTGAAGTCGTATTGCGAGTTTATCACAGCAAAGTTGTCGAACGTCGTCTCAGTACCGTTCTCGAAGGTGTAGGTTGTGGTCGGGCCAGCGTAGATATAGTGCGAGACCCAAAGACCACCAGAGTCGCTGCCCAATGCCTCGTGAACTGGATTAGGGAAAACAGTATTGTATCTTGTATCCGCATCGTGGTACTTCGTGCCCTCCGAGAACTTTTGGAGAACCTCGGTCGCATTCTGGCCATTGATCTTTGTGACCGCAGACGCAGTAACGTTTCCGGTTGCCGCTCTAGGTAGATCGGAATACAGGTATATCTTGGGTAATGCAAGTCCATCAGCGGAGATGGAAACGAGTTGGCCACCTAGCCGTGCGAATGTGAAGACGCTGGTGATGTCTGGTATGTACTGTAGATGAAAATCACCGGCCTCTGTGAACCATGTCAATCACTTGATATGCATAAATGTAGCGTCATCAGGATCCATCTGCAGCTAGAAAGGTGCAAAACTTACTATCTAGTAGTTGCCGGATGGACAATTGTACTTCATAATCACTCTTGTATGATTTCTTCTTGATCCCGTCTGCGATGATGTCGAGGTTGGCCATGATGTCTAGAGGCTCGATCTGATCTTTGACACCAGCCTTGAGCCATGACAATGTAGACTGGTATTCTAGAAACGCCTTGAGTTCGTCAATCTCCTTGAGGTCTCCAGCAGAGTCCACTGGTACGCTCAATAAGCAATCGTAGGCGCGTTGAGCAGGTACGCGGATGAGGACTGGTGCAGCACCCTCCTTAGAAAGTTGGGCAATCTGAGCAGCCCATAGCTCAGCTACCTCTGCGCAGGGCTCGTATTTGTTTCGTTTCGAGATCGAAGGAATCGGATGGTCGACGATGTCTGCCGGATAAAGTGCGATGGGGCGGTCGAAGACTTGCGCTACCGCACCGGCAACAAGAGCCAGTTGTATGAATGATCGCATGATCGAAGGGCCTCGTGGGTCTCGTGAAGTCGTGAGCGGCCGCTGTTGAGCACGGCAAGAGCTCAGCGCGAAGCTCCATTATATACGCTGGGATCTGAAGCCAGCCATAAGGCGGCCACCTCATCTCACCATGCGTGGCTCTGAGATGCGATCCTCGCCGTGCGGCTGAGGTGCCGAGACTTTAGGATTTGCTAGGACTCGTTCTTCTCCAGCTTGTGAGTGTCAATGCGGCTGTCCCAACCAACCCATTTGCTCATTCGAGGTATACTAGCGTTCATATTGAGATTCTGATTGGACCGAGTCACGGTATCGCCACAGTCTACGATCCGATTTGGTGGTGCTATTCTGGGGCCATGTACCTTGGTACCCCTAGCGTCTTGCTGGTGCTTATGCGCACAACCGATTTTGCCGAAAATCGTAATAGGGCATACCGATGCGTGAATGGTGGACGGTGCGATGAGGCTGTGATGACCCTGATCATTTCGCCTGGACACATTCTTCGCGCTTGGGCCCCACAAATACGGATAATCTTTGAGCCACTACACAGCAGCACAGCTGAGCTGCACAACACGCGAATAAGAGGACGTCGCCGTGCAAAGATTGTACTTCGCGTTGGCTGTTCTGCTCAAGAGGTGAGTGTTCCTTCCTGACACATTCGTCCGATTCACGCTGTTGTCTTTACTGCCTTGCTACCCTGCATCTCTTCCCGCACCTGGCAACCTGGCCACAATGATCATCGACCATGGCGCATGCGCCATTGACCTAAGAATGTCATTTGAGAGCACCTCCTTGTGCGAGACTGATCGTAAGGTGAAAGTAGACAGACTGGGGCGAATACCCATGATTTTAGGGGCCTCTTGATTGAAAGCGCAGTGGTTGGTTGGCAAACTCTGGCGTGGTGGGCAGCTCGTGCAATTTGCAGATTCCTGCAGATCATTCAGATCGCGCCTTCGACATCAACACCAGGCTTCACGACCCGGCCGCTAATCTGATCTTCCCAGACTTCGGCATGCGCACCCAAGATCTGAACATGGCATCCTCAGAGAACATTTGACAATATCCCGAGGAAGATGCTCGCCCATGGAATAGCTCGGAAGTCGAGCACAGCTCACATCGAGATAAGTCAGTTCGCAACAAGTCTATTAAGCACTTCGTATCGCAACTTTCATCGTGACCATTGCCCTCACTACAGGTTTATCGCAGGCTAATAACAACGTCATGTGGCCAAAGGAGGCAATACGAACATCGGAGGCGCATTTTGTGGGCCTCCAACGAATTCAACTCCACAAAGTACAATACCTAGCGTACACACGGAGCGGCGCGCGCTCCCTCGGATGATCGAACGACATTGTCAACAACGTGAGCTTGAAGCATGCTCGCTTTGATTGGAAGTGGGCACACCCACTTCATGGGCGCAGTGAACAAATAAACTGATTCGATAATCGTTAGAAGTTCTCCGACTTCCAGCCAGGCAATAATACCATCAAATCCCACACGATGTGGCAGTCTCCCCCGACTGAGCTGCACAGCAACACACAGCCACCGCGCACTCTGAAGGAAGAGATTATGAGGGTATACCCGCGATCACCGTCCGGCAGCATCTATACTCCACAGTCTCATCACTCATGTCCAGTAGTCCACCACCAAATCAGAAATGATGCTCTTCACAAGCACTTTGAGCTTCTGGAGCGCTTTGACATCGTCGAGGTCATTAAAGCAACCGACCTCCGAAGCATCTGAATCAAGGACTCCGACGTCTACGCCGGTTTGTTTAAAGGTCCTGCTTGTCATGTCTGCATGATGTTTAACGCTAGGTGCGACCCTATGCGCGGAATCGATAGCCTTCCGAGCTTGAAGTTAATCGACATATGATAGAGTGGCGACAGTTCCTTCGCGAAGACGTACCTGGACCCACGCAATTCAGGTACACGAAGCTCATGCCGTGCGTTTGCTCCATCTCATAAGCTCCAGCGAGGTGCATAGGGGTATCTCTCAACGTGTTCATGAATTCTCAGTAGCGCGCTGCGAAGAAAAAATGCCCAGCTAAGATTACCATGCAGTAGGAGTCTGAGCTCGTATAGCTATCCGGGACACGCTTAGCCTTGGATCAGTGACAAACCTTGGGAATTAATGAAGTAAACAAGCAGCTCGCATGGGTCGAACAGACCACGCCGAGACTCTGGACGTAGGCTATACAATCCGGAGTCTTACATTCAAAGGATATCTCATACCAAAGACGAGTGCAGTATGAAATACCTCAAGCTCCATCGAAAAGATTTCCTAGTAAATCATGTGTTCGTAGCACGACAGCGCCAACCAAAATACCGCCTGAACGCCGTAGCTATTCCAGACGACCCTGATGCACGAGCAGCAGGTTGCGAAGCACTGGTACAGTATTGCGCAAGGTTTTTGAACTCGAGACTCTTACTTGTGGGTAACGTTGTTGGGGAGTTACTGCGCTCGATGTACATGCATTTCGTATCTTTAGAAAGAAATACCTGCAAGTCATGCAACGTGGGAAATGTACTACGTACAGCCCACAACTCGCATGCTGTTGCCATATGACTTCTGTAATAATGCCCGTTTCCATGCGTAAACGGTCTACGCCGTGGGCCGTAAACGACTTTGAACAAGGCGATAGATGCGTTTCCTTGTAGAGAATGTATGGGTCGTCTTCGCAGCGGAGAACCCAGGGGTTGCATGTTTTGGAGCTTTGGTGAAGAAGGGTAGATTCGCAATCTAGTAGGACGAAATGTCTCGAGACAATGCTATTTCAGCGACGCATCTGGCTGATTATACGGGGACGCATATGGCGGCCGACGTTAATGGGCATGTTATGGGCGGGACATTTGAGAGTGGAGACTGGAGTGGGTTCGTTGTGTGTGTCGGGATCGGGCTTGACAAGATGCAGATGGACAAAATGCAGGTTCGGGACACTTTCGAGCTAGTCGGGATGGACAGGTCAGATTGATGAACCTAGATATGCTAAGGGTGAGTTGTTTGTGCGGTTGTTGAACAGTAGCCATCGAAGAATTGAATTGTTTCAGACTGAGTAAGAGAGAGTTCTGTTAGGAGCTATCGAGGAGAAACTGTAGGAAAACGAGAACACAGAATGTATAGATCTGGAAATTTAACGGGTGACGGCTGGAGGTGGATATGATCTATGCCGCCCTTCGATATATAATATAGGTGATCTGGGTGCCCGAAATCCTGTCTGGTCGAACTTCGGGTGGTGGAGTCGTGTGCTCTTAAATCGTCACATGTCTACGATTCGAGCCGATTCTTCACGTTGCAAGCATTGACGGCTGTCAGACACGCCCTTCCCTTTGATCAGTGTCTAAGAGTGATCACTTCTTCGGGCGAGTAAGACGACAATAGCCGTAACTTCCACACCGGGCAATTGAAAGCTGCAATTTCGTGCATCACTATCATATGGACAGGTAGTGCAGTTCCTGAGATTGCATGCTTACATGTGATCGGCGGATCGGCTTGGCAGCCACGTACGGCTCGTCGTCACGAGCGGAGATCGACGGCAGGGAGGTACACACAACGGTCGTAAGAGTATGTACGACCTACCAAGGACGTTGTCGTGTCACACAGAGGCTTGCCATGCAACAACCTGCGCGGTGTGACTCTTGGCGCTCTCAGACATGTCGCCGGTGACCTCCCAAGAATGCACACGGATGTCCGAGGTAAATTGCCACGTAACGAAGCGCTGCAACGGCATTCTCGAGCATTACGCATTTGATATGTTCTAGATTGAAGTTGTCGCGCTGAAGTCAGTCTGCTACGTTTCGAGAATGCCTACTGTATCAGCCCATGAAGTCTTGGAACGTGGAGAGACGTGAATGCTTGTGATGCGATGAGTTGCTTGACTTTCTCCAGGGTTTCGAAACTGCAAGACATGCGACAGGCGGGCGCCGCAACCGCGCGCGATCTCTTGCTCAAAGCTTAGCGCAGAATATCAGCCGGCCGCGTAATCGAAGGCTCCCAAGCATGTCTGTTGCGCAGCCAAGACGACAGGTTTCCTCCAATGCACCCACGCTTGAAACCGGAGAAGGAAATCCTTGGCGTCTTGGTAGTATCACGGTGGGATCAGCACCCCACGGCCGCCATGGTTTCGATATAGCTGTAATCAGGAGAAGCAAGGTGCCCAGGCGAGGAAGAAGGTTTGTGCAGCGGACATTATCGATCGACGTTGCTTGAAACTAGAGAGAGCGGAAGTGTGAGAGAGGCCTTGGCGCCGAGATGATCTGCACGACCTCGTTATCCCCAATGTAACAAAGGTCTCCGTATGGGCGAGCAATACGCCAGGAAGCGCCGCACTGTACAGCAAATGCAGATTGTAATTGCCAAGACGGTTGTGGTTTCGAGTTATTCCGATAAAAGCCTCAAAGACCAAGACCCAAGAGTTTGTGATTCCTGCGGCATTTGACTTCATCGCACAGGAAGTCTTGACACAGGCGTCGCCAGTCGAGGGTGATCTCGCGCGCAGGGACATTGATCGCCATGGAAGGGATATGCTTGCTCTTCAATTGACTATTGAGACGGACAAAATGTGCTTCATTTATCAATCGCATCCGGTTTGAGTCTGCCTTGTAACCTGGCTCGAAGAAGATGTCGGCAAGGCGATCACTGGACGGCATTTGATCAACATGGTGGAACTCGGGAGAGTAACCTGGATCTGACGCGGGGTCACATAGTCTGAGCACGGCTTTCGTCTTGGTGTCCGCAGGAGCAAATGCGACAGGTTGAAAGCGGAAGGTCGGCGGCTGATAGAGGCCAATGTGTGCTTGCAGGTCAGGGGGGCTAGGATGGTGAGCGGAGGGTGAGCGGAGAATTCCCTGGGGGATCTCAAACAAGGCTTACAGAAAGTTCTTCGCAGGCTCTCCCGCGAAACGCAGGCTGCAGGTGCGGAGAAAGTAGCGCGCGAACACGTCCTCAGTGGCCAGTCTGAAGAAGGGTGAGACGCGTCGCAGCACGAACCAGACGAAACAATGGTCGTCCAAGAGCTCGATGATCAAGTGCCACAGTTCTGGAGGCAGGGCCTCAGGCGGCATTGAAACGCGATAGGTGTGCGGTCCGACACCGGGAGTGGTCTGCGACTCAGGGTACGCTGCCATAAGGAGGTCCACTCTGCGACCAGGAATGTCCGCGCTGCGTTGCGGTGGATGGTCTCAGGCAGCCGGCGAGGCTTCGGCACTCGTCTGTGGGGGGCGGTCACGTGGTCGCTTGCGACGGATGGTCCCAGCTGCCGTGTTGGGAGCGCCTTCCACGGTCTGGAGGGTTGGCAGGCGCGGTCGCATTGCACAAAACATCTGGAAAGCTGGGCATGCCTTGCAGCGACGAAGACAAGTCTCCAAGGTCGCGGCGTTGAGACCCTGCGTTATTAAGTCTCTGCTGCACTCAACGGCGCGTCATTAAGCGTGGTCAAGATGCATTCGCCTGACAATACAGGCGCATGCCATTGGCGGCGCCGTCGCCCAGGCAACTTGGCGGGCGCGCAACTGCTTCGGGCAACGCGGGCTGCCTAAGCATCGGTCAGACTGATTTGATGCATGCCCCGAGGCGATCTGCCAGGTTCGCTGAACAAGTGGCAGCGGGCCATGTCGGGCCTTTTGCAGCACCGTCGCATCCCGGGCATGGGGGCGCCGTCTGAGGTGCAAACAGTTTCTGCTGCACGCCGCCCGCCCTGATCGCTATCGCTTAGGACGCAGCGCTGGGCGATACTCGGACGCCAGTGTCTGGGATGTCTGGTTCAAGGTATGGCCTCTCGCGCGATATGCCATGTGCAGGGCCGTGGGTCGAATTGTGGGCTGCGAAAATTGTGAATTTCCCTCAGCGTGGGGAGACAGCTGCTCGCACGAGGAGCGAGGGCCGAAGGCGCCGCTGGCCAGCGTGCACAAAAATGCCTCGCTCTGGACGGGCTCTGCGCGCAAGCCAAGGTGCGAAGCTTTTCTCATGCTGAGTGCAGAAGCTTGACGCACGGCGGCCGAGGGTGTCGCAGCCATTCCCAGCAAGGCGCGCTGCGCTCTGCAGCGCGGTGGAGGAGCGCCAAATCGTCATGAGCGCACATCCCTGTCGCTGGGGGTGCGTTTGGCGTGGCCCGCTGCTTAATCTCGCGGCGCCGCTTGTGGTGCGCTAGGCCGGACGTAGCACCGCGGGCGCTGGGCGAGCGCGATTGCCTTCTTTTTGCGCGCGCGCTGGCGGTCCATTGCGCGCAATGGCAGAACAGCAGTTTGTGCACGCTGCGCCGATACACCTCACCGGGCGGCCGTGACTACTATCGCGCAGGTAAGCAGAGCGTCATCGGGCGCGGCGCGTGCGGTTGCTAAGGCCAGGCCGGCCGCCAATCGCTGCTGCTTTCATCCAAAGCCGCTACATCATCGCTTCGCGCACGGGCCTCCGCGCCGGCCATCAAACATTATCGAGCTCCGGCAGGCTCGGCTTCCCCAAGGGCCCCAACCACAGATAGCTTCTTTGCGCGATTTACAGGCGGTCGGTGCTTGCTCAGATTTTTCCCTGGTCGAGTGAGGCGCTATTCTGCCGCGTCTACATATACCGCACCCGTCGCACCTGCCTGCCCTTTTTCTCACAGAGGAGGCCTTGCTCACAGTTACTTCCGCTGAGCTTGCTCGACCTTCGACAACATACCCAACCACAGCCCGGTCGCTGGGAACCTTCTCTGTGCATGACAGCCTCGCCAATCTAACCACCCTACCCCCGACATCTAATAGCAGCATTCTTTATCCGCAAAGATGCCGCCCAACGACGATGTTGAGCGGCCTCGCGCCAGCTCTGCCGCTGAGCGGCAGAAGTCCATCGTCTCCATGACCGAGTTTGAGGGCATGGACGAGTACACGGCGCTGCAGAAGTACATCCTCTTCTACCGCGACACGCGCACCAACCCGCACGCCGAGAAGACGACCAAGAAGAAGGCCTGGTGGCAGTTCTGGAAATCAGGCTCGCCCACCGCCGCCGTTCCTGTTGAGGACTCTGGCGCCGTTCCCGACGAGTGTATGTATCTCCCTTTGCGTTTTTCCTCTCTCATCTCGGTCAATTGCTCGCTGCGAGCCGCAATGCCTCGCGCAAAGTCAGCTGCTCGACACCGCAGCCTTTGTTGTTGCCCACGCCAGCATTCTGTGGCTGGCCGGGGCGGCGTCCGAGCTCAAGCTGTTTGCTTGCTAGCTTGGAGCTGCCAGCCGAACGCGAGCTGGCGCTGCAGCCGTGGTGGAGCCAATCAGGGGCAACGACCCACCGAACGACAGCCCGCCGTGCAACATGCACCACGCTTCGAAATGAGCAGAGTCGCTGACTTCAATTCCAGTGATCAACACCCAGCTCCGTACCGGTCTTACTGCCCACGAGGTGGAAACCCGTCGCAAGCGCTATGGCTTCAACGAGATCTCGTCTGAAAAGACGAACTTGCTCAAGCAGTTCCTCGGCTACTTCACTGGTCCCATTCTATACGGTATGCATCCCTGCACAAAATTTCCGCAAGCGCACTACTAATGCACACCAGTCATGGAGCTCGCTGCTCTGCTCGCTGCCGGTCTCCAGGATTGGATTGATTTCGGTGTCATTTGCGGTATCTTGCTGCTCAACGCCATTGTCGGTTGGTACCAGGAAAAGCAGGCTGCTGATGTCGTTGCCTCGCTCAAGGGTGACATTGCCATGAAGGCAGTCGTCGTCCGTGACAACCAGCAGCAGACCATTCTTGCTCGCGAGCTTGTTCCCGGTGATATCGTTGTTGTCGAGGAGGGCCAGTCCATCCCCGGTGACGTTCGTCTCATCTGCGACTATGACCACCCAGAAGACTTCGAGCTGTACATGAAGCTCAAGGAAGAGGACAAGTTCCATGACGGCGACCCAGATGACGAGAAGGACGATGGCGATGAGGAGAAGTTCGACGAGGAGAACCCCATCACCCAGGGCCACGCTCTTGTTGCTTGCGATCAGTCTTCCATCACCGGTGAATCCCTCGCTGTCGAGAAGTACATGGGCGAAATCGCATACTACACGACTGGCTGCAAGCGCGGCAAGGCCTACGGTATCGTCATTGCCACTGCCAAACACTCCTTCGTCGGTCGCACTGCTTCCCTCGTGCAGGGTGCTAAGGACCAGGGTCATTTCAAGGCTATCATGAACTCTATCGGTACGGCGCTCCTCGTCTTGGTCATGTTCTTCATCCTCCTCGCCTGGATTGGTGGCTTCTTCCGTCACTTGCCCATCGCCACCGCCCGTGAGGGAACCGACAAGTCCTCGACCCTTCTGCATTACGCTTTGATCCTCTTCATTGTCGGTGTCCCAGTCGGTCTGCCCGTTGTCACCACCACCACTCTCGCTGTCGGTGCTGCCTACCTCGCCGAGCAGAAGGCTATCGTCCAGAAGCTTACCGCCATCGAGTCTCTTGCTGGTGTCGACGTGCTCTGCTCTGACAAGACCGGTACCCTCACTGCCAACCAGCTGTCTCTCCGTGAGCCATACGTCGCTGAGGGCCAGGATGTCAACTGGATGATGGCTGTCGCTGCTCTCGCTTCGTCCCACAACCTCAAGTCCCTCGACCCCATCGACAAGGTCACCATTTTGACCATCCGCCGCTACCCCAAGGCTCGCGAGATCCTTAACATGGGCTGGAAGACCGACAAGTTCACCCCCTTCGACCCCGTCTCCAAGCGTATCACTGCCGTCTGCCACATGGGTGGTGACAAGTACGTCTGTGCCAAGGGTGCCCCCAAGGCCATTGTCAACCTCGCCAACTGCGATGAGGAGACTGCCCGCCTCTACAAGGAGAAGGCCGCCGAGTTCGCTCGTCGTGGTTTCCGTTCCCTCGGTGTCGCCTACCAGAAGAACGATGGTGACTGGATCCTCCTCGGTCTCATGTCCATGTTCGACCCTCCCCGTGAGGATACCGCTCAGACCATCGTCGAGGCTCAGCAGCTCGGTGTCCCAGTCAAGATGTTGACGTAAGTTCCATCGCCTTTGCTCATGAGATTCACAGCTAATATATTCACAGTGGTGATGCCATTGCCATCGCTAAGGAGACTTGCAAGATGCTTGCACTCGGAACCAAGGTCTACAACTCCACCAAGCTCATCCACGGCGGTCTCACCGGTACCACCCAGCACGATCTCGTCGAGCGCGCCGATGGTTTCGCCGAAGTCTTCCCCGAACACAAATACCAGGTCGTAGAGATGCTGCAGCAGCGTGGTCACTTGACGGCTATGACTGGAGACGGTGTCAACGACGCCCCTTCGCTCAAGAAGTCTGATTGTGGTATCGCTGTCGAGGGTTCTACTGAGGCTGCCCAGGCTGCCGCTGATATCGTCTTCCTTGCTCCTGGTCTGTCCACGATCGTCTTGGCCATCAAGACTGCTCGCCAGATTTTCCAGCGTATGAAGGCTTACATCCAGTACCGTATTGCCCTCTGCTTGCACTTGGAAGTCTACCTCGTCACTTCGATGATCATCATCAACGAGACCATCCGTGCCGAGCTCATCGTCTTCCTTGCCCTGTTCGCCGATTTGGCCACCGTCGCCGTTGCCTACGATAACGCCCACTCCGAGCCCCGTCCCGTCGAGTGGCAGTTGCCCAAGATCTGGTTCATTTCAGTCATCCTTGGTCTCTTGCTCGCTCTTGGTACCTGGATCATCCGTGGAACCCTGTTCCTTCCCAACGGTGGTGTCATTCAGAACTTCGGTGCCATTCAACCCATTCTGTTCCTCGAGGTCGCTCTTACTGAGAACTGGTTGATCTTCGTCACTCGTGGTGGCAAGACCTTCCCATCATTCCAACTTATCATCGCCATTTTGGGTGTCGACGCTCTCGCTACCATCTTCACTGTGTTCGGCTGGATGTCAGGTACCGACTACCAGACCGACCCCCCGACACTCAACAGCAAGTTCCGTGAGAACGGCTGGGTTGATATCGTCACCGTTGTTGTCATCTGGGCTTACTCCATTGGTGTTACCATCATCATCGCCATTGTCTACTACCTCCTTAACCGCATCCCATGGCTCGACACCCTTGGCCGCAAGGACCGCAACAGGAAGAACCCTGCCATCGAGAACATGATTGCTGCCCTCAGCAAGCTCTCGCTCGAGCACGGCACAGACAAGCATGGCACTACCCGCTATGTCCTGGCACCCCGCGCCATTGAGGAAGAGGAGGAGGACTAAATGTACAATGCATGAGCGAGTTATGAATGAGATGTGTGTAGTTGGATACGTGTGGTATAGGGTGTCGCGAGCCCATACGTCTTTTGCCATTGCAAAAGGCTAATTTCTAATCGCTGTCTTTGCTAGTCTTCGATGTATACCAAGAGACATAAATTTCATTATTGTAAAACTGATCATAAGCTTCTGAGCCTCGACGTCTACCGTGCCCACGTGAAATGCTGATGCCTTAACATGACATTGCACTCAGATCATGCAAGAGAACCTATTCATGTTGACCATTTTCTCTTACCCAGATGTCTCGACATTGAGGCTGAAATCAGAACCATCTCGTCGCCTCCAGCCTCCAGCCTCCAGCCTCCAGCCTCCAGCCTCCAGCCTAGCTCAGCCCTCCCTCCAGCTCCCCAGCGTGAAGCCGCACCGTGAATCTCCCCGAGCTCCCAGCTCCCCCTAGCGCAAACGTTAGATGCGCACCCCGGTCACTCACAATTTACCCTAGATAGCGAATTGCGCCGCCCATGGGCACGGCTAGCCGACTCTGCTTGATTGGCAACGACGAGTTCTTACATCAATTGGCTATCGCGCGATGCCATCAACGATATTAGCTAGCTACGTCGTGGTAGTACAGCATGCTCGCTCCGCGCGGTCGCGCTGCGATGATGTGATGTTCAAGAGCTGCATGCACGACGGAGCGGGGTAGCTTTTCGTGCTTTTGCACAGGGGGGGCGGGGGTCAAGGTGTGCAGGTGATCAATTGGCCAATCATCCAGTGTCTAGAGCGCGGTATCATGACGACGCTGCTGCATGTGTGGAGCGTTTTGCGCTGCGTCGGAGGGATTGACGGGCCCTTTGGTGGGGTGTGCGTGCATGGCGATTTGCCTGCCGTGCTAGCATTTCTGCGTATCTTTTCTTGCTGCGGAGATCAGGGCTGGGGCTTGTGGAATCGTGATTGCTGGGTGGGCATGGAAGGGTGAGGATTGGACGATTTGTGCATGCATGCATGTATGCAAATATTAGCGGGCGTGCATATCAGCGTCCGAACGATAGCGCTATGACGGATGCGTCGTGGGGGGGATCGAGACGTGGTTTCTAGCATTTGGGTGCCAAGGGCTATAACGCGCTGTTGGTGAAGCGTGTCGCGTCTGTGAACCATCCTTCTACAACGCAAGCTCGCATTGGCGTCTTGGGGTTTCGCCTGGGCAATAAAAGTCGTGATGGTGCTTGGCAGTGAGTGCGCCGAGGAAATTGTGCAAGCGTGCCAAAGTGACATGTTTGACGTTAGCTTAGGGGGGGTGGGACAACATGGGCTTTTTGCACGTGTGCTGTTGGGACAGGGGATTCGATGGGTCAAGCGAGACGAGGGAGGCGGCTGCTGGTGGGCCCGACGTTTGTGACGGGATGTGATTGTTTCACGCGCCGACTTGAACGTGTGGGCGCAGAGGCGTGTTTCGTAAGTCATGTCCCATGCCATACGTAACATATTATATGCTTCACATTTGTTTTGACAGCGCGGTGGAAGCTGTCACAGCTGAAGCGTGGAGCTATGTCAGCGACACCGGCGGAAATTGTGACGTTGGATCGACAATCACTGCGAGTCTCGGTACGGGATTGACATGGGAATGAAGCAGCGGGATTTGAGACGACGTAGATTCAACGTATATCTTTGCTGCAAGTTCTCCGCGGTCGGCAGGGTTCATGCTGCGTATTTTCTGATGATGTGGTTCGTATTGCCTGATCCGCCATCGATGTCATAGGCGTTGAGGTGCGCCAGATGGGGTTGTTGGTTCCGGAAGGATGCGACGAGATTGGCGCTGGGGTTGAGATAAGCGATGGCTGGGATGGAGAGGTTGGTGGTTGGAAACGTCATGTTGGCCTGAGGCAAGACCTTCTGCAGTTCATCATCGATTCTGGTTCCGAGATTGTTGAGGCCTTGTGGTAAGACAAGCCTTTGCCGAAAGTCTTGTCAAGTATCGTGATCCATGGCAGTGTACAGTATTTGAAATGCTTTTCTTCGTCAGTGGACGTTTTGCCAACATTTGGGTTGCGCATGCTGATAAGCAGCGGTTGGTCTTCATGGCACTTGATGCTTGGATCATCCCATAGACGTCCAAATGCCTCTAGACTTCGAGGATTTGTTGCTGACACTCGTGTCATAGTTGGTGCTTTGCGGCGCTCATAATGAGGAACCGCTCGAAGGGGCCTATTTCGGCCTAGTGTGTTCTCAAGCGACAATTATCGTCCTTCAGTGCAGGTGCTCGAAGCCTCTACGATATTTGCCACCAGCGACTTCACCGAGCTCGCGTACGGGTTACACTTCATATGAATAGATACGTACTGTATTGACAGGTCCAGCAGCTTGGGGCCATCTAACCATCAACTCGATGTTTCACTGCCCAGGTGGTTTCAACAGGCTGCGAGATGCTACGCGATTTTAACGACGTTTGACCATCACAGCGACTTAGCTAGAGCAAGATGATTCTCTCGAGGGTGGACACTACATGAACTGATTAGCCCCCAACAGAATGGTTTTCTACAACAGACAACGGAAGAAGAAGGGGACAAAGGACGAGCTGACTTCTCTCATCTCGATAATGACCAAGACAGATAGAGAAGCACTACATGGTTCGGTATTACCGGGATACATTAATTCCATCAGCATCACCCAAAGGGTATCCTAGGCAGCTCGCAACAAGAACACGCGAGACGAGGACACGTCGTGCAGTCTCCTTGGACTATTCGACGTGAGCATGCTCCTTCTGTATAGCGAAAAAGGAGCTAAGGTTTTTCTAAGGCTGCAAAAGGAAGTGATGAAGCAAACCTCAGACCATACATATCTTAGTTTCGCACGACGATTCTTGCTTCTTCATCGCTACTCTGTCTGCCCTCCCATCATTCATTTTGGTCTTACGTTCCTCGACGTCCCTTTCCCTTCAACAATTTTCGGCATTAATTCATCTCTACTGTTTCATCTGGAGCGCATCGAGGGCGAGAAACAGCTGCGCAAGAAAGTCAGACAAATTCGCATCGGAAGTGAAGGTTTCCCTCTCAAGCTCCTCTTCCCTATCCAACATGTCTACTTGTACACCATAACCTCTCATATTATACGTCACAGCTCAACCACAAAGTAGCTGGATCAACCGAAGTTATCGAAGTTAGTATCAGTACGAAGAAGTTCAAGATGGGTCGTAGTCTCGTGGCGCGGGCCCCGCATTCGGAGCGTGCGGGATGTGGAGACACAGCAGTCCGATACTAAAGGCCCGACATTCTTAGCACACTACATCGCTTTGTTCCAGCGGTCGGCTATCACATCTGCGCCCGAATGGCCTCTCGGCCGAGGTTGGCATCTCCTTCGTTCCAATCCGTCGAGCACCATTGCTGCTACTACCTGTCGGACGTGAGGGACAAGTGTCAAAACACATCAGGATACATGAGACTATGTCGAAATCGACGGGATTCCGCGGATTGCGACAAACACCATACTTAGGATCGGCGGTTGCCCGCCTTCACCAGTTCACTCCTTCTGCCGCCGAAGCTCTCTAGACCATGGCCATGCCCTACAATCCGTTGTCGGTGCTCGTTGTCACTCTACTAGGCCTCGCCCTTTACCGCCTTCAACAATGGACCCAGGACCGAAAGAAGCTTCCACTCCCTCCAAAGGCACCCGGCCTACCAATTATCGGCAGCCTGCTAGAAATTCTCGCTGCCACCAAGACCGGTCAACAACACCTCCTCGTTGCCAAGTGGGCGCGTGCGTATGGCGACATCGTGCGCATTCATGCCGGGCCGTTCACGCAATACTTCTTGAACAGTGACGCCGTCGTCAAGGAGATCTTCGATAAGCAATCCTCTACGTCCTCGGAACGGCCGCGCTGGATTGTGAGCAACGAGCAGATCTGCAACGGAAAGAACGTCTTGCTATTACCAGCCAGCAACCCCGTGTGGAAACTTCAAAGAAAGGTCATCTTACAGGGCATGACTAGTGTTCCACGCGCAGATGCGGGCCTGCCATATCTACACTACGAGACTGCAAAGTTCTTGAAAGATGTGGCTAGCAACGAGCGTTTGGCAACTTCGAGCGTAAACCTCTTCAATGAGGTTGGACGGTACACGTACAGCGTATTCGCGAGCCAGACCTTTGGCATGGACATACCAAACGCAGATAGTCCTGCTATTGAGTATATCTTCCGCAGCGGATTGGAGCAAATCTTGGGAACACTGCCAGGATCGCATCTTGTCGACATACTGCCTGTTCTCGATCGATTACCGCTGTTCATGAAGCCGTGGGAGTCGAAAGCGCGAGCCCTCTTCCAGGACAACATGAAATGGTGCACCGAGCGGATGCATCGTGTTGAAGCATCGATCCGCGCTGGCACGGCGAGCGATTCGTTTCTCTCACGTGTTCTGCAAGATGAAAGGAACATGGGTTTTTCGGACCCATCCGACGCCGCATACCTCGCATTCATGCTCATCATCGGCGCGGCAGACACCTCCAAGATGTCAACTTGGTCCTTCCTCGAAGCAATGATGCGCTTTCCCGATGTGCAAGCCAAAGCACTCCAAGAGATCGAAGCAGTCGTCGGCGTAGCAGACCGTCTACCTGTATACGACGATCTCGAGAAAATACCATACGTACGCTACCTGATGAAAGAGGTCTGGCGCTGGAGACCGCCCGTCGCTCTCGGACACCCACACACCACAACCCGTGAACTCACCTACAACGGCCACCGCATACCAAAGGGATCACACCTCTACCTCAACGCCTGGGCCATCGGACACGACCCGAAGCGCCACCAAGACCCCGAGCGCTTCTGGCCCGAACGCTACGAAGGCGATCTCACCACCAGCGAGGAATCGAAGAACTCGTCCGACGTCAAGAAACGAGATCACTTCGCCTTCGGCTCCGGCCGCCGCATTTGTCCTGGGTACCACGTCGCAGAACGCTCGCTCGCGATTGCTATTATGCGGTTGGTGTGGGCGTTTGAGATTGTGCCGGCGAAGGGAGCGAAGTTGCCACTTGACCCAAACGATTATCCGGGTGAGATGCCGGGGAACCCGGGGGAGCATATGCCGGTTGTGCTGAGGGTGAGGAGTGAGGCGAAGAAGAGGGTTATTGAGAGAGAGTTTGAAAAGGAGAAGGCAGTGCATCCTCAGATGGTAAGTTTGATCGTTGGTTATAATGTGTGCTAATGGGTTTTAGGAGCCAATACAATGAGCGAAGGGTATGAGACTCGGGAGTGCGGGTGATTTGTCCTCATGCATCTGTCGGCCTTCGTTCTGTGATAGTGAAACCTAAACGTAACGAGGTCACATCATCACCTCAATGAGCATGCCCTTCTTCTCGACACCAACCCTCTTAACGGCCTCCTGAAGCGCTTCTTTAATCAGCCTCACAGTGTACACTCGCACACCCTTCGTCCACCCAGACTCGGGTCCAGCTGCTGCTTCTGCTAAGGCGGCGAAATTCGGCGTGGGTCGGAATGAAATATTCAACTCATCCTCCGTAGCAACTCGGTTCAGTCCTTCGGGATAAACCCACTCTGCGGAATTACGTGGAGCTTTCCAACCTGCCAGCCTGATTAGCATTGTCAATGATGGTGATGTTGTATCGTGACCGACTTACCGCCGTTATTCAGCACAACAGTCAGAATGGGAATCTTGTACTTGCTCGCCACCCACAATGCACTTGATGGCGCTGCACACATGAAGCTACCGTCACCGACAATTTGGCACACAATATTCGCAGGAACATCCTTCTCCTTCTCTTCGTCTTGCATTGCCAACTTGACTCCAAGTGCTGCTCCATTACTCCAGCCGATTCCAGTGGCACCGCAATTGATCCAGCTACCCGGTCTGCTGGGCTGTAGCTGATCGTGCATGATCTGGCTCTGAGTGACAGCTTCGACGACGAACGTCGACGTGTCTGGAAGTTGGGACTTCAGAAGAGATCCAATGTTGTGCCCGTTTAACGTCTCAGTGTCGCCGAGACAAGGTTGTGAACCAATTGCTGCGAGCCGAGCTTGATGAGCTTGTACCTGTCTTTGCATGCGGGCTTCATACTTTGGATCTTTCAGCGCTTTTATAAGGGCTTTGTCGTCCTTGATATAATCGACGAGCTGTCCAAGTGCGGTGAAACTGTCCGCTCGCCACCGCCCATGCGCAGGGAAGAACGAAACACGCAGCTGTTCGTTCAGCGGATCAACATCAATATGATATATCTGCGCATTCTCGGGAGGCGGGTTCTTCGACGGTATCCAAGGTATATCGCAGTCGATCAAGAGTACTACGTCCGCATCTTTAGTGCAATCGTCCATGCTCAAACGGAAGCCTTCGGAAGCCGGGTGTGAGACCGGGAAGCACATATCGCTTCCACCAGTGTCATGAATGCGCACGCCCGGTATCAGATCTGCTAGTGCAACGAGGAGCTCTGGAGTGCGCCGGTCCCGTCCAGAGTACCCAGTGATGATGAGTGGGCGTTGAGCATGGACGAGAGCCGTCGCGATGTCTTGCACGGCATCGATTGGCAGAGCACCGGGCCCAACAGGCACCCATTGCTCTTGCTGGAGCGACTTGGGCTCGATCTCTTGCGCAAGTACCTCTCGCGTCGCGGTCAGATATACTGGTCCTTTGGGTGCACTTTTCGCAAACTGCAGGGCACGCCCGATCATCTGTTTGGCATTCAGACCCGTCCGAATCTCACCCACATACCTACAGTATTGTCTCACAATTGCCGTCTGATCCTGGGCATCTTGCAGCCAGTTACTGTACTCCGTTCTTGAGCCGAGGAGCTCACCAGACTCCGTATATGGGCATAGTCCGGCGAGTATAACGACAGGAACACGGCCGATGCTCGCATTATGAACGCCCTGTCCGAGAGCCTGGGTGCCAACATCGACGTGGACCAAGACTGCTTGAGGTCTTCCTGTAATGCGTGCATAGCCATCGGCAATAGAGATCGCAGTGACTTCTGAGGGACACGTGATCATGCGCGGGAATGCATTGGGTCGCTCCCTTTTGCCTTTGACGAATGCTTCGAGAATGGAGGGATGGTCCGAGCCGACGTTGACGAAGCAGTTGGTCACTCCGGCCCATTTCAGAATTCAGTGAGAGAATTTCGGACAGGAGAAGCCGTGACTTACCTCCCAAAGCCCTTCAAAAATTGAAAACGCTGTGGTGTGTCTGAAAAGAATAAGCCTTTGGAACCGCCCAGCAAGAGTAAAGCTACCTACTTCTCCGGCGACGATCGCACTCCATAGTTCTTTGCTAAGGTCGAACTGGAGTTGTGTCTTGGATGTATGGTGTTCGAGACACACCGAACCGAGGATGGTAAGATTGGCGCGGGGAAGTACAGGAATTGTCTGGTTGGAAGCGTATGACAGCCTCCTATCACGCGAAATGCAGATAATCTCGAGCAGGATATTGAGCTGGCACAGCCTCTTGAACGTATCATTGCGGCACGGCCCGATGAGTTATTGACATGGGATGGTGGTTGGAGATGGATTCTGAGTTCGGCGTATCGACTCCCGAGGTCCCCATCTTCTGGATTAGGCAAGTGGCACTTGTGCTGATTTCCACGATCTTGCTCCGCTCTCCTGTTCTCTTTACAAGAACGCAGATTCGACAAGCGTGGAGCCTCACAATCTCGCTCTTCTGTTCATATATGCGTGGTTGGCTTGGGCATGATGTGCTTGCTGTACCCGCGTGCCCCGTCTGCACACTGCACGATGTCCACAGGTCGAATGCGGTCATCTGGGAGCCTCTCGGCGCCAGGAGTAGGCCAGCTCAATCTAGCTCGTAGTTATTGTGCATGTTAGATGACGAAGAGGCGCGGAGGATCTTCGGTACGTCTTAGGATGATGTGCAAGGCAACGAACGCGGCTCATTGGTGGGTCAGGCTCGATGCATGGTACTCCTTTTGTCGTGTCGCGAGTCTACAGTGCTTCTTGTGCAGGCGTGTCTCCTTCCCCTTCCCAAACCGCTGCTGGCATCTGTTCATAAGATGCACTGGCTGATCTCGATGCAGACATCGACCTCGTCGTTCATTACTGAGCCCCAGTCAGTCCTGGGTGAGGCCCGAGCCGGCCCAAGACGCCTGAAGACCGTTAGACACGCTGCGATGGATTCGTGGGGTCAGTGCAATGGGGTGGCCGCCAAGCTCCAGCGCGAATTTTGCAGGTCCACCCCGCATCGGCATTGGCATCCCCTTGGCAGTCTCCACTCCCTTCACCACCCTTCCGCCCGTGTCTGCACAACCCCTTGGCTATGTCTCCGCTTGTGTCTACATCCTCAGCACGATCAAAGTCACATCTCGATGGCTTTCAGGCATGCTCAGCACGCGAAAATGTTCATTCTTCATCGCAAATTTCAGCTCTCCAACATCGAGCAATGGGACTGAGCAATGTCTGATTGGAGATAGTCACCTCTTGACGCTCTCTTGTCCAGCATTAACGCCTTGGCCCATTTCTTGTCCACTCCGCACCACAACCCCACAAAGACTGCGCGGACGCACTTGGCTGCTTAAAATGATGGGGGTGGTCAGTGACAATCCTACCCAAGAACAAGCTCAGCACTGCTTTGCAGTCTATCAGTCAACGATGTCACGTCTCGGCGATACACATCCTGGAAATGGTCAGCGGACGAGCACTCTTGGCGTTGTTGGAACATGCTTTGGAAATGCCTTCGGCCATGCCGATTCGCACCTGATGGACACTCGGGTCATATTAGCTGCAATACAGACGCAGATAGACCAGGCTGTTGGGCTCGTGGTGCCATGTGGTCTCCCGCATCACGTAGATTGCCCATGAGTATTTAGAACCAGAGCTTTCCCGTGCAGAGACACTTCTGGAGTACCAAATTTCTACTTGTGAGCACACGACCGAGCTTAAGAGCTCGAAGCTTCCTCCACCATGTCGGGTACAAGCGCTAGCAAGGCTGAAGGCGAGATCGCGGCAGCCCACCAAGATCATGCCAGTGTTGATGGTGGACGTCGCGGCACGTTAGCTTCTCTCAACTTGAATAAGAACCTGGACGCAAAGTAAGTTGTCAGATCTCAGTTCCGGAATGGCGCCATCATGACTGATCACGATACAGAGTCTCCAATCCTCTATCCGACATTCCTTATGAAATGCTTATGCGAGATGTTGAACAATTCGCTGCTGATAAAGACCTGACGGACATCATTCCCTACCTCAAGAAAGGTGCCTTGGTCGCGCAAGACCCTGCTCGCTTCGAGGAGATTGAGATGCTCGAAGAGGAAGAAAAGCAGCACTTACGCCTCGAAAAGGCTCACAAGTGGAGGCATCCTCTTCAGCTTTACATTACTGTCATCGTCTGCTCGATCGGTGCTGCTGTACAGTATGAGACACCTTTCGCTACTCGGCAGTAACAAGGCTAATTTCTTCGGTAGAGGATGGGATCAAACTGGTTCCAACGGCGCCAACTTGTCGTTCCCTGTTGAATTCGGCATTGGCAAAGGCGAGACTGAAGGTCATCCTGATCGATGGACACACAATCTCATCGTCGGCCTTGTAAACGCTGGTCCTTACATTGGCTCCGCCTTTATCGGATGCTGGCTCAGTGATCCTTGCAATTACTTCCTCGGTCGACGCGGCACAATCTTTGTTTCGGCTATCTTCTGTCTGCTTACTCCTATCGGCGGTGCGCTTTCACAGACTTGGGAGCAGCTTTTTATCACGCGTATCTTGATGTAAGCGACATACTGATAAACTTAGTGAACAACACGCTAACGTCGGCAGGGGAATCGGTATGGGCTTGAAAGGAAGTACCGTGCCAATTTTCGCAGCTGAGAACTCGCCCGCCCAAATCAGAGGAGCGCTAGTCATGTCTTGGTACTTAGAACTTGAACAAAAGCATGTAGCACTGCTAACAAGGGCAGGCAAATGTGGACAGCATTCGGCATCTTCCTTGGCTATTGCGCCAATCTCGCGGTGTACCAAGTTCCGGTCATCGCATGGCGATTACAAATTGGTTCGGCCTTCATCCCAGCTATCCCACTCACCCTGGGGATCTACTTCTGTCCTGA
>TARA_R110002003_G_scaffold1184_16_pt1 | contig 25021 bp, 33 predicted proteins | sample TARA_R110002003 | Tara Oceans TARA_R110002003 (sample SAMEA4396441) | marine metagenome | biome: Westerlies Biome; feature: [SRF] surface water layer (ENVO:00010504); material: water (ENVO:00002006), including particulate matter (ENVO:01000060) such as... | depth 5 m
AGTCATGGCTCTAGCGCGCTTTAACGCGACGCGTCGTACTTTCCCCGGAATCTTAGCCAGGAGTACCAGTCGTTCGCATCTCTCCCACGCGGTTCAAGCATTGCTCCCCTAATATCTCCTTTCACCCCGCAAGTATGGTTCGCGGCGTCGAGGGTAACGAGATGTCAACCCCACGGGCATCACAAAAGAAGCAGCCACCGCCGTCGGCTTCGCAATCGGGCAAGAACCAAAAGTCCATTCTAGGATTCTTCCAAAAGAAGTCCACCAATTCATCCAGTCCTACGCCTTCCACCCCGGCGACAGTTAAGAAGACGCCGGTTTCCACGCTCTCCAAGAGTGCTTTCACTAGACCACCAGCATCCATCACACCCGTCCCTAGTAGCGATGCACCGGTACCTTCCAGTCCGATAAAGCAGGAGCAGGACACTTCGCAAGGAAGGAACAAAGAGAATGGTCTGCCCACACCTGCCACGTCATCGGACGCGGAAGCTAACCGTGTCTCGTCAGAGGTTGCAGGTGTCGCTTTCAGTAGTCCCTCGAGGAAGGTATGTTCACAGCAGGCCTTGCATAACAAGCACATTAAATAATGACTTTACGCAGGCCCGGAAAAGTGTAAACTACGTTGAATCGGACGAAGACGACGACGACGACGACGTGCTTGGACCGATCGCCAACAACTCAAGGGGCAGGGCCACGAAGCGCAGGAGGGTCAGCGTGGATGACGACTCTGACGATGAGTTCGGGTTGGACGCTGCCACACAGCAGGCTATGTTGGATGATGGTACCTCTCCCTAGTTCAAGTCTCATCTCGCTGATGCCAGTTTGAGTGTGGCAGGATTGAAGACTAACATTACTCTAGACATCGACGATTTCATCGCACCAGACGACTCGGAAGACGAGCCTATCTCGAAGAAGCGCAAACGACCCTCATCGACCAAGGCGAACATCAGGTCGGCACCAGCGTCATCTCCGCCCGTGATTCAGTTCAAGGAGGAGACAGAGGAGGATATTGTCATGACCGGCACATCCACTGCGCAGAAATGGACATACGACCCCGAAAATCCCGTTGCTTACGAGCCCCGTCTAGCGACACAAGTGACAAAGAAGGGCCCGAGTAAAAAGGAGAGACCGTCTGCTTCGGAGCCAGAGAAGAGGTATACATGGTTAGCGAACATGCAGGATGCTGATCGACATCCGGTGGATCATCCCGACTACGACCGTCGCACGCTTTACATTCCTCCCCAGGCTTGGACCAACTTTTCACCTTTCGAGAAACAGTACTGGGAGATCAAGAGCAAGTTCTGGGACACGATTGTGTTTTTCAAAAAGGGCAAATTCTATGAGCTTTACGAAAAGGATGCTACGGTTGGCCATCAGCTGTTCGATCTCAAGCTGACAGACCGCGTCAACATGAGAATGGTCGGCGTACCGGAGGCGTCTCTTGACATGTGGGCAACTCAATTTGTTGCAAAGGGTCACAAAGTCGCCAGGGTCGATCAGATGGAGTCGGCTCTCGCCAAGGAAATGCGCGAACGCGACGACAAGAAGTCTTCGTCGAAGAAAGCAGACAAGGTTATTCGAAGAGAATTGGCCGCCGTCTTGACCGCTGGTACGCTTGTTGACACCGGCATGTTGCAAGGCGACATGTCGACCTACTGCATGGCTATCAAGGAGATTGATCGAGACAACCTTCCAGCTTTCGGTGTGGCTTTTGTCGACTCTGCAACGGCGCAGTTTCAGCTCTGCGAGTTCACGGACGACATCGACATGACCAAGTTCGAGACACTCATTGCACAGATGAGGCCAGGCGAACTGCTTCTTGAGAAGTCCTGTCTCTCAGCCAAGGCAATGCGAATCCTCAAGAATAACACGGCACCAAACACAATCTGGAACACCATGAAACCAATCAAGGAATTCTGGCCGGCCGACATTACGATACGTGAGATCGAAGCAAACAATTACTTTGAATCGCCAACCGAGGATAACATTGAGGCCTGGCCGCCGGTTTTGAGGGAGGCACGAGAGCAGGACCTGGTCATGTCCGCTTTCGGCGCACTTTTGCAGTATCTGCGCACTCTAAAGATTGAGCGCGATCTTGTGACGTGTGGCAATTTTCAGTGGTATGACCCAATCCGGAAAGCTACCAGCCTCGTCCTTGACGGGCAGAGCTTGATCAACCTCGAAATCTTCGCCAATAGCTTTGACGGAGGCAGTGAGGGCACATTGTTCGCCATGCTCAATCGGTGCATCACGCCGTTCGGCAAGCGACTGCTGAGACAATGGGTTTGCCACCCTCTGGCAGATGCGAAGAAGATCAACGCGCGGCTGGATGCTGTGGATGCCCTGAATGCCGACTCGACAATTATGGACAACTTCAGTGCCTCGTTGAGCAAGCTTCCCGACCTGGAGCGTCTTATCTCTCGCGTGCATGCTAATAGATGTAAGGCATTGGACTTCCTGAGGGTACTCGAGGGTTTTGAGCAGATTGAGTACACAATCAGTCTACTCAGACAGTTTGGCGATGGCGAAGGAGTCATTGGGCAACTCATCTCATCCATGCCTGATCTTGCTTCCGCCCTATCGCCCTGGAAAACCGCCTTTGATCGCGAGCTTGCTAGAAAGGAGGGTATCCTGGTCCCAGAGCCTGGTGTCGAGGAAGACTTTGACAACAGCCAGCAGGAGATTGATGAGTGCAAGGCGAATCTTGAACAACTGCTCAAGAAGGCGCGAAAAGAACTTGGCAACAACACCATCATTTACCGCGACATTGGCAAGGAAATCTACCAACTCGAGATCCCAAAAAAGGTCAAGGTACCCAACAGCTGGGATCAGATGTCGGCTACTGCCAAGGTCTCTCGTTATTACACACCTGAGCTTCGCAAGCTTGTCCGAGCCCTTCAAGAGGCCGAAGAGACTCACGGTCAGATCGTGCGAGAAGTTGCCACCCGCTTCTGCGCACGCTTTGACGAAGAATACAAGACTTGGCTAGCTACTGTAAAGATCATCGCCCAGCTCGACTGCTTGATCAGTCTCGCGAAGGCCTCTGCTTCCCTTGGTGAGCCCAGCTGCCGTCCAGAGTTCTCAGAAAGCAAGCGCACAATCGTCGAGTTCGAAGAGCTCCGTCACCCGTGCATGCTTAACACTGTGGACGACTTCATCCCCAACGACATCCGACTAGGTGGTGATGCTGCCAATATCAGCTTGCTCACCGGTGCGAACGCAGCTGGCAAATCCACCATCCTTCGGATGACCTGTATCGCAGTCATTCTCGCCCAGGTCGGGTGCTACCTACCCTGCACCTCCGCCACCCTTACACCGGTTGACCGCATCATGTCGCGTCTTGGTGCCAACGACAACATCTTCGCTGCGCAGTCGACCTTCTTTGTCGAGCTATCCGAAACTCAGAAAATTCTCTCGGAGGCTACACCACGCTCCCTTGTCATTCTCGATGAGCTCGGCCGTGGCACTTCGTCCTACGACGGAGTCGCTGTCGCACAAGCCGTCCTACACGATATTGCTAGCCGTGTGGGCTGCGTCGGGTTTTTCGCAACGCACTATCGCTCTTTGGCCAAAGAATTCGAATACCATCCTGAAGTGGAGAACAAACGCATGCGCATTCACGTCGACGAGTCATCCAAGTCCATCACGTTTCTGTACAAGCTGGAAGAAGGTGTGGCGGAGGGCAGCTTCGGTATGCACTGCGCAGCCATGTGTGGCATACCTGCGAAGGTCATACAGAATGCCGAGAAAGCTGCAAAGGAGTGGGAGCATACTTCCAGACTAGGCGAGCGGATGGAAATCAACAGAGAGGACGGAGGTGTCTACGTGCCATTGGGCGTGCAGAGCGACGTGGCATGGGCGCTTAGAGAAGGCCTTGAGGGCGTGGGCGAGAGGGCCCTAGATGTGCTGAGAGAAGCCATCGCCGCCTTGTAAGATCTGACAGAAGTTGAAGAGTGGCGTCCTGTCGTGAAAAGCGCAGCGCAGGAATTGAGATTCGGAGTAAGGGGCGTTATTCAGTAGGCATCTACAGCGCGTATATTTCTACACCTGAAAGTGGGCAATTGTTATTAGGGTTCAGGCGTTTCAGCGCGCATCGCTGTAATCATACTCTTGCTAATTAGTGAACGATATCATTCAACGTCACCAACATCACGATATAGACAAGTGCACGGTGCTTCTTTCGTGTCGTAGATTGATTCGGAGTGCATGAAGCATCTTGTAAGAGCCTCAATAGCCACGCCGGCGATCGTGCTCTGGCTGACCCCATTCCGTAAAAGCAAGAACGCACCACGCCAGTCAATTGAACCCTTTGAGAGCCATTCTTGCGCCCGACGCAAGATAGTCCGCCCATCCCTGAGAAGCAACCAAGGCGTAGGAAAGCAGCCATCATCAATCAAACGCTGCCGCAATACCGTCATCACCGCCCCATCACGCGTCGAAACGCAGCAGCCAAACCCGGAACCTTGACCATCTTCGCAGCGCGCTTCTGGCGTCCCTCCTTCCTCAGCGTCGCCCTGCACTCGCGTGAGCTTTACTGCTCCCCCGCAAACGACTCGAAGCCATACCCATTCACACCGGCAGCGCCGCTGAGCTGATTGTAGAAATCACACGCGCGGAAGTTCAGATCAGTCACCTCCTCCTTCTTGATCGCATGCCTGGCAAACTCCTCGTCGTCATCTTCGTCATCCTGCGTCTTCTTGGCCGCTTTCTTGGGGCGTCTGCTCGGCGTCGCGTCAGCGTTGCCGTCGTCCTCCTCACTGCTGGCAGCGCGCTTGCCGTTGCCGTTCTTCTTGCCTGCGGGAGAAGACTTGGTGCGCGGGCGGCCAGTCGACTTCTTGGGCGTCGGGTTGTCTGCGCTGATGCCGGCGGTTTTGTTCTTGAGCTTGCGCTTGATCTTGCCCATGGTGAAGGCGGCGGAGCCGGGCGTGTAGCCGGTTAGAGCGGCGAGCTTGTTCATGTCGACCTGGGTGGGGGTTAGTATGTAGTTGTGGGAGGGGAGGATGGGGGACTGCGAACCTTGGGCTCGTTGTCGAAGCACTGCCAGGCCAGGGCGAGGACTTCGTTTTCGCGGGCGGTCAGGTCGTTTTTGTCGCCCATGGTGGTGAGTACTAGTGGTGGTGGGGCAATCTGCTGTTGTACGGTTGGTGTGAGGTGTTGGATGGATGTTGTCTGCTTGATGTTGTTGGGGCAGAAGTGTTGTGGTAGAGTAGCAGAGAAGGAAAGCTAAAAAGTGAACCAGAGGTTGCTTTTATGCTGTCGCAAGGTTGAGTAAAAGGCAGACACAAAGATGCGGTGAAGTTGCTTTTATTTCACCATTAGCAGTGAAGGTGAGAGCTGGTAAGATAAGGTGAAAGGGAGCCAAAAGCGTTTTCTAGCCGCGCTATGGATAGACTGAGAGATCCATGGGCACCAGCAAGAGCCAGGTGAGTCTTTCGGAGCTTGATATCTCTGGAGTTTTTCGCTCGATGTGTGCGGTTCGTGTGATGTGCAGCTTTGACGTGCTTCAGACGCATTGATAGAGCTCAACACCACAACGCCAGAGCATTGATTAGGGAAGGGTCTTGGTGTAGCGGACTCGATGCTCACGCTGTTATTAGGGCACAGTGTAGGCTTCTGTATGGATGTCAATCGCGCAGACTTGTATCATTGATGATGTGACGGTTTGCATAGTCACTCAAAATGTTCCATCAAGCAGCGGTGTATCCATCGTGTTCACGTTCATGATTCTCGATGCTTTTATATCCGCCTGACCTCCTTGCCCTGTAGCTCGGGTCGTTCAACATCGAGTTCGTCCCTCAATGCAGCGTACATGGAGTCCCCAAGAATGATCGATAAGCCGAGACTCCACACCAGGGTAATGGCGTAGAAGAAGTTGGCATTGCCTGAGCCAGCATATACCCAAAGATGATAAAATGCTGGTCCGAGGACGGAGGCGTATAGAATCGCCGCCGATGCTAGGAAAGGATATCGCATTACTATGAAGGGTCAGTCGTTAATATTATCGTGGCAGGTGTTGGGTACTTACGAGGGAAAAGATGCCGGAACAGTGGTACCAACGAGAGGTACAGAGCAGCATCCGCTATGCTAGGATATGGTGTGAAGATGGCAAAGACACCAGTCAATGTGCATGCAACGAAGAGCGGTTGCTTGTGAAGGCGAATAGTAAGGCCGGGCATGTACGACGCCGCGTGCAGCCAGAAGACGCCGAGAAAGAACTCTCGGAACGAATCGAACATCTCAATGAAGAAGTACCACCACAGACCAACGTTTGGTGTGAGATCTGGAAGGAGAAGACGCACGCCGTACGTCGCGGCCAGAAAGTCCCATGAGCCTGTCATGAAAGTAGAAGCAGCGAGTAATGCACCAATCGCGACGGCAAGGCCTACGCTATGGGCAATTGTGAAGGACCAGACGTTGGGCTTCGAGTGCCTCTTAATCGCACGTGCATCGTACAGCAATACTAGCAGAGGCGGGAAGAGCAGGATCGGGTGCATGGACAGGTAAGTGGCGAAGGCCAAGGCCAGTATGAAGGTCGTGGAGGCTCCTTGAGACGCCTTCGCGATGGCAGTCAAGATAAACAGGTTGCTAAAGGCGGAGGTCGACCGGGCTACGCACGTAGCGACAGTGAAGGGGTTGAAAAGGAAGCTATGCAACGTCAGCGTGCGTCCGGTCCGAGCAGCCTCACACGTACCCTGCCGCAATAGCCAGACTGCCCCATCTAAGCTCTTTCCGCGAGGATGAGAATAGCCGCGTCACCACATTCTGCCCGCTCTCTGCGATCTGGAACAGTGCACTCGCACTCAGAAGGTCCAGGACGGTGAACAGCAAACTCGTCGCGAGAGGGCTGGAGGATGGGTTCGGCAGGAGCGAAAAGAGTGGCAGAAGGAGGGGTGCCTGGTGATATACGCCGCCATCGTAAGGAGAGACATTGTGGGTGTAGAGGAAGACGCCTTCCTGCACTGTGGTGTGTTAGCAAGTCAATTGGCTTAGGCTTAGAAAAGTGGCGCGCATACGTCTCTTGAAGCTGGTAACTGGGGTAGACACCTCGACGCGGCCGGAGAGAAGGTCTGGGAGAGCAGGAAAGACAGTGGGGAGAAGCAGCCTGACGGCAGCAGCAGCCGCAAATATGAGGAGCTTCTGCTCTGTGGTCGCAGGCATTTTGTGCAGTGTTATTGAGGCATTGACGCCATACAAAGCATCTTGTTCGTTGCTCTGAGCTTCTGATGTCTGGCAACACGGACCCCTGTCACCGCGGTGGAGCTAGCCGAGCGCGCTAATGCCGGCACCACGTCGGGAGAACTGTCGCATCTCGAACTTTTTTGTGCCCGCAAAAGTTCGCCCAGCAACACCGAAAGTACTTTGAAGCCATTCAGCCCTCACGATGGCCGGACGATCCAAAAAGAAGGGTATGATACGCATTGAGCCGCCCGTAGCACATGCTGACGTCAGATAGGCACATCTGGTGCTGTCAAAAACTACATCACTCGTACCCGCGCTGTGAAGAAGCTGCAGATCTCGCTCCCAGACTTCAGACGGCTATGTATCTTCAAGGGCATATACCCCCGTGAGCCGCGCAACAAGAAGAAGGTTTCGAAAGGGTCCACTGCCCAGACGACCTTTTACTACACCAAGGACATCCAGTACCTCCTGCACGAGCCGCTTCTCGCCAAGTTCCGCGAGCACAAGGCTGTCGCGAAGAAGATCGGGCGTGCGCTTGGTCGCGGCGAAGCTGGAGATGCTGCGCGATTGGAGAAGAATCTTATGCCAAAGGTCAAGCTCGATCACATCATCAAAGAACGCTACCCAACCTTCGTCGACGCACTTCGCGACCTCGACGATGCTCTCTCTATGCTCTTCCTGTTCGCCAACCTCCCTTCCAGCGAGCATATCCCCGCGAAAACCATCGCCCTCTGCCAGAGACTCACGCGTGAGTTTGAACACTACGTGATCACTTCGCATTCCCTGCGCAAGTCCTTCCTCTCGATCAAGGGCATCTACTACCAGGCCACGATACAAGGGCAGGACATACTATGGCTCGTGCCCTACCGATTTGTGCAGCGAACGGGCGGAGACATTGATTTCAGGATTATGGGCACCTTTGTCGAGTTCTACACCACCCTCATCGGCTTCGTCAACTACCGCCTGTACACTTCAGTGGGCCTTGTATACCCTCCCAAGTTCAACGCCAAGAGTGACGAGCAAGGTGGTGAGCTGGCTGCTTTCCAGTTGGAAGGCAAAGCCAATGCCACCAATGGCGCATCGCATGAGGGTGACGAGGACATGGAGATAAACCCTGAGGCGCAGGCTATGGCAGACAGAATCGCTGCCATGTCAGATGAGGAGGAGGAAGCCACCGAAGCTCCACCGGCTTTGGAGGATGACGATGAAGAGCAGAACACTGACGACATTGACAAGTTCGAGCCCACAGCACCAGATGCCGACATCCTGCCACAGCCACAAGCGAGTAGCAAGGAGGTGGCTTCTTTGTTCGCTCCTTTCACCTTCTACCTATCGCGCGAAGTACCCAGGGCATCATTAGAGTTCATACTGAAGGCCTTTGGTTGCAAACGAGTCGGTTGGGACAGCATACTTGGCGACGGTGCATTTACGACAAACGAGTCGGATCCCGCTATCACACATCAGATTATCGATCGGCCACCACTACCGACCGAAGCGTCTGCAGTAGAGCCCACAAACGGCGACGCCTCAACTCCGACTGCTCAATGGCCTCGATCGACTATGCCTGGCAGGACATACGTACAGCCCCAGTGGGTATGGGATTGCATAAACCAAGGGAAGCTCCTACGACCCGATCTTTATGCTCCTGGCGCCGAGCTGCCGCCTCATCTGAGTCCCTGGGTCAAGCCCAAGAAAGGCGAGTATGACCCGAACCTTCCACTCGAGGCGCAGCAGCCGGATGGTGAGGCCGAGGCCTTCGAGGACATGGCCGATGACGATGCAGACGCATTCGAAGTCGACGATGATGAGGAGGACAAAATGGACGGTATTATTGATCGCGATGGATCCGTTGAGGTGGGTGAAGGCATGGACGTTGCTGATAGCGAAGACGACGACGACGATGATAGTGATTCGGACGACAATGCTGGCGCTGACGACTTCGACGGCTTCGATGATGAGTCCGACGCAGAGTCGGACATCTCAGAGGGCGAAGCGGCGCGCTTGCAGCACCAGCGCGAACTCGAGGCCGAGGCAACCGGCAAGAAACTCGAGGTCAAAGCGCCTACGAAGAAGGAGCAGAACGCGGCGATCCGCAAGAAATTCGACAAGAAGAAGCGCCAAGAAGAGGAAGAGCGAGAGAGACAGAAAATGATGCTGTCCAACAAGAAGCGCAAGCTGCTCAAGCGAATCGAGTATGGTGAGAACAAGCGCGACACCGAGTCTGAGAACTTGAGGAGAAAGCGCGCTAAGCTGGAGAAGGCCAAAGCGGCTGCAGAGGCGTTGTAGAAGCATTAAAATAAAGGCATGGCGTTCAGGTTGGGTCGGCGTTGATCTCAGATACCATAGCAGAGCTTGAATGCCTTCAAAGTATTTTGTGACTGTCGACCGGCAGGCACAAAAGTCTCTGAAGGTATATAGTCCATAGCCAATGATTCTTCGCACTCATTCGGGCTTATGCCTCGCCTCTGTTCATGCACACTAGGAAGGGCGGTCATACGGGTGGTCGACCAATCAGCCGTGCTAGGTGTAGGAGAGATGTGGCGCAGCACCTATGACCCATGGGACCACCCAAATGAGTCAAAACACCCTGCGGCTTGTTTGCGTAAAGATATAATGTGTGCCCAGGGTTCCTGTCTTTTCGTCAATCAAACCATGGTACCAACTCGCTAGTCCCAACCTACACACTCCCGGCTAAAAATCCAAATCAACATGGCTACATAATTCCATACTCCTGCTACAGTTCTCGATGTGACGCTTCTGTTGAGAAACATCCCAAAAGCGCCCAACAATCATGGCATCGGAAGGATAACACGCTGGATTCGCCATCCCAGGTAGGTGGAACCCAAAAGGATGCTAGCTCTGCACCCACCCATCGAACAGCAAATGCTCCCATCGTCTACGCGATCATGCATACCTACTCACAGTAGACGATACAGCACATAGCAACGATGCTGTAGCTTCCAATGTCCCGCGGGATACTATCCCAAGTCGCACTACCGCTGCCCGAAAGGTAGCGCGCCGACCCGAAGCCGATAGACGACGGCAAAACCTGCACACCAAATTTTTCTGCGCAATTAGCAGAATCTACACTCTTTCACTACATTCGTGGTTCGAAGGTACTAGCTTTCATTCACGATGTCGGAGAGCTTGCTAACGCCTAATCAAGCCTTGTGGCTTGCCGCATTGACATTGATTTTGGAGAAGAAAGCATCACGTGAGCTTGCCTTCACCTCCTGGTTCTGCTATTGTCTGGGTACCACAATACGCTTCGCTTGCGGTCACCCACTCAGCACTGGATCTCGTATTTGACACCCACGGCATTGCAACCACAACTTGAGATTTAACACGTACCTCCAACACGCCTCTCGCTGCATTACGCACGCGACCTGAAGCCAACAAAACTCGCTATTGCACCCAACTCAAGCTGCTAAATTCCCTTGACACTCGCCTCGGTTGAGTGTCTGCAAGTCATCATTGGAGTCAAAAGGTCAAGATGACTACGACCACCCGTCTCCTCTTTTCCCACTTGCCGCCTGAGCTACGAAACGAGGTCTTCGACTATCTATCCGCTCCAGGATCAAACTCAACAGCAACCGTCACCGGACTTCCACTCAAGCTTAAAAGCTACGAGTGCAAGCATACAACCGTGCAAATCTGCCCCATACACTACGGCTCCAAAGGTCTCCTAGCGCTGCAGTCGTACGGATTCCAGGAGGCTCGCGAATACAGCTCCTGGCTGCTCAACAATGCCACCGAGCTCAAGATCGGCGTCGTTTTCAAAGGCAGAGTCAACACCTTTGTGCAGCAAGACTGGGACAAGAAGATGGAGGCGCATCTACGCAAGCTGGCAAAGCTGCACCCGTGGCTGAAGAAGGTGGCCAAGTACGATATACAGATCCTGTGGAGCCCGCTGGATGGCGTGCTGAAGAGCAGGAAGAACAAGAGGACGGCGGGGAGGATACTGAGGGATGTCGTGGGCACGCTGACGTCGCTGACGGACTCGGAAGTGAAGAAGAGGAGGGGAGATGTCAACGTTAAGTTGCGTCTCACACATGATGTCGCGTTGGAGACGGTACGGTCTGGGACGCGATTTGGCTTGGCGGACTTCCTTGCACCCACGGAGAATGCGTCGAGGAGGCAGAAGCTGGAGGTGTGGAAGGAGGCGCACGCGAGAATGCTCCCGGAGACTGGTGCACGGTTTGTGCAAGTTGTTCCTGTGAAGAAAGAAGAGATTGGCTTGTTGGAGGTGGATAAGGGTCGAGTCAAGTGGGTCGACAGTACGGGACGCTTGGTCATGGAGAAGTACATGGTGAATAATAAGGCGGTGGAGCTGATCACTCAGGGGGAGGGAAAGGCGGATGCGGATATTGGATACGTAGTCGCTTCACTCGTAGGGGAGTGTTTGGCATGACCGTGAGTACATGTTACACCTAATCCTGAGACTCATGGTACTTCAGGTTTTTGATTTTGGGGTTTATTTCTATCCCTGTGGCATCCACTACCCAGCTTGTCAGTACCACAGTATCAAATACCATCATCACCTATTCCACCTTGATAGTACACCGAACATGACCCCAGCCATGTCCAATCCGACTGCTTCACTTTTCCCACGTGCGCCACCTAAGCCCAAGCTCCCACCAAGCTCATCAAGAAGGCGCCACCAAACACCAACAAACACGCATACACCCTCTTCTTGCCTTTCAAGATCTGCCAGCTCTCATCGCTCAAGAAGTCTTCCGACATAAGCTCGACCAAGCTAGCGAAGACCAGGAACCCCGCAGATACCGCATTCATAATCCCCACAACCAGAAGGCCAATCTGAGAGTTTGGAGAATACAGCGTGTGCGTGGCAATACCGATTGCTTGACCCAATGGAGTCGTACATCCGTATGCGACAGCCATGAGCCAAGGCTGCAGAGCGCGTTTGGGCCACTTGATGTCCGCGATACGAACACCAAGGGCAAGACCCTCAAAGGTCTGATGGAACACGATGGCAATGAGCAGGACGATGAAGTCGTTCCCGACGGCTACCGAGAGTGACATACCAATGAAGATGCTATGAAACAGGATTCCCATTTCCAGGAGAAAACACTGCAGGATAGCCTTCTTGTGAAGTTGCTCAGGAGATAGCACATGGTTGTGTTGGTTGCTCTCGACGTCCTCTTCGATTGCGCACTCGTCGCTTTCGTGCTTAGAATCGACTTGGGGAGTCTCGGATGTGTCTGAACTGCCAGACTCAATGACGTCGAGGCGCTGGGCTTCTTCGCGGTAGCGAGAGAGCGTGCGGCTAATGCTCGTGACTCTACCTCGCAGGGGTCCCATCTCGCGGACTTGCATGCTGCCTTCAGAGTAGGTTCTGCGGATGCCCTGGGGTGAGACAGTTGGGACAGGTGCTTCCTGATGAGCTTCCTCAGATCGATTCGCAGGACGCGAAACAGCAGCGACTCCTTCGTTGCCTCCACAGACATGCTGAGCTGGGGAGAAGACCATCTCGATGACCGTGACGAAGAAGATGCTGGCCAGCATAATCGCGCCAGGCATGGCCCGATAGTCGGTGGTCCAGAACGATGAGAGACATGGGTTGCTAAGTGACAAGAATGCAGTGGGTAGCAGATGCACAAATGCAGTTGCGATCAAGACGCCAGTACCGAAATGCTTGGCACCGAATAGGAAGGTGGGTGGGATGCGAAGGCGCGGGAACTTGATCACCAGAATTGGGAAAGCGCAGGCGGTCGATGATACGAATAGAATGATGAATAGACCGCCAACATGAAATGGTAGGTTGTAATTTGGCTTTGCTGAGCCAGACTCGCATGCGTCTCGCCTAGAGAGGCGGTGAAGAGAAGAAGCATGACCTGCAGCACGTCAGCTCAGCCATGCATGAGATGATTGCGGCTAAGAGGCTTTTGACGCCTCAGATTTCTGCTGATGGTGACTTACTGCTTGCGAAGCGGAAAGACGGCATGTTTCCGCTGATGAAAGATATCAACATTGAAGTAGCCAGGACCGACAACAGCCATGTCGCCCAGCCTTTGACGAGACCAGCTCGGTGCTCATTGCTCACATTCGTGGTTGTTCGGGTGCAAGATCCTGCGACGACGTTAGCATTCAGGTACTCGTTTGCACATTCGGGTCCCGAAATTACCTTTGGAGGACCCTTTGACACCCACCCCAACCACGAGCGGCTCCTTCTCCATCTCTTTGATATTTTGATTTTCCAACTCGTAGTGCCGCAAACTTCTCGAACCGCTGCATAAGCGATCTGCATCGCCCAGTTCCCTAGCATTCGCAATTCCATTCAGATCTTCACATGTCGTCAGGTCTGCGGCAAATCTCGGGGGATTCTGGTTCCATCCCGGGTTCATGAGAACGTCATCATTTCTCGATGGGCAGTTCATTTTGGCGGGCGTATAGTGTCGAAGTTTGTCAACGCGTTCGGGAGTGGCAGATGGAAGTGCGGAGAAGTCTAGACTATATGTGAAAGATGACGTGGGGATGTGTGAAGGAAATAGTCGGGACTGGTGTCGCTTTCACGGCTATGACTGCAGCCGCGAACGGCCAAGACGCTAGCACACCCCAGCTTTGAGGCGCCACGCGAGAACGCCCGAACGGTCTGGCTCCACCCGGGCTTTGTGTTACCTTGACGGTCTTCAGGAACATCGGATCGGAAAGCGGCACCATCACTGCAGCCTACGACTGTGCTCATGCATGGACAGTGACGTGGTTTTGCTCAAGAGCTGCGACTATCCTCGGGAAGCATGTACGTTATGACCGGCCCCTTCGAAATTTTGGTCTCAGGTATGATCTTAAAATTCTCTGAGTATATACAATGCATCGAGCTGACAGAAGCCCTATTCTTGCGTGGTTGCTGATTCAGTGCCAATGATGTCAAGCGCTCGGGTGTGCTGTCTCTAGTCTTACGTGGTAGAGCACTAATTGCAAGATCACCATACCTCACGGCGAGATACTGAGCTAGGCAATGTGCGGGGATGTGAGGCCACAAACCAGGAATTGAATATATGCTGTTGATTTCAGCGCGTGTTGAAGCGCACTTTCAAACGCAGATGGTGTCTTGCGTTCATTTCTATCTATGGGTATCACACTCTCCTCAGCTCGCCTGTCCAGTTTCCAAGACTTCAATGGCACCGCCAACCAGATGCAGGCTGCCTGTGACTAGCACCATCACCTCTGCGTCTGCCCCTGCATCCTTCGCCCATGCATGTGCCACGGATCTTGCCGTTCCGACTGCTTCTTCGATCGTCCTCAACACGTGCACCTCTGCCGAGCTATCGATTTCTGACCACGTCTGCGCAAGTGCTTTCTGCACGGCAAGTGTATCTACATCTTGCTGATTGGTGTTTATCGATACCAGGTCGGGCTTGTAACCCTCACTGAAGGTCTGATTGGTTGTGAAGATGACGTGCGTAAAGGGCGATGACGACCCTGTAGTGATGCCGCTCTGCAATGCGGTATAGAGGGCTTTCGCAAGCGCGTTTGCATCTCGAGTCTGTTGATTGAAGATGAGAATGCGGGGTACTCTGGTATGCGACGCTGCTGTCGACGTTGCGGCAGCTATCTGCTCAGCGAACCATCGTCCTGTGACCTCTATACTCTCCAGTGTATGACCGCCATCGATGTGCCATGCAACGTTCTTCTCACGTCGTACTTCGCATCTCCCAGCCCAGCGTACTTGCTCTAGACCGCGAACAAATTCTGGCGGGAGATCGATGTGCGCGGTAGCCGTAGGATCTGGGACTGACGCGTGGCCAAGGGCGCGGAGGTGTGCTGCTGCTACAGCGATGGCGACTGACGCGTTGATCTTCTGGAACTCTGCGGACAAACCGAGCTTGATTTGATTGTCTGCAATAGAGGGATGGACCTCGATGACGTGGAGATCGGTGCCTTTTTCGGCTGCTCGTTCGCGCAGTACGATCATGGCTTCCTCCTTCTGTGGTGCTGTGAATGCAACACTTCCTTTTTTGAAGATACCAGCTTTGTGCCAGGCAATTTCTGGCAGAGTGGAGCCCAGCATCGCAGTATGGTCAATGCCCAGGCTGGTGACTGCAGTGACGGTAGGCTTTGTGAATATGTTGGTGCTGTCGAACTCGCCCCCAATGCCGCACTCGATGACAGCAGAGTCAACACCTTCTTTTAGGTATGCGTGCAGCGCCATAAGAGTCAAGTATCTGAAGTAAACCGGCTTCGTAGGGGCGTCGTCGGGTGTCTTCTCCGCCTGTGCTGCAGCTTCCAACCTATCCCACACCTCGAAGAAGTACTTGGCGAATTGCTCTTCTGATATGGGCTCATTGTCGATTTGTATACGTTCGCGAACGAACCGTAGATGTGGGGAAGTGTACAGGCCAATCTTGGTAGGTGGGGCGTGGGAGTCTTTGGAGCGTAGATACTGGGCGAGGATGGAGGAAATGAAGGCGCTTGTGGAGCCCTTGCCCTTAGTGCCGGCGATATGAATGGGCTTCAGTTGGTCGAATTCTGAGGGCTGCGAGTATAGTTAGCAATGCTCACGTCTCTTCGCAATCGGGAGCCGCACACCTCGTACCCAACCCTATGACACCACTCAATCATCTCCGGTATCGCCTGCTTGTTCATGCCCCGACCAGACTTTCGTATCGCGTCGACAATGGAGAAGTTGGACTGCAGCGTGTTGAGCGCCGCGACCGCCGCCTGCAACTGTCAGAATATGTCCAATATTTGGCTTCTACTGTACCTACCGCATAGTCGCGCTTCTCCATCTTGGGAGCAGTGTGATACCAGCGAGCAATTGACCTAGTTCGCCAGCAGCACAAGCTTCTTTGCGCTATGAACATGAGGGCATCTTGTTGATGTTTGGCTGAGCAGCGTGGACTTTTATTCGAATGCCCGCCGGTAGCCGATGACGCACAGGGCACGGTCCGCCCGTTCTCGCATACCAAGAAGAGACCATTCAGCCTGTTGTTATTCGCATCATATCACCTCTCACGACTCATCGATCCTGCATCGAGTCTCATTGCTCCATCAGTATCGTGTTCATCTTGTCCATGGAAATTGGCGGGGCGGGGTGAGGCGCAGTGATGCGATCGTTCTCTGTGCGACACGCCGCATACTTGCTCGACGACCTCGGTTCCAAAAGCTGACAATCTACTCTCATTCGCACAGTAACAGACCATCTCTCTGCTTTGGGATACACATGTTTGATCGACTGCCATGTCGCGGAGTTGCTCCTGCATCTCGAGTTGGCTAGCGCAAAACACTCTGGGGTTTGAGATTCCGCAACTTGCTGGAATCGTCATCTGATGCCTTCGATACGTTCTGCGGGTAAACTTTTCATGCAATTCATGTTCCAGAAAACGGACTTACTCCGCAGTCCGCACACTTCCTATCATCCTTGTGCTCGGTCCTTGGCTCGCACGTCGTTCTTGCACTGGATTCCGACGGGTGGGGATGAGATGCAGTAACGAGAACCAAAGACCGAAGCCCATGCCTTAGTCATGGAAAGTCGCCCAGAGATTAACGACAAGCTTGCATATCTTCCGAGCGGTTCTTTCGGCTTAACTGGCTGCTCAGCCGTTGTTCAGTCGCGTGTAGGAGCAGCTAATAGCCTGACGTGCCATCTTATGCTAGATCAAGCCACCTAAGAAGAGCGGTTGATCATCAGCTCGATCACGGAACCTAGTGCAGACGAGTCCCAAAGGTTCCATCAAACCAGGAGGGAAAATACCCCGAGAAGGATTGTTCAGTCATTTCATTCGTGTATTATGTGGCTTGCGTAGGGCTGCGTACCTGACGATCATAACCAGCCCACCCCTGCTGTATCTGTCAAGCGCACATGATCCCAACGACCTCAAAAACAGCTTGGGTACACCAAGAGATAGAAAAGCCTGGGTAATCGCAGTTCCGTCCCAGCTGAGCACATCGTGCCCATAGGCTGTCACTGCTGTCACAACTGCGTGCTTGTTGCGCGACCCGATGGGTTGCACCATTAGCCGGACCCACGTTTCACCCATGGCATCAGACCCTTGTTACACACATCGGACCACAAGAGATTCTCCATATTACTGCCGTCGCGTCTCGTCCTCCAGTAATTGTCGCATTTCCCTCAGCTTCAATTTCGCCAACATCTGGCGCTCCTATGGCTTATCGTCATTAACATTTTTGCGGCGCAGTCTTCCACCATGGAGCTCGCCGTCACCAACATACATTCTCTGCAGATGTTCTTTCATCACAACAAAGGGAGCAGAGCGGTCCTTTGTCGTCGAGATATTTAAAGGTAGCCCTATCAAAGGTACGTGTGATAATCACTAGCTGGCTTTGTGCGCATTGCGCTACTGTGATTGTGTCTCCTTGCCCAAGGCTGACAAGATACAAAGGAAGCTTGCCCATTCAAAACCTTCCAGCCTTGTGCTGAGAATACATCAACAAACGCAGAGACGCAACGTTTCAGAACATATCTACACATAATTCCTAATTTGCAAAGACATGCGATCAGCAATGCTATCTACTGTACCGGTCATTCTTCTTGCGCTCGTATCTACCACATCAGCGCGGCCAAATCTCCATCGACGCGGCCTTCCTGGTGCCTTCTACATCTGCGACGCTCCAGACTTTCGAGGTGGCTGCCAATGGGTCCCTCCATCGGAAGCAGCCAAATGCAAGCAGGCGGGTCAGGGAGATAATGCTCCCATGTCAGTAGGGCCAGATCCGGGTACCACATGCACCCTCTACGAAAAGTTCGACTGTACTGGCAAGGAAGTCCGTAAAATCACCTTCCCAGGTCTCGCAGGTGGTCTGCCGAAGTTTGAAGCAATCAAATGTTCCGCAAACCAGGAAGCTCGAGCAGTCACGACAGATGACCTCACGGTTAAGACCCTGGATCCGGTGGCGGATCCGAGACTCGCGGGAGGAGTGGGCAGCATGGAGCGCCTGAACCATCTAGACGAGCTTAAGCAAATGGAGGAGGACGGCTTCAAGGAGGGATTGATTGGCTTCAAGAAGGGGGTTTACTACTAGAGCCGTGTTGTACTAACATATTACTTCTTTTCTTGTCTCTTATATTTCTAGAGGATGCACAATCAGGATGCACCTCCACAGCAAAGTCGATCGCACTTGCTCATTATACTCGATTCATAACATTCTCAATGTCACCTTTCATATCCCGACCTCGAGTCATCTACAATTCGCTTCAATCCTTTCGCGACCCTACCTCAGGTCTATCGTCCTCAACAACTGCATCCTCCACCTGCTCTTTGAACTCCTCAGCCCTACCCACTCAACCCACCCGTCCTAATCAATACAACCTCATCCACGAAACCCTCTTTCGCGCCCAAGGTCCCACTCGGCCCAAACGTTACCTCCAACACCACCACCCGGCACCGCCCCCGACCCCATGGCCACACTCAGACTCGCAATACTCCCCACCCTGGGCATGCAACAGCGAATTTCCCACAATGCCACCCGCCATCAGCACCAACGCCCCACTCCCGGCTTGCACGCTCCCAAACACACTAATCATCCCCACGCTCGTCTTCTTCACCGCAGTAAAAGTTGAGCTATACGTGTTGTTCGGACACAACAACACGGGCTGAACGAGCCGTTGCGGGTAGGTCAGGATCCGCGGCATCGAAGTTACCGAATCACAAAATCGACAAATGGGCTTTTAGCTACTTCGCCGTCAGCCCCTGCAATATCCTTTCCCACCAATGCTTCGCCGGCCATAAGCCCATAGATATAAGCCTCCCCAAGAAGCTGCCAATATTGGTCGAAACGCCTCATAACAAACGGAACCCGGGCCCCAAGTAGGATGCAGAGATAGTCACCTGTCATTGTGCCATCCGGAACTACTCCAAAGTAGCCAGAATCACTGGCGACAATAGCACGCTCTCTAACAGTATGATGCCAAACCAAGTTTGTGTCTTCTTCGGACCGCCACGAACTAGCGTCGTTCATATGTGCTGGAAAGCCATATTCCTTAAACCAGTTTGGCTTGCCTCTCATGTTGAAGGTGCGATGCTGGTATCTGACTTTCGAGAGGCCACTTTTGGCGCGATTTTGTGCCGCCAATTGCGAGATGTCTTCGCCTGTTTGTTGCAAGATATCGCCAACATGCTGGATGCGGTCTACTATGAGGCCTCTGACAACAAGCAGGCGGCTGCCATCACCAGAGTCTTGAAAAGTAATGCAGGGGTTGGATTGGCCAGCAGCTGTGGTAGGCCAAAAGGTTGCGTCGACGTCGCTCCTAAACTCGTTTCGAATGGGAATGGCAAAATGCCATTCTGGTCTTACTCTGGAGTTCTGCCAGTCTGGAACCCAAGAGGGCAATTTATCCCTGTTCTCCAGCTTGCCCCAGACACAGCTTAGGACGGAAAGGCCACAGTGCTTTAGCAACCATTCTGTCGTGCTAATGTAGACCAAAGCCGTAGTGTTCGTAACCGAGTAATCTGCGAAGAGGCCCCTTTCTGCGGCGTCGGAGAGGAAGCTATAAAGAGCAAACACTTTGTCTCTTGGGTCTCCCGCGTCGCATACCCTCGAGTGGCACAAAATGGCTAGGAAGTCCTTTTCTGCAGTGAAGGATCTGTACCTTCGAGACCCTTGGATGATAGCGAACGGTGCAGGATGATTCGGGGTTGTAGGTGGTAGATTGACCAATATCTTCCCGAATCCGCTATGAGTATTGATCCAAAACCGCTTCATCCTAAAATGCACCCACGGCTCAATCCGTGTGCCGCACATAACGTCCGCTGCTGTAGCCATGAATGCTTCTTGGAGAACCCATATTCTCTTGAACCTTGCAAACAATTAGAAGACTATCGAACATAGTGTAGATCTTGAAACGAGACTCACCAAGAGCGTTGATAAAAAGAGTGGACGCTATCTCTAACCAATGCGCCGGTGCTGAAAGGTAAAACACGCAGGTTGTCGTCATCTTGATATCCTTCTAGGTTGACAAGTGCGTACAAGGCGTCTTCGGCGCCGCTTGAGTCCTCCATCTCTCCAACATCGATCACAACTCGACTCGCCGTTCGGTAAATATCAGCCATCATAGCGACCTGGGTATTCCGTTCCTGGACATTGGATTGGTCAATACAAATTGCATCGATCCAGAAGTGCCGAACAGTGCTATCCGGTTTACAGTAGCATTTTCGAAGTCGCCCCAAAGCGGAGTGGCAGGTTTTCGTTACAAGAAGTGTGCTATTTCCCGGGCTGAGGGCGATCTTTTGTTTATCGTCCGCTGTGCCCCAGGTATATGAGAGAGCTATGTAGGGTGGAGCTTTATCGAGATCAAACGATGATAGCGTGCAGGCTATCGTTGTATTGCCGTCAATCTCTTCGGAGATGGTAAACAAGCGAAATGATTTTGGCGCCGTAAGGGGCCAGTTCTCGTAAGACGGCGGATCCATTGTAGGCATCAAAGGCAAGTGCCGGCGAATAAAGTAGGTTTAACGCATTGGTGAAATATGCAAGGCATGTGCGAATTGTTCCGTGTTTCCTAGCGTGAGTCGAACATACTAAGGGGAATGGTTGGTAGTTAGGAGCAGAGAGTCAGAGACGAGTGGGCTGAGAAGGGGAGTTGCACAGCCTCGGTTCTGAACATGCGGTCTAGTACGGAGTGCGCAGCGGCGTAACGAGCCAGTCGGCGTGACGAGCCACCCAACATTAGAATTTAAGCACAAACCCAATCACATTAATTGTCCCCACACCCGTCTTCTTCACCGCATTAAAAGATAAGCTGTACGTGCTGTTTAGGTATACCTACTAGCAACATAGGTTGAACAAGCTGCTGCGGTAGGTTCGGATTCGCGGTATCGATGCTGAAATTATACGCGTATGAAGATACCTTAGGCCCGACCCGCCTGCTGCACAGCTTCTTGTGATGTTGCCGGCGGAGAGTGGGATCCAGGGGCTCAGCGGGGGAGGGGAACTCGAAGGAGGGGTTCTGGAGGGGGAGTCGGTGGGGCAAAAGAAGGAAGATGGGGTTGCGAGCGTGGTTGTGATGGTGGAGGCTGTCGTGGCTGTGGCGCGGTTGAGGTCGAGGTTGAGGATCGCGGGGTTGGCGCTTAAAGTGAGGGCTTGGAAGGCTGATATGGTTTGGGTGAGGGTTATGGCAGGGGAGATTGCTGTGGTTACTTGGAGGAGGGGTATTGCTGATAGGGTAGAAACTGTCACCAACGTGGAGAAAATGGAGATTGTCTGATTCAGCGTCTCACTAACTGCTGGTGCTATGGAGACTGCGGTTATGGTCGCTAACGAAAACCATCGCATCTACATGCTGAACGAATATGAGGCTGCTAGAAAAGGAGCCGGGCTGTCGATGTCCATCGCATCTGAGGTTGGCGCAGCGCGACGAGTCTAAAGATAAGTTAACCATGTACTCACACTGATCAGGAAAGACGATGACTTACCCTTAGAGGTGCAAAGTTGCGACCTTCGACAGCTGAACGCTTGTTCGGTTGCTCCATTACATCTCCACGCTTACGCTTCTCGCCAGCGACACTCAGGCCTTTCTTGCGGAACTTCAGATTGCCATCAGCATCCATCCTTATTCGGGGCTTGGGATCTTGAGTCGCGCCCTTTGAAGAGAAGCCCTTCTTGCGTCCTTTGCTGGTCTGCTTCTTCTCTGCAGCTCGGCTCACTGCTTCAGCTCGACTTGCTTCTTCGATACCGATAATGTTAGTTTCTTTAGATTTGTTGACGTCGACTTGGAGTGTCGTCAGCGAAGGGCGCGAGATTGCGCTGTTTGGGGAATTCCGCTTGGGCTTCTGGAGAGCGCTAGGAGCAGCCGGTCGGCCTCTAGGAGCTGGCTTGAATGCTGGGGCGGCTGGTGGTTGGAAAGGCTTAGGGGAGGGCTCGATAAATTCCGTGCCCGGAGATGCCGGGTTCAGCAGAGTTTCGTTGCCGTCTGTGTTCGGTGATGACGAGGCCTCGACCTCTTCAATGTTGAAACGATCCTCTTCGGCTACGAGGTCGTCTTCGGTAATGCCCTCGAACGGAGCTACTTCTTTGGAAGCAGCTCCATTAGACTTGAGGTGTTTATCGACAGCGAAACCCCACGACGAAAGAGCTACGATAGCCTGCGAAAAGTCAGCGCCGACCAAAAATACCAATGAAAGAAGTTACTTACCTCTTTGTCAACACCCTTTATCTCTAGTGTCTTGGAGCCGAGGCCGAAAAGCTCCAGCTTTCGGAGATCATTGTCAACGGCCTCGACCTGAGTCTTCAAGGCGTCGAGGGACGACTTGAGTGCGACTTTGACCTCCTCGACACTAGTTGCGCGATAGGCACCAGCAATCTGCTTGCGAGCCTTTGTGAGCGCATTCCGGCGCTGCTTCACAATGGACACCGCATCATCCTTCATCCGCTGGAGTGACAGGCGCTGCTCGAAGTCTAGTGAGCCCAGCTGTCGGTCGGCTGCAGCAGTAATCTTCTTGGAGGGTGTAGCCGGTGCAGCACCTTGCTCCGGTACAGGTCGCAGCTTGGGAGCCCTGTCTGGGTTATTCGAGCCGCGCCCCAGAGCCTCAAGGCGGCGCACCGAAGTCTCATGAGGCTTCTGCTCCTTGGGCTTGAGAGGAATTGGATCGGCAGGAAAGATGTCGAAATCGATGACGTCCGGCAGTTCTGGCGCCTTCTTGATGCTCACCTGCGGTCGCGGAGATTTGTCCTCCAGAGCGCATAGTTTCTCCAGGCTGATGGGCGACTTGACAGCAGAAGCGGCAGCCTCCTTGTTGGCGCTGATGGCAGCGCTGATGGCCTTGATTTGTGAGCCAGGAGCAACCTTGACTTTCTTGATGTTGCTAGGCTTCACGATAGGTGTCGCTGTCGCTGGAGTAGAGGACTTCGCGCTAGGTTTGGTGGTCGAGGTCATTTTGCCGCGCGAGTCTGTTATGCGGGTAGCGGAGAGAGTGTGCGATGTGTTCGGTGTGCTTGACAAGGAAGTGGGAGGGTTTCGGTATGTTTCCTAGAGTTGAGTTGCTGTGTTGAGGCGGAGCAAGAGGTTGTTGCAGAGAAGAAGGAATTGATTTTGAGAGTGAGACCTCCGATTGCGGGCCGCATGAAGAGGGGGCAGTGAAAGTGAAGACCGCGGAACTGGTGCCTATTGTCGTCAAGCCTTCCACATCACCACATTGTGACGACAATACCTAGAGAATAAAGTCGCCGAGATATCCAGATGGAACGAGCCTTCGTTAGCATGTGCATAATATCTACGTTGCAGAGCCGGTTTGCCTGTACCGACTACAGTATCACGGTGACCTATGGGAGCCGTCCTGCCGATTGCACCATTTCAACGTGTTCATGTGATGCTCGTCCATTGTTCTTTTGATTCAACGTGACTTTTCGTCTATTTCATTGCTCATGTGCGCCCTAGAGGCCACTTGCCCTCATCCTTTGCTCATAGCTCGTCCTTGCTGACGCCATCGATAGAAATCAACTCCGTCTCGAAGACTGTCGCACGTTAGCAATCGCATTTCAATCGTGTATAGACAATGCTTGACATACTCAAGACGCTGTTGGCAGGAATAGGTCCAGCACCTCGCGAGCCGTAGGCCCAGTCAGGCTGGATAGTGAGCTTCCTCTTCTCACCCGGGCACATGTCTAGAAGACCCTGGTCCCAGCCCTTGATAACCTGACCCTGACCAACAGTGAAGGACAAAGGTTGGCCACGGTTGTATGAAGCATCAAATTCGCTGCCGTCTTTCTCGAGCGTACCCCGGTAGTGGACATTGATCTTATCTCCAGCAATGGTCTTGCGGCTGCACTCGGCGGGGACGGTGACTTCGGTCTTGAGGTGCTGTGAAGGTGTTAGTTGGCATTCATGGTAGCGGTCGGGTTACAAGCTCACCTCGTTGTTGATGATGTCCGCAACGGCCGCAGTGGCGAGCGCGAGGATAGCGGCGACCTTCATGATGGATGTATGAGTTGTGTATGTGAGTTTCGAGCTTTACGTGTATATGAAGATGTTCAATGGCTTGTCCGTGAAGTAGTCGAGTTGCACAGCTGTTCATTGTGGGGATTCTGCCAAGCCAGAAATGTGGCCCCAAGCGGGCGCTAGCGGGGAGCTTCATTCGCCGCCGCACGAGCGTTTTCCGACGTCACTCAATCGTTCCCTGTACGCATGCTTTCAATAGTCCAGTCTACTTGCATCGTCCTCCGGTACCTAGATCGTAGTGGAGTTGCCGAAGAGGTTCCCTCTGACATTCCACCCCTGGGAGAACTGGATCTGCACCCTCCAGCATATTGCCCTATTGGTCCTTGATTCGTCGTAGTAATGTACATTGCTGCTGGTCCAATCGCACGTTGGGCCATCACTTTGTGGTTAGCGCTATTTGCTCACGAATTTAGTAGCGCTGGGAGTCTGGTGGGGACGCATTGAACGCTCCCTACGAAGGAGCTCGTATAGCCTGACACCATCTCTTTTGCTTTACACGAGTGCCTTATGCGACATGATATCATTCTATAAAGACGCGAGCGTCAACTTTAAGATCTATCGAAGCTGGACTGGCGCAACTGCTCCTCGTCCTTCTGATATAACAGCCGACTTTCAAATATCTCAACATCTCCACCACAGCATTTATCTCCCACAATCTCTTCCAGTGCGTTGGAATTGATTGGTGACATCAAGGCTAGAAAGCCGAATAGTATCGTCAAGCGAGTCCCTCGCGCCCTGGCGAGCAAGTCGTGCGGGACCAAATAGATGGCGCTACGAATGAGGGAGGTGCCAGACAGGTAGACAGGTGGAAGCTGCCCGACATGAGCGAGGAATTGCTAGACATAAGGAAGCTGCCAGATAAGAGGGAGGCACTAGACAGGTAGGAGCTGCCCGACATGAGGGAGGAGCTGCCCGACATGAGGGAGG
>TARA_R110002003_G_scaffold111_6_pt1 | contig 24979 bp, 27 predicted proteins | sample TARA_R110002003 | Tara Oceans TARA_R110002003 (sample SAMEA4396441) | marine metagenome | biome: Westerlies Biome; feature: [SRF] surface water layer (ENVO:00010504); material: water (ENVO:00002006), including particulate matter (ENVO:01000060) such as... | depth 5 m
TATGTATTCATGTCATCTGTCGATTGATGGCTAACTTTCCGTCCAAGGTTGGAGCTCCGTAGTTCAGCCGTACCCAATCTGTTACGCTGGGATGTACTCATCGACGGCACCATTACTCCGCTCCTCGCTCAGCACTACCTCTTCCCTTCATTCTCAGATCATGTGGCTGCTCCTCGTATCTGCACTCTCTAGACAGCACCAATAACCTCCGTAATCGTTCCATGCACGCTCGATTCGACTACCTACCCTGCTTGTGACATGCTGTCGCGGTTGCAACTCTGGTACCCTGAAGGGAAGTCGCGCGTTCGGGATCGCCGGTCAACATTACTACTTTAGACTCTGCACTAGCCCCATGCGTGCACGGTCGTGCATTCGCGCTCTAATGGGTATTAGCGAGGTGCGGGAAGCATGCTTCCAGGTTAAGCGAACACGGGGTTCGCGATGCCTTTTCTCGCAAAGCAAGGGCAGCTTCCTCGCCGACTTGGAACAGTGTGAAAGGCTGGCGACTAGGATCGTTCGCATCGTCGACTTCACCTGTAGGGCGCTGATGACGGTGTGCTCACATGCATTGGTGTGATCGATCTTAGCCTACCGCTCTTTCGTGCAGCAGCTGAGCGTTGGTGCAGAAGAGGGATACAGAAAATGTCGGTGCTGAGAACTACATTTCACTAAGCTGACGTATCGGCAGCTCAACCGTTGCATTAAAGCCTGCGTCCCACGTGTGAGACCACCATGCTGGGTTCTTGGGGCTCTGAGGCTGAATTCCTCCGCGGTGGATTCGACGGTGTGTGTTTAACCTGGGCCAGCTGAGGCTTAGATCGAGCGCTAGTCTAAGGCGGGTCCGCAATCCTTGAACGTCTACTCGCAGATCGATGTCCTTGAATCACGAGGGATATGGATACGGACGGTCCTGGGCCGATGAAGAAATTTTGAGGCTGAGTGTGGACATGTAGTGTTATTGATGCGATGCTGCAAAATATGCACATGAAGCAAATGAAAAGACTATGAGCTGCGAAATAGATGAGAAATGAAATGAATATGAAGAAGCAAGAAAGGAAAAAAGAAGAAACAACTAAGGTCAGACTGAAGCGAGTTCGAGTCCGAATTCGAAAGTCAACGTCCTAAGAATCCCATGCTTTTGCCATGCCAGAGTCCTCAAGCTAGTTCATGGTCAGATCGCTAGATCTTTCCGGATGCGAGGGTCCAACCATCCATGCTAACGTCAAACTAGTGAAAAGCGAAGCGCCAACGCCAACGCTAACGACCGTCGCCCAGACTTATCAACGGCCTAAACAAGTGTGTATGCTATGTGAAAGATGTGACCAGCACTGAGATTGAGGAGAAGCGGAAAAGAAAGCCCTTGTCACGCTAAGAGACTCGGCGTCGCCGTACCATCGAGGGGGGCATGTATGTATGCGAAGTGTAGTCGAAGTGGAGGAAGCACCGAAGGTGAAGGCGAAGCGGTAGAAGAACGTGTGGCGTAGATGGTGAGAAGACTCAATGACGCATATCGAGGGTATCGTGTAAGAAGTGCGGCCGAAGGCTGCTAGACGAGCCATTGCCGATCGTGAGGCGCATTGCGCCCATGGGTATAGAATCGAAGTGACGGTTGACGATGGTGCTGCTCATTGACGGGACATGAGAATGTGCTGGATCTGTGCCAACGAAGGATCTTCGTTGAGCCATTTGCCTTGCGCGGCGTCTTGAGATCGAAGGGTGTACTCGACGTGGGCGTCTGTGATGGCGAGGCGCTCCTGTGAAAGAAGTATTAGTCTTTGACCAAATGCGGCGATCTCAACAGCAGGCATGCCTGCAAGGGGATAGAAATTGTGTAAATGCGGAGCTCGACATACGTTCCGGAGTGTAGCATCAACCTGCTGCAAGGCGCCGAGATGACTCGCATTCGGCTTCTGACCTCGCAAGATGCTGTTGCGACTGTTCATCCATCGCAGTCCAGCATGCGCCAGTAGGTATACTCTCTGGCACTGGAAGCGGCGTACGGCCGCATCTGTGATGATGCTGCGATGTGGGGTTAGCTTGCGTCCTCGTTTTGTTGTGCCAACTAGCCATGAGGCTGTCCCAGATCTCGCGCAGTGTGGCAGTCATGCTGTGGAGTGAGGTGCAAAAAGAAGGAAGGGGCGACTTACGTCCTCAATTGCTGCCTCTCCTGCTCGGGATCTCCTGCGGCGGCACCGTTGTGGCCAGCGAAGGGCGTCTGGAGGATGGCTTGGGCCTCACTCGCACACTGTCGGAGTAGAGAGTAGCCCTCAAGGTAGTACTCCTCTGCTGTGGGTGAAGCGCGGAGCTGGACTAGGTAGTGTTGAAGGTTGCGGAAATCAGTCATGATCTCCGCAATGCGCATAGCGCGGGCATCGTTGACTGCGAGAGAGTGTCAGTGTGCCTTCTAGGATGTGTCGTGAGGGAGCTGCCAGTGGGCATGTTCTGGATAAGTATGGATAGACTCACGGCCGTCAGACATGATGGTGGTTGGTGTAGGAGTGTGGGATGAAGTCGCTTGCGACGATCAAGTTGGGTGGCTAATGAGTGATTGCGTACTGAACTGGGGCTTGAGGCTGTGGATGGTGAACTGAGGCGGCGTGGCGATACGTTAAATAATGAAGTCTGTAGACAGTACAAATGTTCAAGAGGAGGGTATACTTTTGCAAGGCTCAGGATAGTCAGGACCATCCCGCCGCTACTCCTCCTACCGAGCTCCACATTTGGACCGTGAGTAGCGTCCAGCTGGCGTGCCCGGCCTTGCTGCGACCATTCAGCATCGCGGATGAGTGATTAGTGCGTCGAGGGAGCAGTAAGAGTTGCACTACAAGAGAAGTTGTGAAGGAGAAAACACCATGCAGGAACCGCGACAAGCATCGCAGCCTATTTTTCGATCCACACTATTACAGCTGGACGTGCGAGAGGATGGTGCTAAGCTGGGCAATTGTGGCTGGCTAACTCTTTCCCTAGGTGCCCGAAAGAGTATGGCGCTGCGGCCCGATCAGGAAAGGCGCCTCCTTCCGAGAAGCAGCGCCCCATGTCATTGGCCGGTGTTTTTAGATGAGCGGTCGCCGGCATTCGCGCACCAAAAGCCTCAGGCAAGCCCGGTAAGAGTTGACCTGAGTAAGAGTCCACAAGGCTTCACCAGCCACGGCTGTAAGCACGCCCATTGGTGTCAGCCACAAGTGAGGCTGTGCTGCGTAGTTTGGTCGCAACCAGTAAGGCGACGTCGACGGATGGTTCCTGGCGTGGTTTGAGGCTGCTGCAGCTGAAGTGGGCGACGGGAAATGCTGTCATCGGGAGAGCATCGACAGAGCACACGGGCCAGGGCTGAGGTTTCTAGCGAGTCTACCGGCTCCGGTTGCAAGTTCACAGTTGCGCTTATGCAGGCAAGTCAGTCTAAGTCTGAATTCATCGTGCCGTTGGAGCACTTCTGACGTCTTAGAGGTCGTTTCATGCTACCTGAAGCCTTGTCATGATTCACATCGACGTCGAGCCTCAGCGACCCACTGCGTTTCCAGCCCCGCGGCGTCGCTCCTTGCTCCTCAGTCCTTATCGGCAATGGACTGCAGCCGTTCGTCGATTTCGTCCTCGGTGAGGGCCCTGAACGTGGGGTCTGTGCCCTCTTGGCCGTCCCTCTTGGGGCCGCCCACGATGCCCACCTCCAACTCGCCCTTCTTGAAATCGACCGATAGTACGGTGCTCAATGCGGTGATTGCTAGCTCGACCACCTCCTCCCAGCTGCCCTCGGCGTGCTCCTTGTTTTTCAGCTTCTTCTCGAGGAAGTTGAGCGCCTCTTGCGTCTTTGGCCCTGATGCTGTTGCCTTGTATCCGACGTAATAACCCGCCGGATCGCACTTGTACAGCTGTGGTCCAACTTCAGCATCCAGGGAAATGAGCGTGGTGGCGACACCCAGCGGACGCATGTAAGCCTGCAGAATTCTTAGCACATGGCAAGCATCTCTAGCTGTGGCCACTGCTTACGCGCTGTGTGTAGACCTGGCTGATGTTGGCTATCCTCTTGGCCAGGACATCGCATGGCATCTCGTAACCATATTTGTAGCGGAACTCAGCAGCTTCACCCCGGGCTCTGCTCACGGAAGCTCTGGCGTCGGCGATGGACCCTGTCATAACACAGCCAACTGACGGTGAGAGCCTGAAGATGTGCGACACGGAGGAGGGATCAATGAGCTTGTCCTGCACAGATTGGTCAACACCTGTCTAGCATCGAGAGCCTATAGCACGTACAGGCACCTTCTTCTGCGAGATGACTACTGCACAGTCCTTGCCCCGCACGCCCAGTGATGTGATGTTCGCTGCCGTGATTGCCTTGAATGCATATTCTGCGTGGTCGAATCGTTAGCCAAGGTGCCCGTCAAGCTGCTGAGCTGCGACAGCGTCTCTGAGTGAGACATGAGGCAGAGATATTGCTGCGTACCGACTTGGTATAGGCGACCTTGGTCGGAGAAGATGGTGATGTGTCTGTCGTAGCCTGCGCTTCCTGTATGACGAAGGTGCTGTTAGCATATGTTGCTGCAAGCGCGAGCTTGAGGGCGAGTTTCATACGCACCAGACATGATGGCGACGGGGGTTTATGTGTATTTGGACTTTTGAGTCTCAGCTGCAGCTCCAGGAGATATTCGTAAGCTCGTTAGGCGTCGTTCTGGGTGGCAGGCGTCGTCGGTGTTGTCGTTGGTTGCAATACGCGTTCCTTCCGCCTGGGGAGCTCGGTGATCGCCTTTTGCGCATGGACCACTCCGCCGCAAGTCAGCCTGAAAAGCTCTGCGCTGCCTCTTATTCGACCCCTTCACTCTGACAGTGCAGCTACTCGAGCTGATATCGGGCATGAGCGATGGAAATGATCGTCGCATAAGGCATTAAACCGCTCCATATTCCTCATTCGATATGGCAGAAGGCGAGAGCAGAATTCCTGCCTGGCGGAGACTGGGTCTTGCCCTCAAGAAAGAGACCCAATCCGGAGTCACCGCACCTGAGCCCAATTCATCCCACGACCATCTGCAACACGTCCCACCCTATGATGCACAGAATGGCAGTCGCGAGCAAGTCCACTCACCCATCGAGCCTGCCGTAAACGGCAAATCGTCCAATCTTGGCAAGCGCAAACACCAACATGACGCAGCTGAAGACGGCGACACGCAGAAGAGGAGCAAGGCCTCAACGCCAGAGAGCGGAAAGGCCTGGACCGCTGAACACGAACGCCCCGTTATCGCACAGGTAGAGAGTGCTACAGTCACCTCGAGCACGTCGACACAAGCTCCATCAGACCCTGGCCAGCCCAAGGGTGATCCCAACTATCGGAAGAAAAAGGCAAAGGCAAGCAAAAGCAAGAGACGACACAATGAGAGCAATCCCACCGAATCACTGCCGGCGCAAGCTGAGGTTGCTCACCAACACTCCACTCTCTCACCTGACCCTGCCGCCCCAGCGCGAGCGCGACAAACATTACTCGCGTCCACTGAGAAAGAGGACTCGGCGCCGTTTACAACTCCACAGCACCCTAGCACGACACGCAAAGCAAACAACAAGGACAGCTCAGGTTCACCATCTGCTGTTGATCGCCGCAAGTCCGTCGCGTTTACTCCCGACACCAAAAGGGTTGACGGCAGCAGCGCCCAGGATTACTTCAAAAAGTGGACCGCAGAGCAGAAAGGAGCAGACGCCGATTACTTTGCTTCAGACGTTGCAGAATTCTACCGGAACGCCCTCGACGAGGGCGAATTAAGAGACGCCAAGAAGGACGAAGACAGGCAAAAGGAGAAGGACCGTAAGGCAAAAGCTCAAGCTATAGACGCTTCACAGCCGGAGATTCGGGCCACGCCAGCGCCCAAGCCCAAGTCAGCATCCTCTGCTAGCACGCCGCCAGTCACATCTAAAGGCAAGAAGAAAGACCCGGCTTACTACGTCGCCTACCTCGAGCAATATTACACCGACCGCGAACACTGGAAATTCAACAAAGCGAAACAAAACGACATCATCGATAATGCTTTGAACATCTTCCGGATCCCCGAAGCGCACTCTGAGGCACTGCTAGAATACGTGTCTGGCCTTAAAGGGGCTGGTGTCATAGATCGTCTGCACAAGAAGTGCGAGACGACGCTTGAAGAGCTTGAGAAGGAGGAATTCGCAGCGAAAGAGTCAGAAATGGACAACCCAGACGCAAGGAAAGCCATGCACGACGAGGCATTGCAACAACGCATTGTCACAGAGCAGAAGCGACGCAAAGTCGAGGGCGATGTCGAAGGATTGCTTGATCATCCCCACAGTGACAATTACATTCGCAGGCTTCGTCGGAAGCGCGCAGAGGCGCTCTTGCTGGCGCTGGGACGCACAGCACCGATCCTACCAGCGGTACACACGAACGGAATAAATGCTCTGATGTCGAATGTTGCACCTGCACGAGACTCGAAGAAGAGGAAGCGAAGAGTGGATGTATCGAGCTCGGAAAGCAGTTCCGATAGCAGCAGCAGTGAGGACGAGAGTTCAAGTTCTGAATCCAAGTCGGACGACGATAGCGAGCAGTCGGATTCCGACGATTCTGATTCTGGCTCCTCTAAATCAGAAGCTAGTGCCCCTTCACGAAACAAGAAGAGCTCGAGCTCGGGAGTGGACAGCGACAACGAGAGTGATTCTGAGCAATCGGGCAACAGCGACAATGACAGTGACAGCGACTAGAAATTTATTGTGTCAGCAAGACTGGTACTGCCTCCAGGTATTTTTAGTGCTTCTTCATGTCGATACCCAATTCAGCATAGCGCAGTCATGTTCCCCGCGTCAATTTGCCTCCGAAGGTTCGCATACATCTGACGTCTACTACCCGTGCACTACCACTAGACATAGGCTCACTGCTGCGATGTCCATCACACTGTTGCCCACTGAGTTGATCGAAAGCATTGCCATTTATCTTGATATAGCCACCTCTCGATCGCTTCGCCTCGTCTCTTCGTCTCTTGAACGGCAATCCCTGCACGTCTTCCGCGATAGTTTTTTCCGCACTCGAACAATTCAATGGACAAAAGCCTCATTTGATAACTTGCTCCAAATTACAGCACATCCAACTTTCGGCGCAGCATTGCATGACTTGAACATCGATGCCACACCGCGTCACTCTATAGCCCTCTGGCAACTTCGCAAGCGCATCTCCGAGGCAGAAGCCATCTCCAGTGATCCCGGTGGTGTGCTGTTCAAAAGCGAGATGCAAGAACAATATATCGCGGACGAGAAAGAAGCCAAAGACCTGACCACTTTTTTCAACGAAACACGCTATGACCAAAAATGTCTCCGGACTGTGTTCGAGAAACTGGGACGCTTAGACAGCTTGAAGTTTGCATACAAAGGCATGGACAAGAAGTACGGAAAGTTTGGTCGGAGGTATTGCGAGAGCAGCCAGCATGAGATGTCCCGTCCCATCGTAAGCGCCATGGCTGCTATCGCCAGGTCAGGGATACACATCAAATGCATCTGCCTGCACCCCACACTCACTCACGGCGCCGTCAGCATCGGCCGCTTGGAAAGCCTCGCGCCATCTCTCAGGTATTTCGACGCCGCTTTCGAGCATCTCGAAATCCTGGACCTCGAATTAAGGGACTGGCGCTACCCGGACACAGGCTTTGAGCTCGAAAGCACACGCGCTCCTTTCGTGGTGCGTTTCTTGGCCAAAGCGCGGAATGTGCGACACTTGAAGCTGGGGTGCTACAGTAGTCTTGACGACGATCTATTTGGGGATATGGCGCGGCATTGCATATTCGACAAACTGGAGACATGCACACTCAAGCATTTCCGCTTACACAACGCACTCGATCTTCCACTATTTCTCCAATCATGTTGTTCGACCCTCACGTCCTTGAGCCTTCGCCATATCTTCCTTCGCGACGACTCCGCTACTTGGTCTAGTGTGTTCACACAGCTCGCGTGCTCAGACGACATCCTAAAGAATCTCGAGACTCTGTATCTCGCCAAGCTCTTTCTGAGAAGCGGTGCAAGAGTCGATTTTAGCGAAGTCAACTACGATAGGCAGGAGCAGCTGTTCGGTGCTCCGGGAAATAGAGATTTGTGGAGAGACGAGTTATTGTGCTACGGCGACGGCGTTCTCGAGACGACTGGGCCACCGTGGCATCTAGCAGCGGTGGCTTATCCTTTTATGGGGATGAGGACGTAAGGTATTGAGAAAGAGTGGCACGCATTCTGCGTTCGACACGCTTTGGCGGTACTGGAAAATGTAATGTACATGCGTGCAGTCTCAACAGCTCATACATCGTCAGTGATCGCGCAGGCTACTCAGCCAATCATGAGGGTTACCCAAAGGTCTTCTCCAAACTGTGCTGTCCTCTTTACGCGTTTCTGCGCTAGAATCTCCGGACTCTATTGCGAAAAAGACACCACAAAGTCGACTGCATTGGTCTACGCTCCCAAAATCAAGCCATCAAATCCAAACAATCCCACTCCGTATGTCTCATAGCGCAGCCTGACTCGCCCTCAACGCCCCCACAACCGTAACAGCCAACACAGGACTAATCACATAACTCACGGTCAAAATCTTCGCAATGCGCCTCTCATCATCCGGCCCCGCATCGCTCACCTGCACCATGGTAATCAGCTTCATCGCCGGCGGCCCCGTGGGCATCAACATCATCGCAAACCAGAGCATTGGATCATTGCCCAAAACGCCATTCGTGCCCTCTTCCTTCACGAGCAAATAGATGATGCCGATACTAAAGACCGGCCAGAGCACAAACCTCACCAGCAGAATGAACAGCGTAGTTGCGACAGGAATAGATACTTTCGCCGCGGACGAAGCCGATGCTTGTTTCGACTCCTGATAGCTCGTATACAGACTTATTCCCGCGACAATCAGCGGCAGCGGAACAAACAAGCCACCAACGTTTCTGAAGCTCTCCGTCAGCCAGGCGGTGAATATCCCGCCGTCGTACTCCTTGGCGAAAAAGGCGCGGTGCAGCGGCGGCGTGAGGCCGATGAGGGCGCCGAGGACGGCGCCGAGTAAGGGCGCGTTTAAAAAATCGTAGAAGAAGAGCAGCCACCATTGCACGCGCGGGCTGAGGTCGCTCCAGTGCATGCGGGGGATGTACCACGGGCGGCGGCGAACGGTGGTGAATTTGGGCTTGGAGGGGAAGAAGGTTATTGCGTGGATGCTTTCGTGGCGGCTTCGCTGGGGTGGAGGGGGGAGGAGGGAGGTTTGCTCGTTTGGTGACCATGCGGCGGTTCCATTTTCGGGATCAACGATTGTGTCATGAGTGTTGAGGTCGTCTTCGTCTCCTTCATCGAGGGTCTTGTCGTCGTCGGATTCGGGGGCGTGCTCCGTGTCGATGAGTCTTGGGCCTACTGCAAAGGTCAGGCAGCTGCTGACGGTTGCAAAGACGAGGAAATAGCTCTTTGCTCGCTCGATCATCGCTCTTGTCGTCTCATTGCCCTGCGTCAAGCCGGTGAGGATGCCGGTTGCGTCCAGGCTTTGTATCAGAAGCAGTGGGTACGATGTCGTGTTGTTGAACATCAGCGCAGCAGTAACCCAGTCTGGCATGCCAAAAACCAGATACGCAAAGATGCCAACGGAAGCTGATGAGGTGGCAGATGAAGGCCCAGAGAAGGATGATCAGATAGCGATTCGCCGAACCCAAGTGAAGTTCCGATCCAATCTGCACCAGCAACAGCGCAGGAAGAAACATCTTGACGCATATCTTGCTAATTGCCTTGCCATGTTGCGAACTGAGGAGGCCGAGTTTTGCTGCGATGCCGCCGTACGAAATGACAAGCAGTACCGATAAGGAAGCTTGCACTGCGGCAACAAAGGATGACACGAGAGGACCCATTGCAACCGTGATCGCGAATTGCTCTCCGTGACGCGGAAAATTACAAGCATTATCTGGGCAACGGCATGCTTAAAAGCGCGATGACCTCAAGCTGCCGGCGTCATGCAGATCAGTGTGTTGACGGAGCGTTGCTTGTTTGGGGAAAGTTCGTCATCTGAAGGCTGAAGCACGATATTGATTGGTTGAAGCTGATTGGGTCAGCAAGCGGGTTGAAGCGATCATGGAGATAGCCAGTGCGGACCGCTTGCCCATCTCGACTTGCAATGAAGATCGGCGCGCGCTGTAATGGCATCTTCGTTTGTGAGCAGAAAGTCAATTAGCTGTGCTTCCATCAGGTCTTGCATGAATTTGTCTTTCGTGTTATCTGGGTATTTAACATACATGAAAGCCAATGACAGTGTGACGAGAACTCGCAATCGTCTCCCTAAAGACCCTCACAATTTACATGATAGCGCACATATCAGGACCCGAGCCTTTCGCTCCGTCCTTTGTCGTCGTCTTCGCACACGTCTTCGCCACATCTTCCAGCACTTCGCGACAAAGCTCGCCCGTAAGTGCACTGCACTCGGCGTAATGGTCGCAAAGCATCCGCTGTGCCGTCTGGACGCCCTCATGCGGCATCACAGAGTCACCCTTCCCAGTCTTATCAGGACCTACCTCTGGCAGTGTCCACTGTTTGCGCAGGTCTCTCTTTAGCCCCAATACCATGACAGGCAGGTTCTCGTCGTAGTTGAAGTGCTTGTTCACGATTGGCAGCCATGTTGTCGCGAGTGAGAAGAGGGAGGCGCGCGAGGATATGTCATAGCACAGTATGACAAAGGATGGATGTAGGAGCGTATAATTTGTAGGCGACGCAGTGTCGTAGAATTGTATCCTATATGGGCGCCCATACAGAGATATATCGAAGGTGTAGGGCTGGTCACTGTCGCGTAGCTTGGGAAGCTCGTATGGTGGGAGATCGTCGTTGTGCGGTCGGACGCCGAGGCTCAGGCGGCTATCGATGTATCAGCGACTATGTAGAGATGCGGACCAATACTCGCAGCTTGTGGATGAGTAATGTCTCGCGATGCGCTCGAGACCTGCAGTAAGCTGGCCAGCATCACAGCACGCGACAAAGGCTGAATGGTGACTTACGACAAGAAGGTCGACTTCCCCACCTCAGCATCGCCTAGCAGCAGTACCGTGATTTCCGGAGCAATCGGACTATATTCCATGATGTGTACAGATCGCCGCAAGGGCTACGTCGAGAGCTCAAGGCGGCTTCATGTTTGCTTCTGTGAGGTCGAAGGCGTGTTGTGGATGGTATACGCCCAGGTGGAGATACCGGCGATAAGCGATAGCCCTCTACATCAACTCCTCTACATTCTGAACTTCATTGCAATCGATAGACCATTCGTGCACATCATGATCGACTGATGCAACTATGATCGGCAAATGCGCCAGAACATCGAATCAGCATATTCTTCCTTCGCTTGTGAGTCTCAAAGATCTTGCGGCCCTCTGTGCGACGTGTCTTCATCATGAACAGGTGGCTCAGGAGCTTATGCGCTTCCGGTCCTTGCGAGCTTGTGTTGCAGTACTCGTTATGTGAAGTTCTACAACATTTCAGACGTACTTAGACCAATTTCTGGTCGCCAAGTGCTACTTCAGCTCGACATAATTGGCTGGGAACAGTCCAAACTTGCCATCAAGCACTCCGGCCCACCAATCCTCGTCTGGGAATTCCTGCAAGACGTTATTGATGGATCGCGTCAGATTTTGTCGTTACTTACCACGTCGACGATCCTCGCGCCTTCAGCGAAGCTGAGCTCGTTGTCTTCTGCTGCATCGTAATCGTACAGGGCCACGGCTACGGGTAAGTTTGGATCGGTCTTGATACCAAGTTTCTCGCTAAGGGCTTTCGCCTTCGATTTTGCTTCTTCTACTATGGTCGTGGAGTTTTGAGGCACGACAGGTTCGATCAGATTCGACTCTGGTTTTTGGACCTTGACGAAATTAGACGGGAAGAGTCCATACCCACCGCCGGCACGGTTTTGGCCAAACCACCAGTCCTCGTCTACCATTTCAATATTCGTGATGATGTCACCTTCTTTAAGATTGATCTCGTTATCCTCCTGCATGTCGTAATCGTACTCGGCGATTGCCGTCGTCCCTTGCTGTGGAGTCACATTGCGTATCTTAGCATCGTCATCTGTCGAACCCCCCACGCGGGTCTGAGAAGATTTTAGAACTGGCGACGTAGTCTTCTTTGGCGCGGGGGAATCTCCATCGGTTCGCGAGATCGCTCCGAGAGGTGTAGTAGGTGTGATTTGTTCGTTCTTCGTTTTCTTGGAACGCTTCTTCATCATGTTATGGTCGTCCCTGCGGTTCGCAGATCTCTGACTTGTAGCATTGGAGGCATCATGAGTGGAAGGTAAGGGCGCATCACGACCTTGCCATGATTTGCCAGCTGCAGTGCCCTGCTCTTTACCAGACCAGCCTCTGCGGCTTTTATATGACTCTTGCAGAGCTGTCGAATCGCTGTCATGGCTGCGAACTTTTGAGCTGGATGATGTGGTAATTTGATCAGCTCCGATAGTAAGAGTGTCCAATCGCGACACGAGGCTGGTCGCTTGTTCAGGTTGATCGTCCAAGCTGTCATGAGAGTCTGACTCTTCGTCGTCCCTACAGCAAATGCCACAGAAGATGTTCCCAGTCTCCATATCATCACAGTATCTTATTTGCTGCACGATATGAGCAGCTGTCCATCGAGTGCTGCGGTCGAACACTATCATCTGGCGAATCCAGCTAACTGCGGTGCGGTCCAATCGCGCAAGGTCGGCCTCGAATTTGTCGAATAGCAGCCCGCAAGCGGGCGCGTTGCCCCGATAGTACGGCTCTTTTGTGCCATTCCCCAGCATGTAGTCTTTTAGCCAGTCCATGTCGTGGCCTTGCAATGCTGCAAGCATCTCAAGATATACGCAGCCTAAAGACCATACATCAGCCGATGTATTTCGTTGCTCATATGCGGCGACTTCTGGAGGGCTGTAACGTGGTGTAGCTGCCGTGAGTCCTGAGGTCGTGCTTCCCTGGCCGTCAGCGAAGTGGCGCGAGAGACCGAAATCCGTGAACAGAACGGTGCCTTGATATATGAGTATATTCTGTGGTTTGATGTCTTTATGTCGGACGCGATTGTCGTGCAAATATGCGAGTGCAGCAGCAAGGCAGCCAAAGAACGATCGCGTAGATGAGGCCATCTCAGTAGCGATAGTTTTGTCCGAGCTCAAACCACTCTCAATAGAGATACACAAGAGCTTCAAGAACGCCGCCAAGTCCATGTCCGCGACTGGGGACGTTATGATTCCCAAGAATGCCTTATCCGTGTAGCTGCCGATGAATTGGATGATATGTCGGTGTCGTAAGCCTCGCATAATATCGACCTCGGACTTGAACCTTTTCATTGCTTCCTTGGTATCATTGCCGAAGACGTTGCGCCTTCTTATGCGTTTTAGTGCATATGAGCGGTTGCTGATGCGGCTCTGAATGCGGTCAACCTGGCTGTAGCCACCGCTACCGAGCCGATTTCTAATTTCGAAAGGAAGAGGCTCGCCTGGGGTGAAGTGTCGATGACTGCCATGCTCAACATCGAGGGATTTGGTCAAAATGATAGTCTGGGCGTTCGCAAATGCAGTTCGGACCGCAGGGCTCAGTGATGAAGGAAGGCTGCGCGCTCCCACTGGAAACCATTGGTCGTCAAACCCGAGTTTGATGAAGGTATCAAGCAGATCCAAGTGGCCGATGGTCCGCAACACTATATACGTTCGTGGACAGTCGCTTCCGGGCAGATGAAGATCCTGGAGAATTCGCGACACCTCCTCGATCTCAGAGTCGGTAAACACGTCAGCCTTGTCAGATCTCTGGAACAATGCGCTCAGACGATCACCTTCCACCCGGTTGTGAGACATCTGACTATGAATGAATGTAGCGCTTGGGCAAGACTGTCCGTGTTATTGATCCCGGAATTGCTTTACCTCTGTACGAAGTGTGTTCAGCTGAGCCGCCATGGTCGCTTAGCGCATGCAGATCCTTAGCGAAGTTGATTGGTCCGCCCCGACCTGCCCAGTAGCAGCACGATTCCGTGTTCTTGGAACGCGTGATATAACTAGATCGAATGAGGTTGTCGCTGCTGTTGCATGGCGCGAGGTAAAAAAGTCTCAAGCACATCTGCGAACCGTTCAGGAAAGTTGTGTGGGTCCGTAATACGCCTGTAAGGTACAACCCGACGCATACAACAACCAGGAGAGCCTCGGAACTCTATAGCTTCTATCTGTACATATATCAGAGCAAGGCCAAGTGCGCGTCAAGGTGCAGGAGCGGAAGGCGCGATGACAAGCTAGGCTGACTCAGCAGCCTAACTTAGCCGAGAAACCTCAACCCTCCAGATGTTTACACATTATCTACGTTATTGGATTTGGTACGGAGCAAAACCCTGCGTAATCTCAAAGTGAGGTTGTTGCTGGTATTGGACGGTGGTTCGACAAAAGCTAGACACATTCTCCAAGTGGATCACAGAGCGGACAATGCTCCTCATCAAATACTTAGGTCGATGCCGCAAACCGAGCAAGGTGCATGACCAAGTCGTCATCTACGACAGCGCCATCTTGAAGGCAACGTTTTGGATCAGCAGTGTCATCGCAATTATGATGCGGATTGCAAGTATTGCGGTCCTGACTGATGTTGAGAGTCAAACAGTGAAGCTCGGTGTCATAGCTGCTTTAACGCACTTAAAATACTCTACCTCAATGTCTTCAAGGAGGCGACACCCCGGATTGCTTCTCGGTTACAGCAGCGTATGCGTCACGCATCTAAAGAATATGGCATCTGCTGACGGGTTTCAGGTTCACAGCCGTTCAGATTGTGTTTTGGGGAGTGAAGGAAAGCTTGGGAACATAAGTGATGTATAGCAGGAGTCTTTCAAGATTCTGCGAAAACGATGGCACTCTGGATGGCCAGCCATTACTTAAGGGATCCGATGGGTTGCATTCCAAAGGGAGTATCTGTGGATTGGATGCAAGTGCCCCGGCTCGTGATACGAACAAGTTCACAACACCAATGGTGTTAGATTGACGATGCCGCCTTGCCACGCTGAGGTGATGAAAGATGAAGAAATTGAAGCCCGACGTGTATTCTTATCTAATCAAATTTACTTTGGGGTTGTCACGAGAACGAGTGAAGGGCGACAAGCTATAGCTGCGGCTGTCAACGGCTTCGCGGAAAATGGTACAGTGAACAGGCAAAGCTAAATTCACGCCCTCATATCTTTACCACTTCCTTCGTCCCTTCGCTCACACCTCTCGCGCTCACTACCGACGAACACCACAGAATATCGCAATGGCAACACCTACAACTCAACCATACCACGACTTTCGCCGCTATTGCGTTCGCGCCTGTGACCACCTCGACCTACCCACTGAGCGCACGTGCTCAATATGCATGGATGTTTATGATCAAAGTGAGCACCACCCAATCCGCGTTCGCGTCCAGCGATGCAGTCATGTCTTCTGTCGATCATGCCTAGAGGAGTTATTTTCGCGACGCGCAACTCAAGATGGTGCAAACATCTGTCCGCTATGTCGCACTGTATGGTTTCGGGCGGAATATGAGAGCCCAGGTGCGCGATATCGTCGCTTGATTGGGGAAACGCACGGCAGCGCGCCCGTGTACGATGAAGCTGGTGAAGGAATTGCAACGGACCATTTCCGTTCAGCTTCCCAATCGAGTGGCTTTACATTCCGTGTCGGCGATGCTTCTCGGCAAGCGTTATCTTTTCCGGATACCTCACGACGGTCGCTCTTTGCTCCACGACCCGACGTCGATGGCACTGCGCCGACGTTGTTTCCTTGGGCGAATGGCGATGATCCAACTCCGCCTTCTATGGCTGGCAACAGATCTGGTCTTACAGCACCTGAAGTTGACTTCAATGATCGAGAGCGCGCTCTGCGTGCTGATCAGGCCGCGTTAACACGCCGCAGTACTGAGCTCACTGACCGAGAAGCCGCTCTTGCACGGCGTGAGGCGGCCTTCGCTAACATTGTTGACCGCGAGCTGGCTGTGAGCCGCCGACAAGAAGAGTTGGACGTCCGCGAAGCTACTTTACAGAGCCGAGAGGACCAATTGGCTCAGCTAGAAGCAGGGAAGGAGAAGCTGCAGCGCGTGTATCAGCACCTCACTGCTCGGGAAGTCAGTCTTAATTGTCGCGAAGCTGTCTTTGCAGGTCAGGAGCGTCGTGACATGGCACTTCAGCAACGCGAGGCGAGTCTGCTTTGTCGCGAGGCTGACCTCCACCGTCATGCAGATACCTTCAGAGAGTTGGAGCAACGCGAGACAACATTGTGCCGACGCGAAGCGGCAGTGGCTACTGATTTGCACAAGCTACAAGCAGAGGAGAGCCAGCTTCACCAACAAGCACAGAACCAGCAAACCCATCTTCTGGCGCTAGAACTTCCGTTGCAGCGACGTGCTGCTGAAGTAAGCGCTCGCGAGACAGCTGTGCGAGATACCGAGCGCCAGCTGCAAGTGAGAGAAGCTCAGCTGCAACAGCAAGCAAATGATCAGCAAAGATATCTCAGCGACCGAGACAGGGTGTTGCGAAGACGTCTCGCGGAGATTAGTGATCGCGAGATAGCTGTGCGTGACATAGAGCGCCAGCGAGACGCCCAGACACATGCTGGAGATGACGCGTCGAGCAAGCCGATCTCGCAATCAGACGATGGCTCGGGCGTCAAGATGCTAGAGGCTGAAAGTGCTGGCCTGAAGTTGGAGGTCGGTTCATCTCGACAGGGGGCGACAGACCTGGAGCGACAGCCCGAAGGCAACGCGCCGAAGGATACTCCGATGCATATGCGAAACGAAGCTCTGCGCCAACAAGGGCGAGTGTGCGCCAGTACACTTCCCGTTGACAACACGAATGTCGCGAGCAAGATGCCAGGAGGGTACGAATCAGACGAAGAACTTTGAGTGGACGACGAAGGGGAAAAGCGACTCACTCGACTGAAGAAGTGTAGTCATTCATGCATGTGTAAACCCTTGTACAGGTATCAGATTGAAGAAGAGCTTGCCCTAGGCCAGCAAGAATCGAATCATAAGAGGTATACCCCAGATCTTAACCCAAAGATCCCATCAAAAGAAGAAAGATAAGATATCAACACCAAGTGTTTGCCTGTCCTTTTGCCCATCCCAAACCGTGTAACCGAACCATGACCCAAAATATGTCTAAGAAGAGAAATCTCTGGCGTGTCTACGTGTCACGGTAGATGCGACGGCCGCAAGTGCGGGACCAGGAGCAGTCGGGATAGTCTTGCCGGCATCGTGCCAGTAAAGGTCCCACTTGAGAAGAGCGTCGTTGGCGGTGTAGAGCTCAGTGCCCTTCTTGCCGGCTGGGACAGAGGCGCTGTCGTCACCACCGGTGACCTTGATGTTGAAGGCTTGAGGCCAGAACTGCCTCTGGCTAACATCACCATTGTTGTGGATAGACATGACTTCCGTGCGGAGGACATAGTTGCCGCTCGGGATTTTCTTGGGGATGGTGACACTCTGGGCATTGTTGTTGTCGTAGAAAATGGCATCAGTGCCCCAGTAGCCGACTTGGCCTTGCTTGGAGCCTTGGGAGTAGCGGCCTGAGCGGTAGTCGATCAGGGCGCTCTCGTGAATCTTGAAGAACTCGAGCTTGGTCTTGTCGACGTTCTTGCAGTCACCGTTGCAGGGAGCGAGGTATGTGGCGGTCCAGCCGTGGTGGGAGCAGTCCCAGCCGTCTTCTCCGCCGCCGCAAGTGCCCTCATGGTGCCAGGTGAAGGTTACTTTCGATCCGGCGGGGGCAGGGGCGGTGTACGGTGAAGGACTCGCATCTTTGTGGGCGATGATATCTTGAAGTATGTTAGCCATGGATCATTTGGACAAGAACAGCCTGTACATAGTCGACACAGTTCGTCGTTGTTGCGAGAATGTGACATGGTTGGATCGTATCTTGTGGGTGAATGTTACGTACCGGGATGCGCGAGCTTGTCACCGAAGACGGGTTGATATCCCCATCCCTGGTTGGTCCACCACGCAGGTGATTGGTTGCCCGGGTCCTGCTTGGATGCTTGACGGAAGCCTGCGTAGGTCTTACCGCCCGCTTCGAACTTCTCAACTGCGGTGTGGCCGGACACGCTGGCGATGAGTGCAGCCAAAAGGCCAGCTTGGAAGATCTTAGACATGATGATGGGATTGATTTCAAATCAAGGAGGCGCTAGGCAAAAGCGAGTGTGAGTTGGTGAAGAATGAATGGGTGATTGGCAGGTAGCTCCAGAGCTATGTGAAAAGAGTGACTGGTCAAGGATTGACTGAAGAAGGAGTGACTGCGCGGTTCAGCAAATGAAGCCTGAAGAACGGTGAAAAGGGACATGGTAAGCTTTTTGTATATGGCCGATCTTGGGAGCGCTTATTGTCAGCTCAGCCCTGCTATGCCCCGCCCGAACTCTGTTCCTGAAGTCAGCGCCGTGATGACGAGGAAGTTCAAGGCGCTAATGTAGGTACACAGAACCTAGCCTGCGCCACGGAAGCCATGCCGTCGTGCTGAAGGCCTAACTTCAGGAGAGTTACCCAACATAAGAGAGAGCGCCTTGACGGTCACAGCGTCCACCATGTTTCAACCACCTGCACCTCATTCCGGACAGAAAAGTTGGGTCTCACATCGCGCGTTTGCTCATCTCCCAGGTGGAGCATTCGCGAACTTCCTGTCAGCCTGGATGCCGAATGCCAACTCTAGTCAGGAGTTGGTGTGGATCCGGGGAGGGCCGAGAGTCCTGTCACGGCATCGCCAGCGAATCACGAGAATGTGATGCCAGTTGCTTTTACGTTTGTAATGAATTTGACGTGTGGACGGATCACCCTTCGGGACTGGTAGCTCGGCTACAGGGTTGCTACGGATCACCCGCCGTGCCGCTGGTCGCCAGTGTTTCAGCCACCAGCCCTAGACGAATGGGTATCGATAAACAACAGATCGATTAGTCGAGAGCATCCCAACAAATGCCAGGTACGCGGGTGCGGAGAATAAGGATCCTTGTTGTGACAAGGAAGAGAGCGAAGTCTGTTCCGGTTCGACTGCGGCACTACTTCCACGTGGGTCCACTTCCCCTGCCCCTTGGCCTGTGCGCTGCTCGGCTAGCAACTCCTCCTCGCTCTTGAGTATCTTATTCGTGCTGCGCAACCACCTGCATCACTCCTTCAACCTCCTGCTTCGTTGCAAAAGTTGTACGCGCGCGCAGATGCGGAGCCGAAAGCAACATGCAAGACGAAAATGCAGACTTCGGCGTCGACACAGTGCAGCAGGAATTCTTCATTGACCAACTAGCGTCCTCAACGCCTCACCATGTTCACAGGCGCCGGGTCGAAGAGCGCGACAATGGAGTTTCGAGCAGCGTCTTTTCTTCTTGTTGATTTATTGAGGCGCGCCAGGATGGTGTAGCCTATTGAAGCTCCGTCGGAGTGTCCTTAGTACCGCATGGTGCCATGTTCCAGACCACGGCAGGCGCAGTCTTCCCATCCTCCTAGCTTCCAAGGCAATATCGAACCAGCTCCGCTCGACAGCGCTACCAGTTGTTTCTGCTATCGAGTCATCATGTGCCGGTGGAACAGCCTCTACCAAGCATGCGCTCTGGATTCTACCATTTCGGTGCGACCACACAGCACAACTTTCTTCTGTCGCAGCAGGTCTTCTTTTTTTGTCCCATTATCTTCTGAATCTGAGCCTCTGGTCAAATCGTGCAACACACCCCGCAATACACGTCAGTCTCTTATCACCGTGTAACGTAACTCAGCATCATGTATCTCTCCGTTATACCGCGAGCCTGGTTCGACTTTAAGCGAGTTCCGGCGCACGATCAGTGAGCCCTAGGAAGTTCGTCACATCCGTTCTTCACCTTCCGCTTGTAGGACGCTTGTAGGTTTGCCGAGCATTACGCCCCATACGCACTGTGCGGAAGTCTCCGCTGACTCAGACGCTGCCCTCGACACATCATCGAGAGTCTCCGAAGCATCATTGTGCACGAAAGACCCGGACACTTTGTTAAGGTTGACTTGTATCAGCGCGTGAACGGATCAATGTAGAATTTCTGGCGTTGAGGCTAAGTGATCTCCTATATACCATAGCTTCGAGGTCTCCAAGATGCCTTTCATTAGACTTGGTGATCAATCGCACTTGTACAGCAAATAATGGCGGAGAACACTTCAACGCTTGGTTTCGTGGTGATCTGGACGTGGAAGAGTGCTGCTATATAGCTCTTCGCCGCATGGATTGTGTGTTACACTGCAGTCGGCATTTATCGCATCTACTTCTACCCGCTTGCCAAGTTCCCCGGTCCAAAAGTACCAAGATCGCAGCGCTGACCTACACAACGCCTCTAACCTTTGTGCTAGATATCAGCCCTTGCTTTCTGGTACGGATTCTACTATGACGTATTTTCATATAAATTCCAATACCTGTGGAAAGATCAAACAGCTTCACGAGCAATATGGCCCAGTCGTCCGCATCAATCCAATCCACATCCATGATCACGCCTACTTTGACACCATCTACGCCTCGGGTGCAAACCACAAACGCAACAAATGCGCGTGGATGCACCATGCCGGCTCCAAAACCATGGCCTACACAAGTCGCGCCGCGGTGCAGTCGCAAATTTCTTTCAGCAAACGCAGCGTCCGGGCGCTCGAGCCGCTCGTCGTCAGCACTGTTGAAGAATTGATCGTTCGCGTTTGAAAGCCGAAACCGGCGCGAATGTAGTGAGTCTGAACAACGCGTACGCAGCCATGACCATGGATGTCATCTTCTCCTACCGCTTCGGACAATCCCTGTCGTCCCTCGCCCGCCCTGAATACGGCAAAAACTGGCTCGACATGCTGCACTCCGGGATCCAAATGCGCCCACCTGGCCGACAGTTCCTGTGGCATGTGAATGCACTCCCCGACATTCCGCTGCACGTCATAAGCAAGGTGAATGCCGATATGGCGCACATTGCAACATGGACGTTCCCAATGTTGCCCAAGATCGAAGCCATCTTAGCGGGCATCGACGTGCGTGATGGCAACGTAGAAAGGACGGTGTTTCACGAGATTCGGGATGGGAAGATCAGTGCTGCAGAGAGGGAGCCGATGCGGCTGATGGTTGAAAGTAGTGGCATGCTTGGTGCCGGCACGGCAACTTCGCGCACCCTTGCGGTCACGACGTACTATCTCACGAAGCATCGCGATATCGGCGACGAGTTGCGCCGGGGACTGAGGACCGTGCTACCAAAACCTGAGAGCCTTGTCGAATTGGCTAAACTAAAAACATTGCCATATCTAGGCGGTGTCGTCAACGAAGGGTTGAGACTTGCACATGGTGTAAGTCAACGCCAACCCCGTATCGCGACGGAAGAAGATCTGGTGTACAAGCAATGAGTTATCTCGCGTGGGATGCCGTGCATGCAGTCCGCAAACTCGCTGCACTTGGATCCAGCCGTGTATCCCGAGCCGTTTGCGTTCAGTCCGCAGAGGTGCTGGAGAACCCCGGACCGAAGAAGTATTTGTTTGCGTTTAGTCGTGGGAGTCGGAATTGTTTGGGCATGAAGTAAGTGTCTGATCGTCACGTCCGTGGGTCTGGATCGTCAGAGAGCTATTGAGGCTGATGCAGAGTAGTGTAGCAATCTCGGAGCTGTACATCGCCATCGCGTTGGTGTGGCCCGCACTGAGTTCGATGCAGTGCAGTGACTCGAGTATACCGTGGCGTGGTCTGGGAGTTCTGTGTAGGCTAGCGATGGAGATAGAGAAGGTGATGGATTTTGGAAAGTGCGAATCGATTAGCACTTCCAATAAGCGATTTCTTATGCGCTTGTTTCTAACCATGCTTCACACGAACATAACTCGGAGAGAGACAGCTATCTCCTTCAGACTTGACAATGTATAAGACATCACAATGCTTCACGGTTTTAGGAAGCTTTGCAAGCATGAACGAGCTAGTAATTGTGCCTTATTCGTGTCCTACACTTTCTAGTCTTACACATCTTTGATATCTCGCCTTTGCGTACTATCTTTGTGCATAGCACCATGCTACTCCGGACACTCGTCTCGTGTCATTCAGACGTTTCCCGATATCCTTATTTATCACCTCTCCGCATCAAATCCCATATCCTCCCATTATTCTAGCCCCGCGTCGGTCGACGTCGCAGAACCCACCCGCGCCGATGCGACGCCCTAATCTGCGCTTCTTGCTGTGATACAATTGCTGCCCTCTCAGCTGCGAGGCGAGTAGCCATAGCAGCGGCCTCATCCGGCCCCAAAGCTGTAGCTGTCTCGACTCGACTCGCTGCGTCCATGTCGAAGACTGCTAGCTGCTGCCGATGAGATACGTGTGTCTCTGGAAGAACGTTCGCTCCTGGGTGGCGCACTGACTCCATCTGCTGCTCGTGATGCTGTATGGCAGGTTGGAAAGGGTCAAACTCCTGAACGGGCAGAGCTGGACGACTTGAGAAACGGCTTTGCAAGGGCGAATAAGCTGGCAGGCTGTGCTGCTCGACTCCTGCCATGCGTGGAGTGGAGAGTGTTTGTCCGTCGTTCAGGTCGCGCCATGGGTCCTCCTCTGCAGCCATTAGAGTGCTGGACTCAGGGAAGGGAGATAGGGCTTGGTGTGGAAGCTGTGGTTCCCTAAGTGCAGAACGCCATGATCCCGGTACCGGCCCTGGTACGTATGAACGTGGTGGTTCCGAATAGGAAAGTGCACCAGACATACTCTGGCGGCACGAAGGACAATGATGGGCATTCGTCATGCCACTATTGACCCACTCCTGCAAGCATCCAAGGCCAAACACATGGTCACACGGCACGTTCTGTAGGCGAATTGCGGTGTGCCCGTCATCGTCGTAATCCTCCTGGCAGATCGGGCATTCCGGGTCGTGGGTGGCATCACTAGTAGAGAGGGTAGTAAAGTACTGGATCTGTGCTCGTGGCGGAGACGGACGTGCTATGCGACGTATACGAGAAGGCATTTCGCCAAAGCCTGGGAAATGCCGCATATGATCCGGCATCACATAAGCTTCATGCCGAGCACGCCGCTCAGACATTTCTCGCCGCCGGGCGGTCAAGTTCATGGAGTCTGCCGTGGCCCGATGTAGTTGCGGTGCACCACCAATGCTCTCAGGAGCATGGTCGCCCATTGCCTGGCGATGTTCCGCAAGCTGATCCCGGTCCTGCATCCTAGCAATGTGGCGACGGCGTTCCTCCAACGCAGAAGCATGTTCTAAGACGTGCGTATGTCGTCTACTATCACGAGAAGACAACGGAAGGATTGGCAGCGATGGCTCAAGCGGGTCCGAAGCTGGAACGTCTGGTAGTCGTCCAAATCTCAAAATACCGGATACGTTTCCGTCAACTGATGTATAGAGGCCGCCACCACCACCTGCAGTGACCGCCGATGGCCTACGGCCTGTCGTAAAAGTCGGGGTAGATTCCAGGAAACCTGATGACGGCTGCGAAGTAGAGCCTCCGCGCATAGAGCTGTCTAGTCTTGTAAATGGTTCCAAGGGCATGACTTGCAAACCAGTCTGATCTGGCTGTGCGTGTTGAGGTTGCCAATCTTGATGCCCAAAGAGAGGCATTGCGCTCCGAAGCGCAGCTTCCGCGTACTGACGTCGTTGACGCCATTGACTCATGAACTCTTCTGTGGACTGTACACGAGTTGAAGGATTATGGTTCGGACGATTGACTCTATGCACCGATGCATCACCTGCATAGGGGTGTGAATAGCGCGGCTGAGGCCGACTCGAGGGCCTAAAGGTGGCTTGGCCTGAACCTAAAGCCGGATAGGGAAAGACATGCGGTGTGAAACAAGGTGTTGAAGGAGTCATAGTAGCGGTCGGTGCTCGGTCGTGATGTGAGCCACTGAGGTTGGCATAGGTATCCCTTGAAAACGCGCCAGTGTAGGTCGGCGATATATGAGGCTGCTGCAGAGAGAGGTGAGGTGCCAACCCAGGACCGCCCATGGGCTCGGAATGTTGCCCACCTTCATATTCCTCGGCATGCCGCTGGTGATGAAGTTCGCTCCTTCTTGGATGATCCGCCGCGAGAGATTCTGGCGGCAGCTGTCGAGGATGTGGTGGTACTTGGCCATGATCGATTGTATCTCGGCGGTCTGACATGGCTCAATCAGTGCTGGAGGGTTCTGTGAAAAGGTTGAGACCGTGCGTTGGAGTTGACGATGTTAGGCAGGGTGGGAGTAAGCTGGAGGGTTCTGTGAAGAAGAAGTTGAGATCGCTCGTTGAAGTTGACGATCTTATGCAGGGTGAGGAGTAATAGCAACGAGGGGAGCCCAAGCTTTTATTGTAAGCGCAACGAAGGTGCGGTGAAGCTTGGGCGGTGTAAATTACGTAGCGCAGCACAGGCTGCGGCGCAATCAAGTGAATAGCGGCTATTGTGCGGAAGACTCACGCCTGGTGTTTGTACAACGTCGAAGCCTGGGTGAAAGTGCAGAATTGCATGCAAACTGGTTGCCTACAGGTGAGCTCCGATATAGTCCCGGAATCGACTTCCTGAGGCCTATGGCTTGCGGGAATATGCTAACAGAAGGGATTCACGAAAGCAATAGTGCTAGAAAGAGAGCAAGTACTGGCTTACGAGTACCGTGTCATCGCAAACGAAAAAGACTGACCAGGGGACACTGCATGCCAACATCTGGAATCATCACCGTGATAGATTTCGTAGAGCCATGTTGTTCTAAGCTGGATATCGGAGCCAGCTAGTTTGATCCCGGATCGAGGACGATGAAGTTGTCGTTGAGAGCATCGATATAGTTGCGGATCATAGTTGAATCACAACACCAAAGTTTTCTGCCACTAGGCCCCCAAGAGGAGGAGTCTGAACTCATTGCTGTGTAGTATAGGCTTTAACGCTTACCCATCTGGTGTGCCTGCGCATGTACGCTCCTCGTGCGGAGAGGGGTACATCTCTTGTCAGAGCGACGTTTGTCGTACATCACTTATACTGTGGTCCATCGTCGCGTGTGCCGTTCATATCTTAATGAACCTTGCACTGTGCTTCGCGTACCGATCCAATACATAATGACCATCTCGCGTGGACTGTGAGAAGGGGATGGA
>TARA_R110002003_G_scaffold93_6_pt1 | contig 24897 bp, 20 predicted proteins | sample TARA_R110002003 | Tara Oceans TARA_R110002003 (sample SAMEA4396441) | marine metagenome | biome: Westerlies Biome; feature: [SRF] surface water layer (ENVO:00010504); material: water (ENVO:00002006), including particulate matter (ENVO:01000060) such as... | depth 5 m
CTACAGGTGGAAGGACTTCTGGGGGAGGAAAGTCGCCGTAGAGCTCATCTTCCTCCCGGGCAAGTAGAGCAGCGACAGATCTGAAGGCTTTCGCTGAAGCCATGCTCTCAAAAGAGTTGCATTTCAGCTCTCCCTCTGAAAGGCCGACAACGGTTTCAGGGTCATAGTCCTCAATCCACGCGGAGACCGCAGGCCATGACAGCATGGCCTCCATGATTTGCTTCTTCGTTGCAGTTCGCTTCCGGAAGCCGAGGAGTATGGCGGCTAGGTATTGGCGGGCCGTAAACTGCGGAAAGGCAGATAGGTCGTCGTAATCGTAGAGAGCGTAAAGATGATGACCGAGCAGCGAATTCTTCGCGATCGCAGCCGATGCGAACGGTCCGTCATCGACGCCATGATAGGCTTCCCTCAGGCTCTGCACGTTGTACGGATTCTCCATGGAGGGCGACAGCCGGGTGGAAGGATGTGCTGTCCGTCGAGAAAGATGCCTGGACATGATGTACGCGCGCACCTGCGAATGCTGCCTAAGATCATTTCAGTTCGCATCTGCTCACTACAGCTTGCGCATGAGTATATCGCTGCTCCATACCTGAAGTCGTGCGCAGCTCCGGCTCGCAACGCGCCTGAAGTGGAGTGAGATATGGGGCGATTGTAGCGACAAAGCCAGCTACTTCTAACAATCAGTCTTCAACCAATATCATTGGGAAAATACAAGTACAGCATACCAGGTGCACAGTGCCCGCCGTGGTTTCAGGCGATGCTAATGCTTCTGCGAGCTCTCACCACGTGGCGTGAAGAATCGATGCGCAATCTCCCACCTCGGTCTCTCGCGGGTCTGTAGGCGTGTCAGCTTGGAAAAAAGGCTCCGGGCACAGCTTGTTAATCCCGGTGATATATACATACCGCTCGAAGCTTTTGCAGGTTGATGTCTTGGCACTTTGAGGTTGGCGCAGACGTTGGAAAGGATACGCCCACTTTGGCCACTAGGCGCAATGAGTAAGAAGTAATAGTACCTCAATGAGTAGGACTACTGACCGACGACTAAATACAGCAAAGAGGACGAACCTGCCGTATGGGCACAGAAAAGCCGATGTATGGGTACTAGTGGTCTAGAAACGTGCGGCGGTGGTAGGCTTTCACGTGCTTCTGGAGCAGCAAAGTCTCTGATCGCCAACTTGGCCCGTTTATTGCGTTTAGACCGTTCGGCTAAAACCGCTTTGATCATACACTTCCGTTTTCGCTCTGCATTATGTTTAGTGACACGCCGATCCGCCGGCACCTATATCCCCTCTATCGATTTCGATGGCTTTCTTGCACGATCTCTGTCTCTTGATCGACTCACCAACAGCACACCGAAAAGACTATAAGGGTTACAGCTGTTGTACAGTCGCCGATTGCAAGGGGAGGGCGAGAAGAGGCGGAGTGGTAGGAGTCCATGCATCTCCTGAGCACTCTAGCTTCTTGTTTAGACCCTGACTTATTGACTGACTGTAATTGGCTGGTGGTTACATTCTATGCTGTAGGGCCAGACACCGTCTACATTTGAGTACAGAACCTCTGAGTACGGAACCTCTGAGTAAGACTTGTCATAAGATGACGTGTAAGAAGTTCAAGCTACTGTATGATCTGTTTTGGCGATCAACTATGGGATGGGAAAGAAGAGCAGGACTCTCAAGTCTGCTCGTGGGTAACTAGAGAAAATTGTGCACTATGTCCCTCTCTCAACTCACGGGTAGAGACGGATAGTGCCATTGAGGCACTTTGATTCACGGCAACACTAGCACTGTCATTCCACCGAGCTGCATATGTGGTTCAATCAAGTTAGACGAGTACTGTGAATATTTGCATCCACATACCCCTTCATGGATGTGTGGGAGTCTACAGGGCAGAACTATGGGCCATTCTGTTTAGTGTAGACGTGAATCTTATAAGTCATGCAATATTCCCGCGCGGCTTTTTCACACGGGACGGGCGCTAGTGTTTCCGACCCACCTGTTCCCCACGATAGATTCGACAGCGCCAGCAGCACCAGAGGGACCATATCCCGACACTCTCTAAGGCCACTATACTGCGCAGCCCGTTCTCGCCGCACGCAGTAACAGATCCTCAAGCACCTCAGCGGTCAAGATGGCACCTCCATGTCTCAAGATGGGAGTAGCTTCCTATGTCACCATGATCGGCATCCTACTCTTTCTCTACGCCAAACTCCGCTCGGTTGAATCCCCCTTGCATGTTTGCTCCATGGGCGATGTTGAGCAGCGGCCGTCGCCCTTTCCGACCTCGCGCGTCCTGAGCCAGGTAGGCTTGACTATGGGCATGAACTTTCCGACATTAACGAGGTGCAGGAGCTTCCAGTCAACTACAACTTCATGGAACCCATCGCAAGCATCTCGACTGCCGCTGTATCGGTGAGATCGACACCTCAAGGGTCCGTTCAAGAAGTACGTGGAGTATATTTCCATCATGCCAAACACTGACGTGGATTAGCTTGAGGCTACAACTGCTCGAGTCGGCGCCGTGCAAGATCAAACCGGCCGCCGTTTGCACACAATGTTCACCGCGAGGCCAGTTGGTACTGCCATCAATGTGGTGCATCCAACTTCGGCAACTTCAATGTATGACATCTTCTCAACAACGTCAGCCTTGAGCACCGGCGCCACTTCCGAAACCGACTCAGAACTTCACGAACGACAACACCCCTTTAGATACGGTGTGCAACTCTCGAATCCGTATGGGCAGTTCCTGGATCCGAATAGGCAGCTTCTGCATCCACATGGGCATCTCCCACATCTGTATAGGCTGCCCCCATACCCATACGGACTGCCACCTCCAAGTTCCCATAGTGGACGGCACATGTGGTCTCACAGTGAGCTGTCTCCTCGGCATCATGGTGCTCAGCTACCGGAGGAGGGACAGCGGAACATTGAACCAGCAGCCTCATTCTACGACGGAATGCGAAGGCCCAGGCCAAATAATGCTCCTACGGAGGCCCTGATTGGGCAAATGCAAGGCTATCCACCGCATCGAACGTCTTTCGAAGAAGAGCTGGGGATCGCGAATGGTAATCTTGGCAACTCGGATGCGCTTGTGCCTTTTGGTCTGGATCAACAGCCGGAAGTTGAGTACAGGGAAACACATGCAAATCCTGAGGGCACCTTAGCAGAGCATTATGTTACCGAATTATACTTCGGTACATCGGCATGGACGGCACCAATGGCCCATTAGTACGATCATGGTGGGTTGACCCGCGGCCCAGGGCCGATTGAACACTCTGCTGGGTCTCTCGCGCGGGCCAGCCCAGAGGTTGAACAACTTGCACATTTTGGTTCAACACCAATGCTTATAGACCGGCAAGTTGAGAGTACGGGGTATCGCTTTCGCGACCAACTACAGACCGGACGATCTTTCTACACGGCTACATCACATTGAGCGACAAGAACTTGCCCCCTTTTCCCTTGGAATTGTTGAGTCTTTTCAGCAGCCGCAGCATGTCGCACGGCAACATAACGTTGAACAAGGACTGTTTGCGCCTTTCCCCCCTCCGATTGCTGTTCAGCAGCCACAGCATGAGCCGACCGCGATCAACCCCGAGCGTCTCACGTCATCTCCGAGCAATGCCACCGGGAACTCTTCAGGGCTTCACCAACCGAGAGCATTGGTATCTCAAGCAGGTCATACCACAGCACCATTAAACGCAGCACCTAGACACCTCCCCACTGAGCTCTGGTTACACATCTTCGAAGCTGATCTCGTCAGCCGCGAACCGCTACAACCGCTCAGCACGATGGACGGCTCAGTGATGATATCCACCTATTATGGACAGACTAGCTTTGACACAAGGCTACTTGACCGTTTGAAAAGGATACATCGCCTCATGTACCGTGTTGCAGTTGTAACCTTTTTCTCGAAGAATCGTTTCGTTTTTGAAGCTGGCTCCGACACATTGCCACACGAAGCTGTCCGATGGCTGAACAACGTTCCCGAATTTCGAATTCGATACCTGGACCGTGTTAACCTTACTATCGACTTTACGCCTGGGCAAAACGGACAACGTAGGACTTCAATGTCCAACCTGATCCGAGCTGTTGGTCGTAGTCACTTTCTGAGCGATCTGACCGTTCGTATCGATGTGTCTCGGTTAGACCAGACTCAGCGTGCTAACTTTCGGATCAATACCATACTACGCGCTTTAAGCCAGATTCGCAATGTTCAACATCTGGTCATTGATCTTAGTGAGCCCTGGCCGCACCTGGAAGCATGGCTTCGAGCACATATGACTGTGCCACGGACTCCGGGAGTTAACGGAGAGAATTGGATGCCAGCTGTGTTGTCGCACATGCCAAGAGCATCCCGTGTTGGAAGTGCTTGGTCAGTACGCGATCACGATAGGTGGGCTCTAGCTCTCGGCGTACGTCGACCGAACTCAGGTGTCTATGACCGTGCGATCCGTAGGCTTGCGCGAGATTTCACAAGAAGGGATAGGGCGCAGGCGCAGCTACTCAACCCCACCAACTCCACGAGCTCGGTCATCCAGTACCCAGCAGTCATGGTCAACATCCCAGCACACTTATTGCATACCGGTCAGCCTCCACCACAGCTTCACCAGTTTCCGCCCCCTACTAATGGCATCTTACGCGGAGGTACTAGACTTGCACCGCCAACAGCGGCCGCAAGGTCGCACTCAGGACTGGTGTTTGCAAGAGGAGTGAAGCGTAAGGATCGGGGACTTTTAGAAGAGGAGTGCCAAAAGAAGGTGCCCAGAAAGGAGTAAGTACTGGATTGATGATGGTGTGGAGAGGGAACGGATAGTTAGCATGGGAGTTGTCGCAAGAATGTGGGGTTGAACTACTTTCTGCAAGCGAGAACGCTCTCATTCCGCCTGCTAACCTTAATTCCACGACACCAAATGCTGAACAATGTAGAATTGAACCCAAATCCTCGTCTGTGACAGCCCTGCTTTGATTGAGATTTGTGATCATGGGGAAGACTTTACTATCACATGCATTGCACCACGACTCGGTGTGAGTATTTTGGACTTTCAGGAAACGGCTGCTTAAATCAGCTATGTTTTGAATCAGACCTTCGCGGAATGCAGCGTCGCAAAGGCATTGCTTCCATTGCTAGGTATCTCTACATGTTCAAGATCATGCAGTGTCGATGTTCCTCACAAGTCCGAGGCAACTCCAGAGCCTCCAGGCTTCTTCTGTGCTTCCGCATCCTTTCGTGAGCACAATCGTGCCCCTACACAAAGTCTGGGTAAATGGTGTTGTCCCACCAGCTGCAGTCCGACCATGGCATCGAATACTGAATCTTGACATAGGCTTCGAGCTTCTCTTCCATGGTTGGGTTGTTCATAAGCCTGAGCTCCTTCTGCAGTGCAGCCTGCATGCTCTTATTATCTTTCCCGTCAACCAGTGCTTCGTATTGGTTCACATCTCTTTGAAGCTTTGCCAGCCTGTCCGAGCTGCAGTCAGCCAGCTCGGGTCGGACCCAGCCGCGTACACTGCGCAAGTCTTGAGAGGAGATAAATGGGACGGTGGACAGCCTTGGACGCAGTACCATAGCTTTCCACATGTCGGATTTATAGTCTGATGCCATAGTCTTGAATTTTGCCTCGGCTTTGATGCGTTCCTGCAGCGCGCGGTTCGCAGGAATGTACAGCTCAAACCTATCCTTGCTGCGCTTGGTAAGATACCACACCAGTTCACGAAACTCAGGCCCCAAGGGTGCGCTCACGCCAGTCACTTGACCTCCTGATGTCATGGCTGGCGTAACACCATTACGGAATTCGTGTATGCTCAGCTTGGTCAGCTCACAGTACCAGCACACAAGGCGGATCGCCAATCGGAAGTTCGGCTCGAGATGTAGCTGGCTCGAGTTAAGTTTGTCTAGTTTCAGATACTTGACGTAGGACAGCGGTGGACTTTTCCTATCATGATAACGCTTGAAGCCGTTACGCGCAACAGCTTGGGCGATATACGCGAGAAAACGATGCGCCATCGGGAATCGTCCTACGACACAAACATTGCCATCGAAATCAGCGGGCGTTCGGTGCAGCCAATCGTATCAAACACTTCGAATGTGTTTTACGCGTAGCACAACCGAGTGACACAATCGTAGAACTGTTTGCTGACAAGACGAAGGTCTAGAATGCCCTTGATACCGTCCGGGACGATTAACCTATCAGTAACGATATCGTCGTCATCCCAGTGGTCTGTGTCGGGAGTCAAGAGCTTGGGGACTTTGACCTGAATGTCAAAAACCATAGCAGTTTGTTCGTACCCTGCGGCTAAAACGCGCAGTCGCTCCGGTCCAGAAGCGTGCTGTGACGATGAGGTCGTAGGGAAAGACAACCAGAAAGCTAAGGACAAGATCCTTCAGCTCTTTGGGTAGCCTATACCATAGATCGCAGCTCGGCCGCTTTGTTGAAGCTCGCTGGTAGTAGCGACCAAATGTACTGTTCTCCATGCCGGGCGGCAGACAGTAGCGATACCTCGAAGGCCGACGACGCAACACTGACCCAGATCCTTCAGTCTGATTAGGCTCTAAGACTGCGCGTCCTTCAGGCTTCCCCATTTCTATATCTCTGTTTGCATTCATGCTACGTTTCCACTTCGTATGACCCTCAGGATCGGCTGGCGGCACAGTACCATCAGGCATTAGGCCACCGCCCCATAGTCCCGTCCTTCTCTTGATTAGAAGCCGAAACCTATTGAAGATGGTCTGAGCCTTAGAGGCGTCCCTGACTGTCTCTTCTGCCATAATGTCGCCGACTTCAGAGTCGCTAAATCTCTTTCGGTAGAAAGGTAGATTGGTGAGGTTGAATATAAGAAGGTTGCACGCGGCGGTGCGGTCAGCCTCTGTGAGAAGCGAGAGCTGCACCAGGTCCTCCGGTTCGAAGGGTGGTGCTTGATCTTCGTCCTTCAACGTCGTGTATAGCTTAGCTGCCAGTTCGGACCCTGGACGAGTAGCTTGTTCCGCAAATATACTGTTCACAGGCAGACCTGGAAGCCGATCGCGAAGCTCTTTGACTGATAGCACCCGGGGCGACGGGTCTGTGTTGCTGTCTGTGGAAGGTGCCATTGCGAAGACTTTCCCCGCGCAAATATGACGGAACTCCTGATGCCTGCAGCCGCTATTAGCATCGCAGATAGATTGTATGAGCTGCCCATCTGTGTATCCCACCTTCTCCGTCTCCTGTTGCTGAGTTGCGGTTCTGCCTTGTCCCGCGCAATTGCAACTGAGCACTCTACCTAGGTAGTCGATGGTGCGCAACTATGTGGCACTTTGCTGGGTTCTTGAATGCGACGAGCGGCTTGATATTCCCGATGATATCGTGGAGGCACTGATGACTCGGTTTGCTGTCGATGTGGCTTGTTAGAAGAGGTACTTGGGCAGAATCTTTCTGTGCGGATAGATCTGTGGTAACGTGGCTGCACGTGTTCGGAGAATTCTGAACATGATAACCGATCGTGACCCATTATTGCAAGGGTCAAGATCTAAGCGAGAGAAACATGCTCAACAATGTCTCGCTTTAGACTAACCAGAGCTGGATCAAGTAATCTTTTCGTCCTTTCGGTCCCCCTGCAGCCGCGTCAGTCTGCTCTGCACGCACTGGCAGATCCATGAATCGACAAGCGGCTCTATAATACAAGAACAGTCCGTAGTTCTGGTTGTTGACCTTCCGATGAAACTATTGATGTCACCGATCCAAGCTGCGGTTTTCAGGATCCACACAAAAACTCCACCTCCAGGAACTCATTCCCCGACGACCAACAGGGACAATATCTGCACACAAACACCCTCCAAAACGACGGAGCCGTCGCTCGAGGTAGTGAGTAATCCAAGTACTTGTGTTCGATAGGCGTGCTGAGGCTGATGACCATGCAGATCTTTGCGCGACAAGACACTACGCACTTAAAGAACTTGTGGACCCACTGTACGAGCAGCCGAAGTGCATCTTGAACCGTATGTAAGAAGACCATTCTCCTCTCCGCAGACATTCCATAGCGCATCGTTGACTGGCCATTAGACAAACTTGCCAAACAGACCTGCCCCGCGCAGCACAACTTGAAAGTGGCTCGATCGGGTGCGATTGCGTGTCGGTGATCCGCTATCTGTACCATACGGATATTGAGCAGACATCACCTTCGGTTTAGTCGTACGAGACTTTCAGAAGATTAGCACAGCGTGCTGCCGCCGCCACCAAGTCCCGCTGAACCTACTACCACCGGAATAGAACGCTCCAATATGGTCGACATTCCCCTCTTTCTGCGCGAGGAAGCCGAGCGCAATCGTTGGTTAGACCGCGTTGATCCGCTCACAGAGTTCCAACTACAGTTGGTACAAGAGGAGAAGACAACCCAGGAACAGGCCGAGCTCTGGATAGTCAACAACATGGGCATGCCCACATACTTGCAGCGTCTTGCATCTATAGAAGACCGATATCCCTACATGCCAGCCGCAATGCAACAGCGTGTTGCGTGGTCACAGTCGGACATGTGGTTGAAGTTGTGGACTGCTGCCTTCGGATGCAAACCGGTCTTCACCGTCCTTCAGTCAATCTTTCTAGCATTCTACGCATGTGGACCCGTGGCTACCATCGAAAACATCAAGCTCTGGGTGGTGCACAACTTTCCCTGGCACAGTCTTGGCCCAGCGTACTTACGAGATTTCGCCCCCGTCGAAAGCGAGGCCACTATATCATTCTTCTCGGGCTATATCGAGCGCAGTTACAGCACCATCGACGAACATATAGATGTGGTCCTTCGACGAGTCATGCGATCCTTTACACCTCCCTTCGAGGCGGTCAACCCATGTGACTACAACTATCCGGAGGCATTTCGAGGCTCTATCCTCCGCTTGGTGCCGGGCTTTGAGGGCTCCGTATTCGCCGAATATGGTATTCCGGTTACTTCTGGCCTTGATCTTGTTGCCCCGCCACTTGCTACGCTGACCTCATCATCTGGTTCAAGACTGATGGCGTTGCCCAAGGAGCTTCTGAACCACATACTGGACTACGCCTTCATCGTCGGCCAAATTCACAAGGAGACGCTCAGTTTCAGCGGCGCCTCTGGGAAGACTGGTACCCTTCACTACGGCCGCGAAGCCCGGCTGTCCTACCAAGACAAGCGCCGAGCTGCGTTTCAAGAGGTTCACCTGCCACCGCTCGCAGACCTCTTCACGCCTGCTCTCGTGTGTAAGAAGTTTTTCGACACCGTATTGGAGAACTTCTTTAAGCAAAACACGTTCGACATACCGGCCCGCAGCCTTCCTTGGCTCAAGACCGTCCGGTCTGATCTTCACAAGAACCTGCAAAGGCCGAAGTGAGGCAGTCAAGGGATTGAGACAAAGCACGAAGTGAAGGAATCGCCGGTAAAACCACAACGCAATCAAGAAGTTTGAGTATACGCTGAGCATGCCGACGTAGGCTTCTTGGCTATTGATCGGTTCTTGGGAGACCGACTGATCTGCTTCGGAGAATGCCTGGATTGCTTGGATGAACCAAGGAAACGCACTACATAGACTAGACGAACAATGTAATCCGCAGTCACGTGCTCCTCATAAAGGACGAGATTGACACATCGTTCACTCTTAACCAAACGTGATGCTCCTTAATCCGGCGAGTAATCGGATAGCGCGATCGCCGTGGCTGATTCCTTGCGAACGAGATGATATGATTTGCTGCGGGTGTGGATCCGTTGCAGCTCAAATATATGATAACAGCCCGAAATTCCGAGGAACTGTGGTCCGTCAGATGCGGGTTATGCTCCCAAAATGGCACTTTCCTGATTGACCTCGAGGGCTGTTCAAAGGCCGGTCGTCGTATACCAGTGACCACACTGCAGCAGATCTACTCACGAAGCGGAGTTAGACGCTCTCCAAAGTAGTGAAGCTCACCAAGTCCACATCAAAGGCTTGCTGCGCTCCAAGCTTTGCCGCATGGCATCATTTTTTCTGCATCATCTTCATCAATTCTCGCTAAGTCGCTTAGCCTCCACTTCCCACTACCAAAACCATAGCCCGCGCACACCCACCGTCTCTGCACACAACACATCACAACACAACGACACCAACATGTCTATCTTCAGCGACATCCCAGATGCCGAAACCCAGTCCTTCATAGAGCGCGAAGAAGAAGAAGCCCAGCGCTTGCGTGCCGAGTGGTCCCTCCGCGCCCCGAACAAGACCAACGAGCCGCTGGACGCCGCAAGCCAGCGCTTCATCGCCCAGGAAGTGGCGGAAGAACCGTCCCTGCTCGCTGAATTCCGCGAGCACAGGCGCGTGCAACTCAGCCGCGACCCGTACGTTGTGGTGCGGCCCCCAAGCCCTACGCTCACCATTACCGCGCCGGCGAGCCCTACCTCCACCATCACTGCGCCGGCGAGGAGGAATGTTGCCGCCATGGCAAACGATCGCTGGGCGGCTATCCGTGTGGAGTGTCCCAATGCCAATGGGACATACTACTCATACTCGGCCAAGCCAGGTGTATGTCTTCCCGTTGTTTCCTCTTGCACTTCACCGGAACCTTGCGTAGGACTAATGAGAATCAGAGCATCAACGGCGAAGTGTCTTCGCTCGCATCATCCCGCGAGATCTGGTTGGACCAGGCGATGAAGGAGGTCAGGTTCTGCTAGCGGGCTGCCATCACGACGGAGAAAGAGTTCACGGGTGAGGAGCTGAAACACATCGTGCGCGAGCTAGGTGGTAACCCTGAGGAGTTCACGGCGCGGCTGGCCATGGCGGAGTGGATCACCGAGTTGGAGAAGCCGACGATTGAGTTTGGTGTTGCTCCGGCGCAGCAGATGGTCTGGAGGGAGGAAGTGGAGCCGTGGGAGACGTGCTGGTTCGGCAGTAGCTTCTGGGATGGAGTACTGGACATTGTGCCTACGTGGGAGAAGAATGTGGCTTCGGAGGAGTGCTGAGGGTGCGAGGAAGCAAGGCGGTGATGGCAATTCGGGTGGTAGCCATGAAGGCTCTCCCAGGATGTAGTTCAGCCTTGACTGTCAATCCTAAAGTTTTAGATCCCTATTGCTCTTCACAAGCCTGGAAGACATCCGTGCTGTGGTTCTAGGACATTTGCACCACGCTGCGGACTTCTTCGTTTAGCCGCCAAATTGTTTGCTGCATCGTATCTCACAACCGCTCTATCAGCATGTTTGAGCCGCACATGCGTGTAAATTAGATACCGCGTATCAAGGTATGTAGTTATGGCGGTGCTTACCGTAGGGCGGCTTCCGCGTGTGTGCCGCTACATGTGGTGTTCACGTATCGCGGGGCGCCCTCCATGGTCACAGCCCTTCTCCTACAACTCTCGCCCGACACCATCACCACATCTTTGACTTCGGCACTCTGCAAAACAATCTTGACAGCATCTCTGCAGAGCGATTCTTGAAGCGCAGGAAACTGTACGCACGCGCAAACCCATTCCTCGGACACGCATACAAGCGTCCGCGCGCCGCGATGTCATATGCCGGGCACCCTCCAGCGAATACACCGAAAGCACCTTGGCTCCTGTTTCGGCCATTCTTTCCGTCGCGATCGAGCGCGGAAGGACAAAAGCGAGAAGCGGAATGGCCTGCGTTGCCTGGTAGGTCGCTATACGCACTCGTATACCTCGCGCTGACGAGCACAGCTATACAACCCATGAGGCCCTCGGAGGTCATCACCACCCGCTTGTTGGACAGCCCGGGCATTGACCGCCGCTTGCCTCAGAACCTCACGTCCGGAAGCCTCAACTTCAACGTGCGCCTCGCCCACACGACTCACTGTCGATTGGACAATGACTATGAGCCGCAGGCGCATAATGGATGGTCGAAGGACGAGAGGAGCAAGGACAAGGACTTCATAGCGTACCTGCGTACCACCGAGGGACGCGCGAGACTTGCGGAACTATTCAGCCGATATCCTGGCGTGGAGAAAACGGTCACCACCGCGGAAGACGTGACTTGGTTCCTGAGAGAGACGTGCACTAAAGGCTCATACATGTGCCGTCTTCTGGACATGTTGTGTAGCGACGGTACATATGCGCCGCCTCTTTCACCGTGGCAACTGGTGCTCCTGGCCTTCTTGACTTCGCCAACACGACGCTTCAAAGTGGAAGAGGTCGCGGGGAGCATCGCATCGATTTCCATCTATTGGGCCAGTGCATCTCGCCAGCAAGAGTTGCGGAAACTTGTATACAGCATCCTGGACAGCCGCAAAACAACTTGGACACCGCACGACAATCTCTTCGTACTGCACAATGCATGGGTCGACTGCGAAGCCTTTTCAATCTCTACTGGAGAAGAAAATCACTTCCTGACCGATCGATGGAAGAGAGGGGTTCATCAGTATTATCATAATACTCCATCCCACTCGGATAAACGATACTGGGACGCAGGTACCAATACATCGACCGTGATCAGCAAGCTGTCGACCGAGATCATGCTGCTGATCCTTGACCAAGTGGCTTGTATTGACGGCCTGATATCTCTTAAATTCTGCCCTCACCGGCGCAGGTTTGAATGTAAATGGTACTTGCAGGGGCTACAAAAGCCGGCGGAAGAAGAGCTTCCGTATATCATTGGGACGGAGTACCTAAATCGCTTCCACAACCTGCGTCTGGTGAGTAGCGAATGGTCCAACCTTGTCGCCACAACACTGTTCGATAGCAAGTCCACCATATTTAAGGATGACTTCTCCGTCGGCAAGATACGCCCAGATGTACACGGGACTTGGTTTGTTCCGTGGCGAGGAGACAACGAGATCCTTAACCTCGAAATCGTCGTCCAGTACAGGCTTCTCTACAACCCTGGCGCCGGAATCCATACAACCCCTTTAGTTTGCGCCAGTGACGTTCTCAATGTCAGCTGTGTGCCAACGGAAGGAAGACTGCACCACTGCCTTGCCCGCTACAATGGTGACGACGCTGCTCTGAACGCTTCCTGGTTCGTGACATCGGGGAACGGCATCGGACTCCAAGTTCGTGGCTTCTCCTTTGCAGTGGTCGTGGAACAGGGCTCCCGTCTCCGCTATTGGAAACCAAAGGTTCAATGCTTCATCTGGAAGCTGATGACCGATCCAACCGGCGTCCCTAAGACCGGTGAAAAATACATTCTTGACCTGGGCGACGTCTGGAATATAATAAGATATTGAAGCACAAAGACACACATACCTTGATGAAGGACCCCGTTGAGTGCAGTAACGAATTCGGGCAACAAGGCGTTGAAGCGAGTGTAAACGGCTTGCCACACCCTGAATGCGTTTTGGGACAAACTGCCCGAAACCGAAGGGTTCAATCGACCAAGCTAGAAAGCTCAGCGAGGAAGAAAATCGTGTGGGGCTGTTTCATGCAGGTTGGGCGCTGTTTTCTGGCATCCTAACGCGCGCGACGATGATGGTCAGCAAGAGATGGGAAGGGGGAGGGCGTGAGATACCGGCAGTGACATCGGAACGGGCAATATGCGAGCGATATTGACGTCGATCGTCCAAGTGCACGACGTTATGGACAACGAGTGTGTCCGAAGGCGTGCCCAGCCCTGCTATTGATGGCAAGCGGATAGCGAATTGTCGTTTACGACAACTAGGAGGAAACAGCAGTCTAGGATTTGCACACGTACGGTACTAATGGCCTTGCAGTCTTCGGAAAATTGGAGCTCGCTGTGTCTGACGTAAGTCTTTGCTTGCCGCGTGCACCCAACGCATCGTGCTTTCCTCTAGCCATGAGTGCTTGGATGCTAGCGAGGACGTAGCAAGCTGTACGCCTTTACACGGCAGACCTCTTCCATTCCCGTGCGTCACTTTGACCCAGGAAGGCCCGTCCGTGACGAGAGGCAGATAGGGCAGCCTCGCTGGTCGTCGGGTATGCAAGCAGGTACTTGAGGGTGTGAGTTAGCTCTTAGAAAAATGAGCAAGGTTCACATGCCCCCGTCAGGTCATCTGCCGTGGAACCCACTGGTAGCGATGTGCCATGTTCCTCGATCGCGGCGGCACCTCACTCCTTGTCGATGCTCAATTTTTGAGAGACGTATGTGCTCGGAGCTCTTCGGCAGACAATTGGCATACGCAGACCTTGCTGAAAGACCTAGGTGATTCGAGGGGTTGCGGGTATTGAGGTGGCAAGGGTGGTGTTGCTGCGGAGCAAGCGAAAATGGGACGACCTCGCCCGCTCTCGAGAACTCTGGGCGTAATTCTCTCAAATGCGCCGCCCGCAACACCCCCACCATCGCGATCTCGATACATCTGCAATCTCAGCAGCATCAACCAGACGGGCATTGGGTCTATCTGCAAATACCATATCGCCACGTCTGCCCTACTCCACTGTCGCAACACTTGCCTATATCAACGTGCGAGCGTTCTTTCGCAGTCTTGAACCTCTCAACCACACGACCTGGAGGACCACGACGATGAGTGGGGGCCCATGCGGACATAGCAGAGGGAGATCGCGCACAGCAAGGAGTCGGGATGCACTTTATGAGCACACATGGAACTCTCCATACAGTGAGTTGCGCTCCAGACCTCGTATGGTAAAGGTCCCAAGGAAAAGGAGACGACTGCGCTGGCGCTGGTGACATTGGCCAGGGACGACAGCGGTTCAGGGCATTCCTCGAGCGTATTCAGTCCATCGAAATCGCGACGGAGACAGGCAACAAGGCGAGGAGAGTGAGCTGGTAAAAGGAAAGAGGGGAGGACTATTGGCGAAATATGCGGCGAGATTTGGAGAGGAGCAGATGAAAGCTATAGAAGGAAAGACGAGCAATGGAAACCTACTACCTCACTGTATGGCGCACACCGTCTTACAATCAAAGCGTACGCTGTCCTGGAGTGATACGCGGCGACACATCCTTCCTACCACAACCGGCAAGGTCTGCGAGATTCACAAAGTCTACCTGAATGGATCATGAATGCGATGCGTGAGCGTGTCATGGCATGACAGGAATTGAGAGACGCTAGATTTGAGGTTCGGCGGCTTCGGAGGCTAGGACCAACGATAATCCGGTCGGAGTTCAGACGGCAGTTGTAACCCCCACTCTGCGCGCCCCCACTCGGCTTCCAGGCCCCTGTCGCCGATGCAGGCCCGCACTGACATAGCTCCCCAAAATTTGGAGCTCGCGCACGAGTCAACAATCACTATCACTACTACACTCACACGCCATGGCGACTGTACCCGACTACTCGCGGCCGAACACACCAGAGACCAGCACCAATGGCGTTATGACGCCTCGCACACCACGGAATACTGGCCTAGCCCTCACCGAATACACTGCGAACCCGAGTCCCCCTTCCGAGTCCAATGACACGAGGGCGAGCAATGTTATACCTGAAGCTTTCCTCCTGCCCAACGGCTATCCCGACTATCTCCGCCTTATTCTGACATCACGTGTCTACGAAGTTGTCAAGGAAACCCCTCTTACACACGCGACCAATCTCAGCAACCGCTTAGAGAGCAATGTCCTGCTCAAGCGGGAGGACCTACAGCCTGTTTTCAGCTTCAAGTTGCGGGGTGCATATAACAAAATGGCACATCTCGACCCGAAAGACAGGTGGAAAGGCGTTGTCGCGTGTAGTGCTGGTACGGGAAGTCGACAACAAAACGAATCTGAGCTCATACACCACAGGAAACCACGCGCAAGGAGTCGCCTACTCTGCTCGTCACCTTAAGATTCCCGCGACCATCGTCATGCCCTCGGGCACACCCGATATCAAGCACAAGAACGTCTCGCGCCTCGGCGGCTCAGTCATATTGCACGGTGCCGACTTCGATGCTGCGAAAGCGGAAGCAGCGCGACTCGAGAAGCTGCACGGGCTTGTATCGATACCGCCTTTCGACGACCCCTACGTCATTGCCGGACAAGGCACAGTTGGGATGGAGCTGCTTCGACAGACGGGTCTGTCCAAATTGAGCGCCGTATTCTGCTGTGTGGGCGGAGGAGGGCTGATAGCAGGCGTGGGCGTGTACATCAAGCGCATAGCACCACATGTCAAGATCATTGGTGTGGAGCAATACGACGCCAACGCCATGGTCGAGTCACTCAAGGCAGGCAAGCGGGTCTTGCTTCAGGACGTTGGGCTCTTTGCAGATGGCGCGGCCGTCAAGACCGTGGGAGAAGAGACGTTCCGGATATGTCAAGAGGTGGTCGATGAGGTAGTCCAGGTGACGACCGACGAGACGTGTGCTGCTATCAAGGACATGTTCGAGGACACGCGCTCCATCGTCGAGCCCGCTGGTGCTCTAGCACTAGCAGGACTCAAGAAATGGGTGACTCGCAACCCCTCACCGGACCGCGATCGGGGCCTCATCGCTATTGCCAGCGGCGCAAATATGAACTTCGATCGTCTGCGCTTCGTTGCTGAGCGCGCTGCTATTGGAGAGAACAAGGAGGCTCTCCTCTCTGTCACGATCCCCGAAATGCCTGGCGCATTCGCCAAACTTGTCTCCATCATTCATCCCATGGCTGTGACAGAGTTCAGCTACCGCTACTCCGGTCCCGAAGAAGCCAACATCCTCGTCGGTGTCGAACTCAAGGCCGCCACACGCACACGGGACCTGCCCGACCTCATCAGCCGTCTCGCCGCAGAAGGCATGACCGCGGTTGACCTCTCACAAGACGAGCTCGTCAAGTCACACATTCGATACCTAGTCGGCGGCCGTAGTCACGCCGCAGACGAGCACATGTACATGTTCGAGTTTCCGGAGCGAGGAGGCGCATTGTACAAGTTCCTGAACACGCTACAGCCAGGTATGAACATCAGCCTCTTCCATTACAGGAATTATGGAGGCGATGTTGCGAAGATCCTAGCGGGAATACAGTGCAAGCGAGACGAGAATGCGAAGTTGGAGGCGTTCCTGAGGGAGATTGGGTACCCGTACAGGGAGGTCACGGAGAATGCAAGCTATAAGACGTTCCTGAGAATGTGAAAGAACGGATGTAGGATAAGATCAAGGCGGCTTGGAAGATGTAATACAATGAGATACCCGACGATAAATGGCGGTTGCTGTCCTGTGCGAGTGTTCAATTACAACCTAATACCGGGCGAGTCATCTTCAAGTTGGATTCTTATGACCTGACAGCATCGGTTAGTCGCTCATACCTCGTGTGCATCATTCCAGCCCTCGGTGCCTCACCCCGCGCTCTACCTCCCTTTTTCTCAGTTCTCCCAAGTCATCAACGATGACATACCAATGATGGGTCCTCTGCCGATGAACTACAATTTCCAGTCGCCCCACTTCTCCCCCAAGCTAACTGTGTTGCGTACCACTTTATTAGCAAACGATGCCAACGCCGGCACTGCGGCCGTCCGCGGTTTCTCACCCTTCAGAATCCGATTAAGCGAGGAAAGCTAGAAGCGCATCGACATCGTCTGGCATGCGAAGTACGACGGATACTTTTACAGTGCTAGATTAAACAGGTGTTTCCTTCTGCGACGAAAACCCGGATGGCTGCAAGAGAGTGGAAGAATGGACCTTCTGGCATGCGATACTCGGTTCGCGACTGTTGGGATTCGGATCTCGACGCTGCGCGCGAATAAACTGGGTTTCGGGGCTTGCTTAAATGATGAGTTCGTGCCGGGTGGCTTGTGGGCTTGTGAAAATCCTGGGCATGTGACCTCACTGGATCGTAGCGTGAAGTCACCGATGGACATTGGCTCTCTGTGTGAAGTCACCTATGGAATAGCGAGGGTGGCCGGACTTCTCACAGGAGGAAACGAACTACAGGACTTCTTGAGCGGTCTACCCAACGTCAAGAACTTCAGCGTTGGGTTTGGCGCTGAGGATGTTGAAGTTGGCAACGTGCGGAAGTGGCTCGCTGATGAGGATGAGCGACCAATGATGGAGATGTGCAGCTTGTTCAGGACAAAATGAGTAAGGCAATAGGGCAAAGGGCCGACTTTGTCGGACGAAAGCCGTCCAGCACGCCTAATAATGAACATTTAGCGTCCTGTGTGCGGGAGTTGTACACTTCACCAGCAGGATGAGGATTGTGGCGCTCGCATGCTCGTCGCTCGGATGTGCGCCACGATCACCGGTGCGAAACCACCATGTCCGAAAACGCTACGACCATCACAACATGGCACAAAAAGGCAGCGCGCCCTTTGTAAACCACAATTCTCGTCTTATTTCCAGTCCTGATAACGCTCACTATCAACATGACGCATCCGACCCTACCACCCGCAAAGACCATCCTCATTCTCGGCGCCTCGTACGCCGGGTTGTCCACGACGCACTATCTCCTCAAACACATTCTACCCTCTTTACCAGATCCACAATCATACAAGATTGTACTAGTCGGTCCTTCGACCCAGGCCATGTGCCGCCCGGCATGCCCACGCGCACTCATCTCGGACGACTTCTTCGATCAGGACAAGCTGTTCGTCGATGTAGCCAAGCAGTTGGAGCAGTATCCGAACGATATCTGGGACTTTGTCAACGGGACTGTCGAAAAGCTTGATCACGTATCACGCGTGGTGACAGTCAAGGTGCGAGATGGTATCGAAAAATTAATTCCGTTCCACGCCCTTGTTATTGCCACCGGCGCATCGACTCCATCGCCGCTTCTCGGACTAAATGTAAATGCGACAGTCCTCCGCGAAGTGTGGATCAGTTTTCGCAAAGCGCTGGCATCGGCGAAGAGCATCGTCATCGCAGGTGGTGGACCAGCTGGTGTCGAAGTCGCGGGCGAATTGGGCGAGCACCTCAACGGTCGATCAGGGTGGTTCGCTTCCTCGCCATCGAACCAGACTGTCAAGATAACGTTGATCACAGCTGGTGAGCGCATACTGCCCGCATTACGCCCCGCCATCGCCTCGACTGCGGAAGCGCATCTCGCTCGTCTCGGCGTCACGGTTGTGACGAACACAAAAGTCGTCGCCGTCACACCCATCGACGCCGGCTCCTCTACCTTCGCATTCACGACCCCAGCAACACTGACTCTGAGCAACAACGAAACCTTGACCACGGATCTATACATCCCCGCAACCGGCACCAAGCCAAACACGGCCTTCCTCCCACCCACGCTCCTCGCCCCAGATGGACGCGTAATCACGAACCCACAAACCCTCCGCGTGGACACCGCCAGCCCCCTCATCTACAGCATCGGCGACTGTTCCAACGCCTTTCGTCCTGCAATCCACAACATCATCGCCGCCGTACCCATTCTCTGCAACAACATCCATCACGACTTGCTCGAGAGGTCAAACCGCTCTGCCAACATACCCATACCATCGGTGAAACTGTTCGAGGAAGATGTGCGCGAGACGCAACTGGTTCCGATCGGCACGAAGAAAGGCGTTGGCGCGGCGATGGGGTGGCGCTTGCCGGGTTGGCTGGTTTGGGTGATTAAGGGAAGGGATTATTGGATTTGGACGACGGGGAGGTTGTGGAGTGGGCGGCAATGGTGAGATGATGGATTCTGGGTAAGTGGACGGGAAAGGCCAATCTTTTTCCTAGTTCGACGTGGGATGAAGTGGCTATTTGAGTGAGTTATCTCACGTCTTTACAATACAACCCCTTTGCTGCTGAATCCGGTGGTCAAATCGCCGTCTGATTGTTCAGAGAGTAAAGGCTTGCTACGTATAGTGACAGGAAGCTGTCATATACCAGAGTTCAGAGAACTAGAGTCTTCGTCGTTAGTGAATTGTGAAAGAGTCTTCATGTGCGTGCCGCATCCAGTCGATGTCATAATAGTGAATAGCATCGTCTGACATCCTTGCTATTCCTATACGCTCGTAGGATCGATCCCTTCTTTTCACCAGAACAAGCGATACCCGTGGATGAACGAGGATTAATCGAAGAGGTGTTCCGTTCAGCAGTTGGCGTGGTCCAGCCGCCGCGAGGGGATAGTCCGCATAGAAAGGAAGCTCAAAATCATCTTCTTCAACTGGTTCGGCGGGTTTTATCCATAGAGCACTTGACCTATGTCGTCGGCTATGTCGTCGGTCCAAGTTGACAAATATGAGCTTATAACGGTACAGATCTAACACTTCTTGCCGTCTCTCGGGTGACATCCACTGCGCTCGGTTGTCACTGGTAAGGTGATACGTGTATTGCAATCTTGCAGACGTGGAAGTAGCCGCCGTAACGGTGATGCTTGCGCCAACCTTGACATTGCCAAAGCTATTTTTTCCTGCGGCCTGGCAAACTACCTTGATTCTCTGGGTATTGAGGCCGAGGCAGACATGGGGAGACTCAATCTTTTGGTAGTCTCTTCCATATTCGTCGAAATTAACGATGTCTGGCCAGTAGGTGACGGGATCTTCTACCGCCACCCAAGACCAAGATGGTCCCTGATAGGTCCGCGAGTTATTTTCATGGTGAGTGAGATCCAACCTCAGTCGATCTACGCGCCACATCAAGTCGAAGCACAGGGAATCGGCCCACAGTCCAGCTGCATAGTAACCACGGATATGTTGAATGCGCTCACAGAGACCTGATAGAGCTGGTAAACGATCGGAAAGATGGGAAAGCTGAAGCCTTGAGTACTGCTCGATGACTCGATGGAAGTCGGAGACATATCTTGGAAGCGTCCTCATCTCGGGCGGTGGCAACCCTAGGTCGTCAGTATATCGATGTTCTGCTGATCCACACTGCCGCGACCTTCTTGGTGCTGCTATCATCGGGTTTGTCGGACTCGAAGACTCACCGGGTTGATTCTCTAGCCTTCGCACGGTCCTACGTAGGAAATCTCTTCTCAATCTCGGATGATGTACGTTGGAGATCCAGCTGCGTAGCCTTCCATGTGGCTTGCCAGTCTCCGACTGCGAGTCGAGTGTTTCTATCACAGGTACATTGTCTGCTTCCCACTCATCGATAGTCAATGTTTGATGCTCCTCTCTGGATGCAACGTTGTCGTGCCATTCAAGTTGGCCAGCCTGCATATTACGGTAATATACACCCCCTGGGGTAATGTTGTTCTTGAGGCCCCCACACTCGCACACGCTCAACTCGCGGCACTCCCATACAAGCTCAGACTCACAGAAGTGAAGTATCCTTGGAGACAACAGCCTTTCTTGAAATGCCCATCCCCGAGACATCAAGGGGAAACGCTCTTTCATCATCCGCTCGTTGTCCGTGTCCCAATGCATGATAGCATTTCTGACGGCGATCCGACAGAATGTTTTACTTGTCGGCAGGGATAGCTCGACATCCTTCGTACGTTCTAGAGCTTCTGAAAAGCAACCATGCGAATCACCCCGAGATCCTGTGGCGGCTAGGGTCAAAGCAGCTAGCTGGTAAATATCCGCCATCTTTGCTGACTCGATATTCCAATCTTCCAGATCGTCTTGTATGATGCACAGAGAGTCGATCCATATTTGACGGATGTTTAGTAAAAGCGCAAGCCTAATCGCATCTTGAAATGTCTTCGGGATCGTGTCCCACGGAATGTCTTTTAACCGTTCCTCCAAGTTGTGCTTAGTGGTTACGCAGGATCGATTAGCTCCCCAGCAGTGTGAAAGCGCAGCGTAGATTCCAAGCTGTGACTGCTTGAGGCGAGACCCGTCATGTTCAACAATCTTGACCGAAAAGTCGTTTTTGCCTCGTGTCTTCAGAGTCACAAGTCGTTTCGGAAGCAGCGTCCGCCCAGCGTTTCCACACAAGCGATGCGTGTGCTTGCATTCGGCGACACGCGCTTGGATCCATTCTAAAGCCTGACATGAGAGCGGATAGCCGCTCACTTGTGATCGTGGCTGTATGGCTTCCCATGCTACAGTGGTGTGAGCATGCGTGTGCATATTGTATGCGCATCGATCAGACTTACCGCGCGTTTCGAGACTGTATAACTCAAGTTCCAGCTTGGGTCGTTCATCGACAAAGTAAACTTCGAGTAACAAAGAGCCGAAGGGCGTCTTTCGCTGTTCATGGCAACGAACATAGACTTTTCTGACGCTCTGCAGGAGCGATTGGGAACTGTGCGCCTGCGACTGTATGAGGCCTTCCAATATGACGCGGCAGCAATCGCAGCCCCTCTTCAAAGCTGAACGCGACAATTCGTCAGGCGTGAAATCGAAAGCGAGGCGCGGTGAATCTTCGTCGGTCTTCTGCAGCCCGTTGCAAAGTGTACAACGAACCATGTTCACACCAGCGACTTATCGTCATGCGCTTCGTGCGCCAGTCAGGCGACTATCGTTAGTCCACAGCTGAGGAAGGTATGATGTTGGGGTGCCAGTTGCAGCCCACAAGGCTACGTACGTCAGGGAAGTGGGGGCCTAGCCTCAGCCACCCTCGTTCCCCATGATGTCGACGAGTGACAACAACGTAATATGGCCAGACTCCAGTGGTGACTTTGTCGCGTTCAATCTGGTTATAGTCATCCCACCACTCCTGCTCGAGCCACTTTGCTCTCGCATTCGTTGAGTCCGGCGGAGTACTCCTCGCAGCTAAAGCAACCGTGAAGCCTTGTCGCTGAGGAAATTGTACGAGCCGCAAGAACGGGAAGACGCTGACGTTTTCGGCGGTGACCTTGTCATATTGGTTGGACCTAAACTGAAATCCCGGTAGCTTGATTGGATCAACACCTGCCACAGTAAGCGATCTGTCGTCGGCAACGCACTTCCGACTACATGTTGTACGCCAACCTTGAGCACTAGAGGCATTAAAGCGCTAATGCGAATAGACACAACCAGTGCTATTTTCTCCGCGATCGACAGGCTGCCACTAGGCGCCTAACGTTCTGCCAATCCATCAGCCGACGTTTGCTCCTCCTCTGTCCCTCACGAATGCACGAAACATTGACTTTTGATTTCTCCGTCCACAAGTATACTGAAAATGACATCGCTACTTGAGGATAAGCTCTCCAAGAGCGCATGGACGAGATTATCTTGCGGTGCTCGACGAACTCTCTCAAAGCACTATGCGTCACTTCCTTAATTGCATAACCACTCCTCATCTCTACTCGACCATGGTACCTAGGGATAAGGTCAAGGGGAATAGGCCTCTCAAATACCTTCTCTTGCTCGCCCACTTGCTTTTCTCGTCTCCCCTTCACGCTTCGTCGGTGAGGTCCGTCGTGATCGCGAAATCATGGAGTGAGAATGACGACTGCGGAGTAGCGATGGATCCATTCGCGAAATGGAGCAAGCGCCCCTGGCCTGAATTTGGCAAGGCGGAACTGGAGGACATACTGCGGAAGAAGTGCGCCGCATGATTGAGCTGAGAGGGTGGAGCTCAGGATGGTGGCCCTCTCAACATCTGCTAGTAAGCAGAAGAATAACGCTACCTTGAAAGCACTTTCGCAGAACCGCGCCGTGGAGCTCAGGAATGCTAGTCTCATAGCGATGATGAACGGTCTGTGAGCGAAATCCTGAGCTGAGAAACATCGGACAACATGAAGGTTTCGCCCATGAGACGATTACGTTTGGTACTACGCTTCTGGTGTTGAAACAGCACGAAGGGCAGCAACTGGTTCGAGATATGGGACGCAAATGCGACAACAAGGACTTGGGAAGAACAATCGTAGTTGGGGTATCTTTGGCTGCGTCAGAAATAGGTTTTGTACAGCAAAGCATAACGCGGCCGTGAGTCGAGTGCACGCGCACTTTCAATCAAGGTGTCCGTCGGACACGGCCGGGCATAATTTCGAATGCATCGCTTGAGCCCCGACACCTGATTGATGTCGTAGGAGCGAGGTGACTCAAGATGCAAAAGGCCCTATGCTGCTTTGAGCGGCTGTCCTTGTCCTGCACCAAGTCGCTGCACCCATAACAATGCGAAGTATACCAGCGAGGTAATGGTGAACGACTGCACCAATATGAGCGTCGCCTTTCCCTTCAGCGTGCGCACATTCGGCCGAGCAAGGACGCCGATGATGTCGTCTACCAACGCGAGATACGCTGCGCGCCATACAGTCCTATCGACGAGTGTGACCCAGAACGACAGGGTGGGCATCGATGGCGGCGCAAGCGACATCAGCAGCCCGCTTCCGGCGACCCACAGCAGCGCCACGAGGAATTCCGAGCGCCGTTGTCGCGTTCCTGCGGGGCGCTCACCAATAGCCATGCCCATGATGTAGCTAAACATGAAGTCCGCAATGAGAAACTGCAAATTGAAGGGTGTCCCGAAGAGGCGGCCGTATGTGGCGAGCACGAGCGCTCGGTATGCATCGTGCTTGCGCGTGAAGCGGACGGCTTCTTCGGGCGTGGGATCAGGCCGACTGGCAGGGTAGAATCGCGATGCGACGAAGTACGTGGGAAGCGCGGATGCGGCTGTGAGCCATATTGTGTTCTGCGGACTATCGTTCGCTGGGTTAACGAAGTTTGCGACGATGGGGCCATTTGTGAAGATGAGGAAGGCGGTGATTAAGGGCATGTAGAGGTGCGCGTATCGTTGTCGCGCCCGTGGCTGCGGACGCGCGGTGTCGTCGCTGTTGGCATTCATCGTTGCACAAAGGCGTGACGCGAGAACGCGCTGTTGTGTTAGTTCAATGCGTCCGGGTCGAGACTCGTCCGGGTGAAGTTCGGCGTCACGATATTGTCGAAGTTCAATACGCGGTTACGCAAAAGCATAAGCGATATCAGGTACAAAGTATGAGGCTGTGCTACGGCGGACTATTAGATAATAAAGGTCGGAAACCAAACTACCAAAATCAGAACGCGAAAACCAAAAGCTGCAACTACTCTACACTGCACAATACACAACTAACTCTTGTAAATTATAAATTTATAATTATATATAACGTATTCTACTAGTAAGCTAGCTACACTAGTAAGCTAGCTACTTTTTCTTAGTACGAGTAATACGCATTATAAATCTTTAATTTTATTACTATTAAATAAGAAGCTAGTATACGTTATACTTATATCTATTTTAGAAAATACCTCTATATTAACTTTATACGTTCGCGCGTTATATCTAGTTCTACTATAGTTTCTATAGCGCTATATAGCTAGTTATGCTAGTTCTTAATTACTACTACTATAAGC